>WFLX010094963.1_pt1 | contig 19283 bp, 15 predicted proteins | sample 4967041 | NCBI WGS metagenome assembly WFLX01 (sample SAMN12857096, study PRJNA449069) | gut metagenome | isolation source: stool from male and female vole | host: Microtus ochrogaster | place: USA:Florida | collected 2017
AGGGTAAAAAAGGCGGCGGCGTTCTTGCAGGCAGTCTTGCCTATCTGCTGAAACACTATCTAGAAGTATTTGGAACTATTCTGGTAGTGCTTCTTTGTTCCGTTGTCAGCATTATTTTATTGACGGAGAAATCGCTGCTTGGCAGTATGCAGAGTGGAAAGGATATTTGGCGTGAGCGCCGGGCGGAGGATGCCGAAAAGCGTAAAGAATACGCCCAGATACGCAGGCAGGAGCAGGAAGAACAGCGCATGCGCAGCGCAGAAAAGCATTTGCGCCGGGAAGAGGAACGCAGACGCAGAGAAGAGGAAAAAAGGCTTCGCATAGAGGAAAAGGAAAACGAAAAAATTCTCCGAATCGAAAAGAAAGTAAGCGGAGTGATGCTGGACACCTCTCTGAAAAGCAAAGAGGACAAGCATACAGACGATATTCATGAAATCACTTACACGGGGGATGAAGAGAGCGAAAATACTTCTTTTATTGAGNCACANAGCAGTTTCGAGCAGNCCANGTTCGATTTTGNAAANATTCAGATTCGCANCGCCCATCAGGTGACCCTTTCTGANGCGCAGGCGGTGGATACAGAGATGTATAGGGAAGATAAGTCCGGAGATATGAGTGAAATCCGTGTCCACAGAGAGGATTTCAGAGAAAAGCTCTCCGAGGATTTTCAGGAGAACCTTCCCAAAGATTTTGAGGAATCTCCCTCCGAAGACCTTAGAAATAACTTCTCAGAACCTGTAGAAGAAGATTTTCAGGAAAGTTTCCCCAAGGATTCTGAGAGAAATCCCGCAAGAGTTGTTCCGGATAAGGCTGTTTCGGGAGGCAATGTCACAAACTTGTCCGAATACAGGGACAATCGTCGGCATACAAAGGCGGATACTCAGATACATAAAGAAACAAAGCCAAAGGCGCCTGTGAAATATGAGTTCCCGCCTTTGTCAAGACTTAAGAAGGGTAAGGCAGCTACGGGGGATTCCGAAAAGGAATTAAGGGAAACTGCCATGCGCCTGCAGCAGACTTTAAATAATTTTGGCGTTAAGGTCACTATCACAGATATCAGTCAGGGTCCCAGCGTTACCCGCTATGAGTTACAGCCGGAGCAGGGTGTAAAGGTCTCCAAAATCGTGGGGCTTTCTGATGATATTAAACTAAATCTGGCAGCTACGGATATCCGTATTGAGGCTCCCATTCCCGGCAAGGCTGCCGTTGGCATTGAGGTTCCCAACAAGGAAAATATGGCAGTGGCTTTGAGGGACTTATTGGAAAGCAAAGAATTTCAAGAATTTCCTTCCAGGATAGCATTTGCGGTGGGAAAGGATATTGCGGGAAAAACTGTGGTGGCGGATATTGCCAAGATGCCCCATATGCTCATTGCGGGAGCTACCGGTTCCGGTAAATCCGTGTGCATCAACACCCTGATTATGAGTATTCTATACAAGGCGCATCCGGATGATGTAAAGCTGATCATGGTGGATCCCAAGGTGGTGGAACTCAGTGTGTATAACGGAATTCCGCATCTTTTGATTCCAGTAGTGACAGATCCTAAGAAAGCATCGGCAGCTCTTCATTGGGGCGTTACTGAGATGGAGGATCGTTATCGGAAATTTGCGGATTTCAATGTAAGGGATTTAAAAGGTTACAATGAGAAAGTAGAAAATATGCGGCAGGGCGGTGATGAGACAGCACCTGCAAAATTACCCCAGATAGTGATTATAGTGGACGAGTTGGCGGATTTGATGATGGTATGTCCCGGAGAGGTGGAGGAATCCATCTGCCGTCTGGCGCAGCTTGCCAGAGCAGCAGGTATTCATTTGATTATTGCTACCCAGCGTCCCAGCGTGGATGTCATCACGGGTCTTATCAAGGCAAATATGCCCAGCAGAGTAGCATTTTCCGTATCCAGCGGTGTGGATTCCCGCACCATTCTGGATATGAACGGCGCAGAGAAGCTGTTGGGAAAGGGAGATATGCTCTTTTACCCTCAAGGCTATTCCAAGCCCGCAAGGGTTCAGGGCGCCTTTGTGTCCGACGGGGAAGTCTCCAGCGTGGTGGATTTCTTGAAAAATCAGACTCTGGGCAACACCTATGCGGAAGATGTAGAAGAAAAACTGAAAAATATTTCCTCTTCTTCGGGCACTTCCACAGCGGGCGGAGATGGAGATGCCAGAGATGAGTATTTTGCGGAAGCGGGAAGATTTATCATCGATAAGGACAAGGCATCCATAGGAATGCTCCAGAGAGTGCTTAAAATCGGCTTTAACAGAGCGGCACGAATCATGGATCAGCTGTGCGACTACGGAGTGGTAGGTGAGGAAGAAGGCACCAAGCCCAGAAAAGTGCTGATGAGCATGGAGCAATTTGAGCAGCTGCTGGAGGAAATAGTGTGAGATTGAGGGCATAAAGGAAAAGGATGAGGAGCGGATTATGAAGACGGATATTCAAATTGCACAGGAAGCAGTTATGAAGCCTATTGCAGAGATAGCACAGGCGCTGGGCATTGAGCAGGATGATCTGGAACTTTACGGAAAATATAAGGCAAAATTAAGCGAAGAGTATTTGGAAAAGCTTTCTGGAAATTCGGATGGAAAGCTGGTATTGGTGACAGCCATCAATCCGACTCCTGCAGGAGAGGGCAAAACCACCACTACAGTGGGCTTGGGAGAAGCCTTTGGAAGATTGGGCAAAAAAGCTGTGATTGCCCTTAGGGAGCCTTCTCTTGGTCCCTGTTTTGGCATCAAAGGCGGAGCTGCCGGAGGCGGGTATGCCCAAGTGGTTCCCATGGAGGATTTAAATCTTCATTTTACGGGAGATTTTCATGCCATTACCTCTGCCAATAACCTGCTTGCGGCGCTTTTGGATAATCATATTCAGCAGGGCAATGAACTTGGGATTGACACAAGGCAGATAACATGGAAACGATGTGTGGACATGAATGACAGAGTTTTGCGCAATATTGTAGTGGGACTTGGAAATAAAACGGATGGATTTGTGCGTGAAGAGCATTTTGTGATTACCGTGGCCAGCGAAATTATGGCGATTTTGTGTCTGGCTGAGAATATGCAGGATTTGAAGGAGAGGCTGTCCCGCATTGTGGTAGCGTATAATTATGACGGTGAGCCTGTGACAGCAAAGGATTTGCAGGCAGTGGGAGCCATGGCAGCATTGCTAAAGGATGCCATTAAGCCCAATCTCATCCAAACCTTGGAGCATACCCCTGCGTTGGTGCATGGGGGTCCGTTTGCCAATATTGCNCATGGCTGTAATTCNGTGAGAGCTACCAAAGCTGCAATGAAAATGGCGGATTATTGNATTACGNAGGCTGGCTTCGGNGNTGATTTGGGAGCGGAGAAATTNTTTGACATCAAATGCCGGATGGCAGGGCTTAAGCCAGATGCTGTAGTTTTGGTTGCCACAATCCGCGCTTTGAAGTATAATGGAGGTATGGCAAAGGCAGATTTGGGAACTGAAAATCTGGATGCATTACAAAAAGGTATTGTCAATCTGGAAAAGCATATTGAAAATCTCCAGAAATATGGAGTTCCCGTAATCGTTACCCTGAACTTTTTTGTGACGGATACGCAGGCGGAATTAGATTATGTCAGACAGTTCTGCGAGGAAAAGGGTTGTGAGTTTGCCCTGTCAGAAGTATGGGAAAAGGGCGGAGAAGGCGGCATTGCTCTTGCCAATAAGATTATAGAAACCCTTGATAAGAAGGAAAGTCATTTTCAGGTATTGTATGGAGATGATTTGAGCCTGAAAGAGAAAATCGGACGGGTTGCCAAAGAGATTTACGGCGCGGGAAGCGTTAAGTTTTCTTCCCTTGCGTCCAAACAGCTTGCAGGGCTGGAAAAAGCAGGATTTGGAAGTTTTCCTGTATGTCTGGCAAAAAATCAGTATTCCCTTTCAGATGACCCTTCACTTTTGGGAAGACCGGAGGGCTTTGAGTTAAATGTGAGGGAGGCTTATGTGTCTGCGGGAGCAGGGTTTGTGGTAGTTATTACAGGTGATGTGATGACCATGCCGGGACTTTCCAAGCATCCTGCGGCATATGGCATTGATGTGGATGAAAACGGCATGATTACAGGATTGTTTTAAGAAATGAGGTTTTTGGATAAACAGAAAGCTTAAGAGATAAGGTTGGGTACTAAGACCGGAAAGGTATGGTTGGAATTATGGCACAGATTATTGACGGAAAGGCAATCTCCGCACAGATTAAGGATGAGTTAAAGGAAAAGACGGCACAGTTAAAGGCACAGGGGACGGAAGTAACCCTTGCTGTGATTCAGGTGGGACAGGATCCGGCATCCACCGTGTACGTAGGAAATAAAAAGAAAGCCTGCGCATATATAGGAATCCGCTCCCTTGCTTATGAGCTTCCTGAGGATACCACGGAGGAAAAGCTGCTTGAGCTGATTGAAGAATTGAATGAAAGAGCGGATGTAAACGGCATTTTGGTGCAGCTTCCCCTGCCAAAGCATATCGAGGAAGAAAAGGTGTTAAATGCCATTGATCCCAAGAAAGATGTGGATGGGTTTCATCCTCAGAATGTGGGAGCTCTCTGTATCGGAAAGCCCGGTTTTGTGTCTTGCACTCCGGCAGGCATTATTCAGTTGTTAAAGCGTTCCGGTATTGAAATTGCAGGAAAGGAATGTGTGGTAATCGGCAGAAGCAATATTGTAGGGAAACCTATGGCGCTTTTGCTGCTTCGGGAGAATGGAACCGTTACCGTGACCCACAGCCGCACCAAAGATTTAAAGGAAGTGACAAAAAGGGCGGACATTCTGGTAGTTGCCATAGGAAAGCCAAAGATGATTACAGCGGATTATGTGAAAGAAGGTGCTGTGGTCATTGATGTAGGCATACATAGAAATGAGCAGAACAAGCTTTGTGGAGATGTGGATTATGAGACAGTTGCGCCCAAATGCAGCGCTATAACACCGGTGCCGGGCGGAGTGGGTCCCATGACCATAGCAATGTTGATGAATAACTGCGTGGAATCCGTTGCGTTACAGGCATAACGGAATGCGCAGCCTTGAAGCGGTATCGCAGATTTTTTGCGATATGCGGGGGTATGTTTATGAAATGTCCGAATTGTGGGGCAGAGATGAAGGAAAATTCCCTGTACTGTGAAAAGTGCGGGGAAGACATCCATATTGTGCCCGATTATGAACCGGAATTGGATAACGATATACAGCAGACCATACAAAATATTGCAGAGGATATCCGGGAGGATGAAAGCACAAAAGAGGCGGTCAAGGACAAGGATGGCAGACGTCGTGGGAACATACGAAAATTTCTGCCTGTTATTTTGATTGTCATATTCTTTTTTGGGGCAGGCATGGCAGGAATCATGCTGTATCAATTTTACTCGCTGGAATATCAGATTACGGCAGCAAAAAAATGTATGGAAAGAGAGCAGTATAACAGGGCAATCAGCCATTATGTCAGGGCTTTGGAGCTTGATGAAGGCAATGTGGATTTAATGGTAAAATTGTCGGAGGTTTATTTTCACAAGAATAACAAAATGGAATACGAGTATCTGCTCAGGAGCATTGTGAAGAATGAAAATGCTACGGAAGAACAGGTGGAAAGTGCTTATGGTAAGCTGATTGCCATTTATAAGAGCAGGGGCGATTATCAAGAAATCAATAATTTTTTGCAGGCAAGCAATAATGAAAAGGTGCTGGCCATGTATCAGGGCTATATTGCCAAAGAGCCCGAATTCAGCGTATTGGAAGGATATTATACTAGTATCCAGCCTTTGAAATTAAGTTCGTTCGGTGCGGGAAGCATTTATTATACATTGGATGGAAGCGATCCGGACGAGAACAGTCTTTTATATACAACCNCCATTCTTTNGNAGNATGGAGATTATCATGTGAAGGCTTATTATGTGAATGAAAACGGGATTCATAGTAATATTGTGGAAAGGACATTTCATGTTAAGATAGATGAGCTGCCGGCTCCGGAAATCAGCGCCGCCAGTGGAGAATATGACAAACCTGTCATTATTGAAATTCTGGACGAGGGAGAAGAGGTGTATTATACCACGGATGGAAGTACGCCTACCATACAGTCTGCACAATATACGGCACCCATTCCCATGCCTATAGGCAGGTCGCATTTTAAGTTTATTCGAATCGGAGACGGAAGAACCAGCACAGTGGAGGAGAGAACTTATAGACTTGTCTTAAATACGGAGATAACTCCACAGCAGGCCGCCGATATCGTTACCAATTATAATGCAGAGATTGGCAAGATATATGATGCATCAGGATATTATGATGATGCGGGCAACAGATACCTGTATGAATATGAATTCGTGATCAATATCGATCAGGTCAGCGATTTTTATGTAGTGATGGAAGTCTGGCAGCAACCCAATGGCACTCTTATCAAAACAGGGACTTCTTTTGCGGTAAATGTGTATACGGGAGAGCTTTTTAAACTATCGGTAGAAGATACCAACTATTATGCTTTAGTTGAGATACAAAAATAATTCCCCAAACAGGGAGAGAGAGGTGGAGTATGTATAAAATATTAAAAAAGAAGGAGCTTGCCGCCAATATCTATCTGATGGAAGTGGAGGCAAAAAGGGTGGCAAAATCATGCGAGCCCGGTCAGTTTGTCATTGTGCGCATGGACAGCGAAGGAGAGAGAATTCCTTTGACAATCTGCGATTATGACAGAGAAAAAGGGACGATTACCATCGTATTCCAGACGGTGGGAGCTGGTACTAAGATGATGGCGGAGCTTGCAGAAGGAGATGCTTTCCATGATTTTGTAGGTCCTTTGGGGTGTGCTTCTGAGCTGGTTTCCGAAGATGAAGAGACTCTGAAAAATAAAAAGATTTTGTTTGTGGCAGGAGGCGTGGGAACTGCGCCTGTCTATCCACAGGTAAAATGGCTGAAAGAGCATGGTGCTTCTGCGGATGTTATTATGGGCAGCAAGACCAAAGATTTGCTGATTCTGGAAAAGGAGATGGAGGAAGTGGCAGGCAATCTCTATGTGACCACGGATGACGGTTCCTACGGCAGGAGCGGCATGGTAACACAGACCATAAAGGATCTGGTTGCGGAAGGCAAGAAATACGATGTATGTATTGCTATTGGACCTATGATTATGATGAAATTTGTATGTCTCCTCACCAAGGAGTTAAACATTCCTACCATTGTCAGCTTAAATCCCATTATGGTGGACGGCACGGGCATGTGTGGAGCCTGCCGTGTTACCGTGGGCGGAAAAGTAAAATTTGCCTGTGTGGACGGACCGGAATTTGACGGGCACGAGGTGAATTTTGATGAGGCAATGAGAAGACAGCAGATATACAAGACTGCCGAAGGCAGAGCAATGCTGGCGTTGGAAGAAGGCGATACCCATCACGGCGGATGCGGAAACTGCTAGAAGCAGGCATCATGGCATGGACGGGATGGTCGGATGAAATGTTAAAAGACGGAAAGCTGGTTTGTGGCGGCGCTGCATCCATAAACCTGAAATGAGCATAGTCTCAGCATAAAAGCAGCGCAGAAACGAGGAAAAATATGGATGTATTAAAGAAAGTGCCCGTAAGGGAACAGGATGCAAAGGAGCGTGCCGCTAATTTTGGAGAGGTATGCTTGGGATATAACAAGGAAGAGGCCATGGAAGAGGCTGCCAGATGTATTAACTGCAAAAATGCACAGTGTATCAAGGGATGCCCGGTGGCTATTGATATTCCCGGATTCATTGAAAAGGTAAAAGAAGGGGATGTGGAGGCTGCTTATCAGATTATCAGTCAGTCCAGCGCACTTCCGGCTGTCTGTGGGCGCGTATGCCCTCAGGAAAGTCAGTGCGAGGGAAAGTGTATCAGGGGTATCAAAGGAGAGCCTATCTCTATTGGAAAGCTGGAGCGTTTTACGGCGGATTGGGCAAGGGAACATGGCATAAAGCCCAATGGTGCAACGGAGAAAAAGGGTAAGAAAGTGGCTGTAATCGGATCCGGTCCTGCGGGACTTACCTGTGCGGGAGACCTTGCAAAAATGGGATATGATGTGACGATTTTTGAAGCGCTTCATGAGGCCGGCGGCGTGCTGGTATACGGCATACCGGAGTTCCGTCTTCCCAAAAAGGATGTGGTGCAAAAAGAAATTGACAATGTAAAGGCTTTGGGTGTTACCATTGAGACCAACGTGGTAATTGGTAAATCTGTTACTATAGATGAGCTGATGGAAGAGGAAGGCTTCAGCGCTGTGTTTATTGGTTCCGGCGCAGGGCTTCCCAAGTTCATGGGCATTCCGGGAGAAAATGCAAACGGCGTGTTCTCTGCCAATGAATATCTTACCAGAAGCAATCTGATGAAAGCATTTGACGAAACCTCCAACACACCCATTATGAGGGGCAAAAAGGTAGCCGTGGTAGGCGGTGGAAATGTGGCTATGGATGCGGCAAGAACGGCGCTTCGTCTGGGTGCGGAGGTACATATTGTATACAGAAGAAGCGAGGAGGAGCTTCCTGCCAGAGTGGAGGAAGTACATCATGCCAAGGAAGAAGGAATTATCTTTGACCTTTTGACTAATCCTACTGAGATTCTTTCAGACGAAAAGGGATGGGTGACAGGAATGAAATGCATCCGCATGGAATTGGGCGAGCCGGATGAATCTGGCAGACGCAGACCTGTGGAGATTCCCGATTCCGAGTTTTTGATGGAACTCGATACCGTTATTATGTCCCTTGGAACTTCGCCCAATCCTTTGATTTCTTCTACCACGGAAGGCTTGGAGACCAACAAGTGGAAATGTATCATTGCGGACGAAGCCAACGGAAAGACCACCAAGGAAGGCGTTTATGCAGGCGGTGACGCCGTGACAGGTGCAGCAACTGTAATCCTGGCCATGGGTGCAGGCAAAGCGGCAGCGAAGGGAATCGATGAATATTTGAGTGGCAGATAAAACGGAGGTATATGCCCTTGAGCCCAAAGTACGATAAGGAACAGGTTTCTCTCACCTTTGGTGAAAAAGAGCAGATGACTGCATTAAAAAAGGTTCTGGAAGAGAATTTGTCACAGGATGTTGTCATGCAGTATGATGATGCGGAAAGCATGTATGATATTTTGGTCTGCCGGGATGAGCAGGAGAAGGCAGTCAGGATTCTTCGGGCATTTTTGGCGGATGAAGCCGCAGCCCAAAGGACGCAGAACTATCAGAACAGCGCTGAGAGGGCGGAAGAAAACCGCTCTTCCGCATGGGGGCTTTTACTCATGGGAATAGCAGGCATTCTTGTCGTGACACTTGGAATCATGGGCATTATTCCGTTTCATTTGGGCAATTCTTATTTAACCTATGGCGTGATGAGCGCAATCTTTTTGTTGTTTATTGTCATGGGGGTAATCTCCATGAAAAACGCCCGAATTTTTGCAAAAAAAGCGGAGTCGGAGAATAATTTGCAGGAAATTCTGTTAAAGTGGTGCAATGAGAATTTTCGGGCGGAGACCATTGACGGAGAAATAGGAAAAACAGAGGAAGATACGGAAGAAACCTTATATTTCAAGCGCAGTGAACAGATGAAGAAGATGTTAAATCATCAGTTTGTAAATTTGGATCAGGCCTTTTTAGAGCATTTTATAGATGAAAAGGTTTATGAGAAGGTGTTTAGGGAATAATCCCTGAATAATCGGTGGAATGCTTGACAAAATTAAGGTATATGATATGATGAAAGAGTTACTGTTTATATATTTTTGTTGATGCTTGTAAAATGCATAGAAATGAGGGAAATTATGAAGAAGAAAGTTTTGGCATTGTTTCTTGCGGCAGTGATGACTTTATCTTTGGCAGCGTGCGGTGAGAAAGACAGAGAAGATGTTTCAGGAGGAAGGGGTTCTCAGGTTGAGGCAGATGCAAAACTGTCAGAGAAAGATACCCAAGATGTTAAAGACACCAAAGATGATGCTAAAGACACTAAAGATGCCAAAGACACCAAGGATGTCAAAGATGTCAAAGATGTGAAATCTGTGGAGAATCCCATAGAGGAAGCACTGAAAAACATGAATTCCGCATCCAGCATGGAAGCTCAGATGGTTATGGAGATGGACATGACAATAGGCGCAGGCGGACAGACACAGACTATGGAAACAGTTACTAATATGAACATGATCTGTTTTTATGAGCCTACTTTGAGAATTAAGATGGACATGAACATGGACATGAAATCAATGGGCAGTNAGAAGATGACAGTATATGCAGATACCATGGAAGACGGAAGCATCATGACTTATCTGTATGACGGACAGAATTGGCAGTCANAGGTAGCCGGCGCAATGGATTTAGAATCATATGATGCCCGAAGAAACATGAGTACCTATGTTAAAGAAGGACTCCTTTACAAAGAGGAGGGAATGGAAGAGGTAAATGGCGCCAATGCATATAAGTATTCTTATGCCATGACCGGAGATGAAATGAAGGAGGCTATGAAGTCCTCAGGCTCCTTGAATTCTCTTACTTCTCTCGGACTTGATCAAAGTCAGATAGATGGTATGTTAGATGATTTAGGAGAGCTGGTGGCTTATGTCTGGGTTGACGAGGAGACTTTATATCCTGTAAAGTATGAAATGGATATGACAGAAATTATGGATAAATTAATGACCAATATGATTGACGCTATGGGAGATCAGGCTGCCGGAATCAGCATGAAAATTCCCAAGATGACCATGAGTATGACCTGTTCTAATTTTAATGATGCTACGGATTTCAAGATTCCTGATGAGGCAAAACACACCAACTAATGTATTGGCATCAAGCACAATAAGGATATGCAGGTGGTTCGCAAAAAGCGTGCCACCTGTTTTTTTGTAAGTTTATAACACTATTTTTATGTGAGATAAGGAAAGCAGAATCTATGAAAATTTCGATTATCTGCGTAGGAAAAATTAAGGAAAAATTTTATAGGGACGCCTTGGAGGAATATGCAAAAAGGCTGAGCCGCTACTGTAAATTTGAGGTGGTAGAAGTAGCGGATGAGATGACACCGGACAATGCAGGGGAAGCGTTAGAGGAGCAGATTAAAGAGAGGGAGGCTAAGCGTATTCTCTCTAAAATTAAGGAGGACGCCTTGGTGTGTACCTTGGAAATTGCCGGGAACAGACTTTCTTCTGTAGCGTTTGCCGATTGGATGGAAAAGGCGGCGGTGGGAGGAAAGAGCAGTCTTGTTTTTGTCATTGGAGGCTCCCTTGGACTTCACAGCACAGTGACGAAGCGTTCCGATTTTGCCCTGAGTTTTTCGGATATGACATTTCCCCATCAGTTGATGCGGGTGATTTTGAGTGAACAGATTTACAGGGCTTTCAGGATAATAAATGGAGAGCCATATCACAAGTAATGGCAAGATTAAAAGAATTATAAAAAGGCTTGTTTCGTATGAAATAAGCTTTTTATCAATTATTGTAATTTATGGGAGGACTGTGTATAATTAAATTATAAAGAAGTTCCTGATAAAAGCAGATAGGGGGGGAGCAAATATGGGAAAAGATACTCGTCTCGTCAATATATATCTTAAAATACATAATAAAAGAATGCTGACCATGGATGATTTGGCTTATCTGGCGGAGTATGATCCGGAATGTTTTGCGAAAACATGTAAAAACGTAGTATATAATATCCCTGAAGCAAAACCTATTATGGAATCATCTGTGCCGGAAGCTTTAAGCAATGAACCAAAGCCGGAATTTTCTGCAAGGCAGGGAATAGAGGAAATATTGGAAAGGTTAAAGCTCTTGGAAACCAACGATTTTCCTGATATAGAGGTTGATAATGAAACTGTAAAAAGCCTGCTGGGAAATCTATACATGGAATTGTTATTTCCGCATAATGATAAAATGGATTTTATGAATATGACAGACAGTGGAAATACTTCTACATTTGATAGGAAAGCATAAAATGGAGCATAGAAGTATAAATGATACAAAGCGGAAAAAATAGATGGAATATAATTTTAATGGTTATTTGTCTGACAGTTTTGACAGGATGTGCAGATTCGACTATTAATAATGAGCCTCCCAAAGCAGACATAGGCTATATAAGCAAAAATCATGAACTAGAGGATGCCTTCCATACGCTTTTGAGCAGGGGACAATGTGATATTTTCACATGTGAGAATACTACATATGAGAATACTATATATGAGCTGATTTGTGAGGAGACTAAGGAGGACTATCTGGAGCGGCATGGTGTGAAAGATATTTCTCCGATTTGTTTTCCAAGACCGGGGGGACAGCTTGGAGCAGAGTTATATTTTGACAAGGAGACCGGGCGGGGCTTTGGACTGAAATATGAGGAAACGGAAGCTGGCACAGAACTGCTGGGGTTTGAAATTCCAGGATATTATGAAGGACTTAATTGGACATGGAACTATCCAAATCCTTATTCCACAAAGATAGCCTATTGTGATGAAACCTATGCGAAGGCAGACAGGCTTCCTTCCTATATGATAAANAATGTTACAGATTATGAGGAAGNTTATGAGNATGGTTTGAACGGCAANATCAGCGCCTATAAAGTCACAGGTTTTGTGGATAAAGGGGCAGGAAATGTTGCGAAAGAAGAGATTTTCAAGGTTATATTTTCCTACAGAGAGGATGGGAGCCTGCAGGAAAAAAAGTGTTGGCTTAATCCGTATGTCTCAAAAAATTGTGTTAATTCGGAACATTGCTTTTTTGTTTGTGAAGAGCAATCTTATGTTTATGATGAACTAGAGCGCCTGATATATGCCAGCTTACAAGGGGAAGGGGAATATTATTTTTGTTATGAAGAAGATGCAATGACACCTTATGCTTATCTGGAACCCCATCTTCGATTTTGTGATTTTTATCGTCTGGAGAAAAAGGACTATAGTTATATGGATGTCCCTGAGGGCGGGGTGGATGCGTTTCTCTGTCAGGCAGGTCTGACAAAACAGGATCTTTTTTGTGAGTATCAGTGGCATAATGAATCGTCCCTTGATACTGTTATATGGTCCCATGATGATATTTGCCTCACTTTGTATTATGACAAGGAAAAAGAAGTGGGCTGTGGCTACTTTGAGTATCCTGAGGAATCTTTTTCTGATATGGAAGGATTTATGTTTAAGGGTTGTGAAAAGTTGGAGTGCAGGGAAGCAGATACTTATGCAGTATATGCAGATTATCATGATGGTAAAACGAATATTTATAGGATACCTTTGGATGAACTCTTTCAATTTGACAGTTGGCAGTATGACTGCAAATATGACAATGACAGGCTGATGTACATTTGGATGTATGGAACCAACAGGGATACAGAAAGAGTTTATATTTATGACAAAGACAGTGATTATCCGTCATACTGCCTGAATTTGGTTTGGGACTATGGAATAACATTGTTTGAGTTTGTTCCATAAAAATGAAATGATGCTAAAAAGATGCAAAAATTATGATATTATGATGCTGCCTCCTGCTATATTCTATGAAGATGGATATGATGCAGGAGGCGAAGTTTTGTATGGGTGATATAAATATGTGGGACAAGAGTAAACGGACAGTATTTTTGCCGATTGTGCTGTTGATATTTGCACTTTCTGCAATTCTTGCAGGGTGCGGCAATTTACAGGTTGATGAAGCTGTGTTGCCATCTGTTGAAATACAGGAAGTCAATTTTGAGGAAAATAGGGATTCTGTACAGAAAACAGAGGTCAATATCATCGGAACATGGTGGAATACGCTGGATACCGAAGACGCAGATTGGAATACATTTTATAGGACCTGCTTTTCTCAGGAGGGGCAGGTAGTACATTATGGCCGCAGAAATGTGGATTTTGGGAAATGGGAGCAATCAGGAAACACCATTACGGCATATTTTGATAATTGCTATTATCTGGGGATTGCCGGTGAAACATATATGCTCCCAGCTTACAATGTAACCTACAGTTGTCAAGAAATATCTACTGATAATGGGCAGGAAGTGATTCTGAACCGAACTACGAACAGGAAAGCCGAAATGCAAACCTATATTGCCACGGATTTTGACGACTATGACAGTCCCCTTTTTTATAACAACGCTTACTCAGAAGTTGACGAAGAATGCTATATTTTGTATGCTCATTTTCCGGGAATCATGGAAAATAATGATTTGTTGGAACAGAGACTTTTGGAAATAGCCGGGACTTTAGCGGAAGGAGAAGAGGTACAGCTGGAGAGGGATGATATTCCCTATACACTTGAAAGATGTGCCACATTTGACTTTACCGGGGATGGCAGGGATGAGATAATCGCCTATGTGGAGCCGATATATTCAGCAGTTTGGAACCTAATGCACGATAATGAGGGCGCTATGTATATTATTTCTCCTATAAGTGGGGGCGGTTATACTATATTGGCAAAGAACACCGACTTCAGAAAGGGGTATACGGATATATTGACTTCTGATGGGACAAAGCTGCTTTCATGGAATAGTTATATGACTGCTTCTTCATGGCATGGGGGCATCAGACTTTATCTGGGGTATAGGGAAGGACAGATAGTGGTGGATAAAAAGGAACGCTATCATTCTCATTGGGGTCCTTTGATAAATCGTATAAACGATTATAAAAATGGAATCTATTATGTATATGTGGCAAGAACTATTGAGGAAGATGTGAGTAGTGGAATCATTGAACTATATGAGGATGGTATTAAGANAGATGAGGAATATNTTGANCCTGTTTTANTTCNCCTTACGGNTTTTGAGCCAGATGCAGACAGTAATGATTATCCTGCCTTATATGCTTCTGTTCATCCGTTCCCTGAAGGATGGTGGGAGGAGGGTGGATACTATCCGGAAGATGGGAATATGGAAGGAATTGGAATGGCGGATTGGATTGATAAAGCGGCTAACGACAATCCTGATGAGATGCTCAAGGAAGCAGTGGAAAAATCCGGCTATGAAATGACTAAAATGGCTTATCCATGGACGGAAGAAACAAAGCAGAATGTAATAAAGCTGCTCCGCTGTCCGGTGGCGGATTATTATTATATCTCTGATGAACACATCGCCTTTTATGCGAGGGGAGAAATTTATTTTTATAATAGATAAATTAAAANAGGNTGGATATGATGCAGGAGGCGAAGGTTTGTATGGGTGATATAACTATGNGGGATAAGAGTAAACGGACGGTATTTTTGCCGATTGTGATGGTGATATCTGCACTTTNTGNAACTCTTACAGGGTGNGGGAAGGATNTACANCAGGCAGGTATGGAAGNTGCCTTATGTTTGACAGAANAACAAAGTTTTAATGATTCAAAATGGCAGGATATGCGNGAAATAGCAGAATATTNCCTGACTCAAGCGGCGGTACTAGCAAAGGAACAGGAGGAAAATGCCATCAAGCCCGAACTTATTCCTGTTGAAGTACCCAAGCTGCCTGAAAAAGGACAAAAGCTTTCGGATTTTGTGCCTGAGGGCTGGGAGTTAATTGACAGCACAGAGCTGGATTTTAACAAGGATAAAATTACGGATTACGTGGGAGTGTTGAATGTTATCTGGCAGGAGGATGGGCAATACAAGTATTGGGTATGCCCGCGTATTTTATTTGCCGTGGCAAGCGGCGAAGATGGTCAGTATCTTTTGTCGTTTCAGGATGAGAATTTGATACGAAACCGCAATGAGGGTGGCGTGTTTGGCGACCCGTATCTTCCGCTGACAGCACAGAATACCTCCTTTACAACACACAGTTATGGGGGAAGTGCATGGAGATGGTCAGAGGATTATACTTATGATTATAAAGATGGAACATGGTATCTAACAAAATCGGAGCACACTTACGGTTATGGAGAGTATACTACATCCTATGAGGCAGATGATTGGGAGAGGGGCATTGGGATTCGCAAAGAGAGAAGCAGTGAATTTGGCGACATGGAAAAACATTGGGACGATTGGAATACAGAAACGGGATTTGATAAAGTGGAATATGATATTGTGTATGAGGTGTCGTTAGATGAAATGCAGACACTTTATCAAGCTGGGAAGCGCTGGTGGCTTGCACCGGACCGTGTGACGGATTGGGAAGTAAAATCTGTTACATTCGCAGAAGATATAGCTGACATAGCAGATGGAGAAAATGCGGGGCTTTCCAAGAAGATAGAGGAGTCTTTGGAGAGGGCATATCATGAATATAATGATGAAAACTGCATGCTTTATACTTATTCGGCTCAGGACAGCTCTAAGAGATATCTGGTGATGTACCGTTGGGAGGACAAGGTTTTATCTGTTTTGGCGGAATCGGAGTCTGAGATAAAGGATTTGAAATGGTATCAGGGAAAAATTTATTACACCACGGAGATTGTGGAGAATGTTGCTTATAAGGCCATGAGAAAAGGGGAAGAAACCATTGTGCAGAAGGAAGATACAGTTGGGCTTATCCTTCATCGGATGAATGAGGACGGAAGCGGAAAAGAAAGCATATTTGAGTACAGATATCCGGCTGCAGCGCAGGAGATTATGGATGGATATCCGCCATATCTTGCATTTGGTTACGAGATAAGCGGGGGAGAAATTATATTGGAAGTATATATTGGAAGCGAACCACATCCTTTTTACCGCATGAATATCGATGGCAGCGGAGTACGGCAGATAGGGCAGTTGCCGAAGGAATGATTAAATACTAATTATTTTATTGACAAGAAATCAGTCATTTACTTATACTAACAGTATGCAAATACATACTTTTGGCGTTGAATGTTAGGGTATGCCGCACAGCTATTTGAATACAAGAAATGTGTGAGGTGGATACGATATTGGAAAAAGTATTAATTGTTGAGGACGACGAGTTATTAAATGCCGGTATCTGCTACAATTTACAGAAAGAAAATTTAATACCTGATCCGGTGTATTCTTTTGCTGATGCCTGTAAAAAAATAGGAAAGGATGAATACAGATTAATCATATTGGATATTCATCTGCCGGATGGAAACGGTTTGGAATTGTGCAGGGAAATGAGAAAAAACAGTAATGTACCAATCCTCTTTTTAACTGCCAATGATTTAGANGAGGNNANGATAAAGGCATTNNAGGCNGGGGCAGATGACTATGTAACCAAACCANTNTCTGTAAATATTTTAATGGAACGTATCAAGGCTATTTTAAAGAGATGCCGGACTAATGAAATAGAAGTTTATCAATGTGATGGACTGAGCATTGATTTTACGAGGAAAATAGTGAAAACAGCAGAAAATGTGGTAGCATTAACCCCGATAGAATATCAGATTATAGAAATCATAGTCAAAAATAGAAACAGAATTGTGACACGGGAAGATTTATTGGAAAAAATATGGGATAGCAAGGGAAATTATGTAAGTGAACATACATTGACATCAAATATCAGTCGTCTCAGACAAAAAATTAATAACGAAAAAGTTGATTATATACAGACTATATATGGAATGGGATACCAATGGATGGGGGACAAAATGAAATGAAAATACTAGCAGCTGTGCTTTTTTCTTATGCCATGGTACAAGCGGCATACACAATTTGGTACCGAAAGAAATTAAAAAAAGATTTTATTGCATTGACAGGAGAAATTTGTGAAAGTATAGATAAGCTATGTAATCATGAGCAATTGGAGAATGTAGGACTTGAAGAAGAGTCCATGACTTCCAAGATTAGATTCAAACTGAGAAGATTGGAAAAGATCATGAATGAGACGGCAGACGAAAACCGGACACAGAAGGAATTGATTCAAAAAACCATTTCCGATATCTCTCATCAGATTAAAACTCCTGTTGCAAATATAAGTATGTATGCGGATATGGCAGTCAAATATCCGGATGATAAACAATGTAAGGATTTTCTTTTGGCACTACAAAGCCAGAGCCGGAAGTTAGATTTGCTGATGCAGAATTTAATGAAGTTATCCTATATGGAGAGCGGTATCATAGTATTAGAAAAAGAAAAGCAGCCGATTTATGATGTTTTAAATGATGCTATCAGTCAGATTACCTTACTAGCCGCCAAAAAGGAGATTCATATTTCCGTAAAATGCCATAAGGATTATATGGCTTGCTATGACCGGAAATGGATGGCAGAGGGATTGTTTAATATTTTAGACAATGCGGTGAAATACACGGATACACACGGAAATATATGGATTAATGTGGAAGATGCAGAAGGTTATATGAAAGTTCAAATTGCAGATAACGGAATCGGAATTTGCAGAGAACATATAAACGATATTTTTCAGAGATTTTATAGGGAAAAGAGAGTCAAAAATGTTGAAGGGGCAGGGATTGGCCTTCATCTTGCAAGGGAAATTGTCATGTGTCAGGGGGGATTCATAACCGTGGATTCTACTATTGGAAAGGGTTCCAATTTCTGTATTTATATTCCTAAAAATATATAGTTAAAAATGAAATGTTGCAATATTGCAACATTTTTTTGTGGTATTGGGAGAGAAATGCAATATTTATCAGATATACTAATAAAGAACAAGCATTTTAAAATGGAGGTTGATGCTTTATGGATATCATTCAATTACAGAATATCAAGAAGTATTATAAAGCCGGCAGTAACATTGTAAAAGCAATAGATGATATAAGTTTAAATATTGAAAGCGGAAAATTCACGGCAATCGTAGGGCAAAGCGGAAGTGGGAAAAGCACATTGTTAAATATTATGGGCGGATTGTCCAAACCAGATTGCGGTCAGGTGATAGTTGACGAAAAAGAACTTACCCAGATGGGAAAGAACGAGCTTACTATCTTTAGAAGGCGTAATATCGGATTTGTTTTTCAGGATTATAATTTGCTTCCTGCCTTAAGCGCATATGAAAATATCATACTTCCGCTCGACTTAGACGGGAATCAGTTGGATGAAAGATATTTTCATGAGATAATTGTTTCGTTAAATATTACTGATTTTTTGGAGCAGATGCCGAATCAGCTTTCAGGAGGCCAGCAACAGCGTGTTGCCATTGCAAGGGCATTAATCACAAAACCGGCAATTCTGTTGGCGGATGAGCCGACAGGGAACCTTGACACAAAAACAAGTCAGGATGTATTAAGTCTTTTAAAGATGACAGGCCAAAAATTCCGGCAGACGATAGTTATGATTACTCATAATATTGAAATTGCGCAGATGGCAGATAGAACTGTCAGAATGAGAGATGGCATGCTCCTGAAAGGGGATGATTAATATGTATTTAAATCAAAATAATAACTGTGCCGTGATACCATTCCTTGCCAAAAAGAATTATTTATTACATAAGAAAAGGAATGAATTTATTTTAACCACTGTTCTGATTACAACCTTTTTGGTGACCTTAATT
>WFLX010369108.1_pt1 | contig 19279 bp, 12 predicted proteins | sample 4967041 | NCBI WGS metagenome assembly WFLX01 (sample SAMN12857096, study PRJNA449069) | gut metagenome | isolation source: stool from male and female vole | host: Microtus ochrogaster | place: USA:Florida | collected 2017
AAACTTATTCAAAGTAACCTACGGAATAAGAAATGATTTCACCAACACTGTGTTTACCTATAGAAATTGTGCAAAATTAATCAAAAAATCCGATATATGTAAATTAATGACCAAATAATCCGTATTGTAGCTACATTTCCATCCTTTTTCACTATAAAATTCATTTTTTTATGTGTCGAAGGCAAAACACAAATACAGAATTGTGAAATTCACGAATACAGGAGGATTGTGACCTTAAAGACGCTCTCGACAAAATGCCGAAAGCGTCCTTACTATGGTGGATTACTGTGACTATTGCAAAATACCGGAGGAGGATGAGTTAGTTACTGAAGGTTCATTGCCTTGTTTTACTTTCTTTCCGAATCCCAAGGTATATGTGGCGGATAGCTGTATCAATGCATGACTGCTTCCATTATACAGTTGCTCGTGCGTGTCATAGAAGGCACTGTGCATTACCTGATATGAACTACGCCAGTTCCATCTTGTGAGATTTATGATATTGGCGTTCAGATTCCATTTTGAATTAGACCATCCTATCGCTATATACCAGTCACTCTTATTTTTATTCCAGATGCCGTTTACGCTTCCATCCGGACTCTCTGCCGCTGATATGTAAGTCAGGGCAAAATTCCAATTGCCCAAATAATAGCGTGCTTGTACATACCCGTATATATTTGAATGGTTAATATTGTATGGGTGTCCGTTATGATTCAGACCTTGTGCAACCATGGCAGTAACCATAAGCTTTCTTTCGAAAAACCTTGCTGTGCCTTTTATTCCGTATCTTGCCTGCGAATATCCTCCTGATGGTTGTATTATTGTTCGAAGTATACCCTCTGATGTTGGCACATAGTTAAAAACATACCTGTCACCCACAATCCATCCGGATGCGAATGCCGATAAGTTGAGATTATTATTGGGTATCCATGTGTAATTTACACTGAATTCATAACTTTTCAGGGGAACCAGACCTGGATTTCCCGTGTATTTAAGAAAAGGAGAAGATGTAATTATATTTGCACTTCTGAAACTTGGCAAAGGGTGTTTTGTGCCATAATGGAAATCAGCGGCTAAAGAGTGCTTTTTTCTGAGAGTGTATTGCAAAGATACGTCTAACGAGGGTCTTGACGGTCGCTCAACTGTAGAAGAAAACTCCAGTCTGTCCCAATCATATCCAAATCCTATTATTCCATAAAAATTACCTGCCGAAAAATTGTAGGATATGCCAATACCTATTCTTGATGATTTAATCCGGTCAAGAGAGGAAGCACTGCCGGCATAACGGGTGCGGTTGTATTCATGAAAACCGGTAATGTCAGCAAGAAGGGTGCCATAGCGACCAAAATTGTGATTAAATTTAATATCACCCTCTAAATGTGAAGTATTATCGTCGGCTGAATTTTTGATCGGTGAAAAGCCGTCCTCAATGTAAGTAGAATTGCTTTCACTGTGAGTGAACACATATTTAGGAGTAAAGGTTAGAGTGTTGTTATGTGGCAAAATAAAGAAGTAATACCCGTTGTACGACAGAAATCTTGAGCTTTTATCCGACAAAGAATTATAGAATGTAGCGGGTAAAAAGTCAGAGGTGAATGAAACAACGCCATTTCTGTCAGAATGAGGTGATGTATTGATACTACCGTCTATTTCCGAAGAAGCCTGAATCACATCAGATCTATATAAGGCCCTGAATGCTGCGAAATATTGCCGGTTAGAGGTCTTTGATGATGTGGTTCTCGAATTGCGGTCAAATGTCATGTAATCTCCGTTTTCTTGTGGAAGACGGAAAGTTTCAGTTAAATTTGAACCATAATGACTGTTATCCATGTTAAACCCATATCCCATTAGATCGTATGTCATTTTCTTATACTGAAACCGCATATTTCCCAATAATTGTTCTGAGAAACTTATAAGATTCGCGTGGCCGAAACCTTTCACGTATCCGCCATATTCATATTGCTGCATAATGAAATTTACAACATATTGGTTTCCTTGCAATCGGGGATCTGAGGGTTGCTCATAAAACTCGACCCTTTTTACATCCGCTATTCTCATAGCTCTCAAGTCATTTTCGGAAGCAGGAATGTAATCGATGAATACTGCTACCGGTTTTCCTGTATTGGTCTTAATATTACTTCCGGAAATCGCATCTATCTGAGGAATAGCCATGTGGCTCAAGAGATCTTTTCCCGTCTGTGATGCGTTTTTTTGACGTTGAGTTGGACGATAAATACTTTTGTCAGACAATAAGGAGGCGTTGTCTGCTTCAACGGTTACAGTTTTTAAATTAATCGGGAGCTCAGGTAAGATGATTGTACCCACTCGGAACGAATTGAATTTTTTATAAGTAGTACTATAACCGATACATGATAGTTTTGCGAGGACACCTTGTCTGTCGCAAGGTATAGAGAAATGACCTGTTTCATTGGTTATTCCGTAGGTCAGCACTGTTGAATCATTCGGTGCGAGCATCATGACGGTCGCCGCTACGACAGGTTCACCGTCAGCCCCGATTACATTACCGGTATATATGAATTTACCATGCTGGAGTGCCTCAACATAATAACTGTCCTTGGTCTTTGTAATTGTTACGGGATTCAGACCTATCAACTGACGCAAAGCATCGTATGGATTGTCTGCATAAACATTCGAGTTGGTGCGGTATTTTTCAAGCTCGTTATATATGAAGTTGATATCAAGCTCCGGATGATCTTTCAAAACAGTTTGAATAGCCTTGGGAAGTGGAATTGAATTAAACCGATAAGAGAACTTCTCAGCGTTTGCCATTATAATGTTAATGACCGTTATAAACAGTATAATTATTCTTTTCATTGGATCAATCTATAGTAATGGTTTTGTCATTGATAGTGATATGAATCTGTTCAATATTATGAAAAACATTGAGCTACTTCCCCGATACTTGAAGATTGATCCCGGCGGAAGTAAAGTCGCATTGATTTTTAAGCATCCAACACCAACTATAGAGCCCGGGGCGGTAAAAGAAATTATACCTACGGCTAAACTCGCCGGTATAATGCGTGACAGCAGTTTTTCTAAGATAGTATCAAGACGTCTGTCAAATTTATCCATTTTCTGAAAGTTTTGGAGTAACAAATCTATATATATTATGACTCGGAAAACCATTTAATGAGTGGAGCTCTCTATCGTCATACATCTATATGACCCCTTACCTACAAAAAAACTAACCTCTCGGCTAAAAATTTTTACAAACACTATTATTTAATTAATCGACATCAATTATAAATGGGACAAAAAAAAATTGACTGTCATCACGACAACCAATCTTCCATTAACCTTAAAATCTAATACCATGAAAAACTCAATGCAAAATTACAATTTATATTTCATATAACCTATTATGCACCTCAAAAAATACAATTGTTTAACACTTTTTAGAGATAATGGTTTGTTTTCTTTATTTTGTTATCATAATTTTGCAATTAGAACATGATTCTGAGCTTTTAATTCTCTCATTTTCTCATTGAGTATGTAAATAAGATACTCAATTTCATGAATAGGATGAGAGGAAAATACATATAATTCTCTTAAACATATATACTTTTTACATGAACCGATTTATAAAATTTACACTTATGTCAGCTCTCACAGGAGTTATGGCAGGTTGTGGGTCGGCTAAGCTCGAATATCCGCAAGCCCCGTCGGATGCCACAGTAACCGATGAATATTTTGGAACAGTTGTGGCTGATCCCTATCGTCCACTCGAAAATGATACTGCTCCGGCTACTCTCGAATGGGTGAAAGCCGAAAATGAGGTGACAGAAAACTATCTCTCACAGATACCGTTCCGCGACAAGATTCGTGAGAGATTGACTCATCTCAACAATTATAAAAAAACCGGTCTGCCCGCTAAGGCCAAAGACGGTAAATATTATTATTATGAGAATGACGGCCTTCAGAATCAAAGTGTGATATATCGTACAGATTCTATCGGAGGTACGCCTGAAGTCTTTCTCGATCCCAATACACTTTCCGACGACGGTACGGTGGCGCTTCAAGGTATCAGTAGGTCAAATGACGGGAAATTTACCGCTTATATAGTAGCACGTNANGGTTCTNACTNGAACGAGATCTATNTGATGGANACANAGTCAAAGAANCTCCNCGATGAACATATCNAATGGGTGAAATTCTCAGGAGCCGACTGGCAGGGCGACGGTTTCTACTATAGTTCTTATCCACGTCCGGAAAAGGGTAAAGAATTTTCAAATGCCAATGAAAATCATCAGATTTATTATCATAAGCTCGGTACGCCTCAGAGTGAAGATCGTCTTGTATATGAAGACAAGGCTCATCCATTGCATTTCCATAGCGCATACGTGCCTGAATCGGAAGATTATCTATTTGTGTCAGGTTCCGGCGAAGGAATCGGTAACTCTCTGATGGTAAAGAATCTCAAGAACGGAGGCGATTGGGTAGTGATGGAGCCAAGTCAGGATTATGAGCTTAACATTCAGGATATGGCCAACGGTAAAGTATATATCCTTACCAATTGGAACGCTCCCAAAAACCGTCTTATGGTTGCTGACATTAAGAATCCGCAAAGATCAAATTGGAAAGAACTTGTCCCTGAAGGGGAAGGAGTAATGAAGGGTATGCAGTTTGCAGGCGACAAAATGATTGTCACTTATGAGAAGGATGCATCCGATCATGCTTACATATATGATAAGGAGGGAAAATTGATACGTGAAATGGAATTCCCGACATACGGTTCTGTTGGAATCTCCTCCGATAAGGACAATGATGAAGTGTACTATGCCATTTCTTCATTTACCTATCCGTCGACCCGGTTCTCATACGATCTTGCCACAGGAGAAAGCAAAATGATCGGACAGACTGAAATCGAGGGTATCAATCTTGATGATTTTGTAACAGAGCAGGTATTCTATCCCTCAGCCGACGGTACAAAAATTCCTATGTTCATAACCTATAAGAAAGGTCTTAAAAAAGATGGTAAAAATCCTACTTATCTGTATGGTTACGGAGGTTTCAATGTTTCTTTGACACCGGGTTTCTCTGCCAACCGTCTTTTATGGCTTGAAAATGGAGGCATATACGCTCAGGCTAATCTTCGTGGTGGTTCGGAATACGGTGAGGAATGGCATCTTGCAGGTACAAAACAGAACAAGATGAACGTATTCAATGACTTCATAGCAGCTGCTGAGTATCTTANTAAGGAAGGATGGACTTCTCCCGATTACCTTACTATAGAAGGAGGAAGTAATGGAGGTCTNNTGGTAGNNGCTACAGTTAANNTGCGNCCCGATCTTTTCAAAGTGGCTANACNGCGTGTAGNANTCATGGATATGATGCGTTATCATCTTTTCACCATAGGTTGGAATTGGGCTTCGGATTATGGCACGAGTGCCGACTCCAAAGAAATGGCTGATTATCTTCTGAGCTATTCTCCGATACATAATATCAAGAATGACGGTACTCCTTATCCGGCAATACTCGTGACTACAGCCGATCATGATGACCGTGTGGTTCCGGCCCACTCATTTAAATATGCGGCTACTCTCCAGGCTTCCGATACAGGCGATGCACCGAAACTTATCAGAATTGATAGTAAGGCCGGTCATGGTGGTGGAAAACCGATGTCAAAAGTTATTGATGAATACACCGATCTTTACTCATTTATATTCAAAAACATCGGTATGACTCCTAAATGAGACTCATTCAATAACAAAGACTGAATGAAATAATTCACTGCCAAAGATTGAATGAAATAATTTTCTGACAATGCCTGAATGAAATTAATGGGCATGATTGAATGAGAAGACTTCATTTTTATAAATCGCTATAAGCAGGTTGAGGCAAATCAGAAATTTTTATCCCTTTCTGATTTGCCTCAATTTCTATATAGAAGTAGGATATATTTAGGATTGGAGATGAATTAGAAGAGAAAAAATTGAGCGATTTTTGTTAATGAATATAAAAACATGGTGCATAATGTAAATAATTATTAAAAACCAAGAATTTTTGTATGTTTTATAGCATGGTTTGAAAAATAATTATTAATTTTGCATTGAGTTTTTCATGGTATTAGATTTTAAGGTTAACAGAAGATTGGTTGTCGGGATGACAATCAATTTTTTTTGTGTATACGAACGTGTGAACTTGTAAGTTTGTTGTGTAATTTATAAATTTGCATACAACCTATGTAAGATAAAAATATATTTTAATTTTATCCTCAAAGGCATATATAATATAAGATGCTTATAAAGTTAAATTATGATGCTTAAAATTATAGAGGTAAGGATAATTAAAAGGTATGTTTGATCTGATTACTTTGTAAAGATATTGTTGAAAATAATTGAATATATGTAATATGAAAGATAAATGGGATTTAAAGGAAAAATCATCAAAGATATTGGCTTATTTCATTTCCAAGAAGGATAAATTTAAGGAACACTATTCTCCGGAACGCCTTTTTGAAAAGATAGGTAGAGTTTCTAAAACCGCCGGTTCAAAAGTTGTTTATATGGTTTTGGTGCTCTACTATGCTCTGCTCGGTAAAGAGGTATCGCTTAAAGACAAAGCCATGGTGATAGCTGCCTTGGGTTATTTTATAACTCCTTTTGATTTTCTTCCTGATATGTTCGGCCTGATCGGTTTCAGCGATGACTTGGCTGTCATTGGTTACGTATTCAAAAAGGTTTATGGAAATCTAACCCCTGAGGTTAAGGAGAGGGCTCGAGTAAAGGTTAGGGAATGGTTCCCGGAGGAAATGAAGGAGAAAAGAGAAGAATTTTAGTTAATAAAAGTAAAAACTAATGTTAATATGTAAATAAACATTAAAAACCAAGAAATTTTATATGTTATATAGCATAGTTTGAAAAATAATTATTAATTTTGCATTGAGTTTTTCATGGTATTAGATTTTAAGGTTAACAGAAGATTGGTTGTCGGGATGACAATCAATTTTTTTTTGTCATCCAACAAACCTCTCTTCCGGAGTGTTTAGTTTGAAAATACAATTCTATGGAGTGGCTGATTATTTTTTTTCAGAAAAATCCTGTGATTCCAATTTTTCTGACACTTGGACTGGGCTTTTGGCTCGGTAAGTTAAAATATAAATCTTTCAGTTTGGGTGCGGTATCTGCCACATTGATAGTAGGCGTACTTTTCGGACAGATGAATATACAGATACCACAGATATTAAAGACCGTATTTTTCCTTCTATTTCTTTTTTCATTGGGCTATAGTGTAGGGCCTCAATTTTTTCGCTCTTTTAAAGGGAGTGGCGTGAAACAGATGTGTTTCGCTGTAATACTGGCATTGATCTGTGCTGCAACCATAATAATTGCAGCTAAAATTATGGGATATTCTACAGGTATCGCCGCCGGTTTGTTTGCCGGGTCTCAGACTGCCTCAGCCTCTCTCGGTCTGTTGGGTGATACGGTCAGGGAGATGCCCATGGATGAGACCCAACGGGAGTATATGCTCAATATCATACCGGCATGTTATGCTGTCACATACGTCTTAGGAGCTGTTGGCTCTGCATGGTTCCTCTCCAATATCGGACCGATGATGATGGGTGGTATAAAAAAGGTGAAAGAGGAAGTGGCCCGTATTGAACAAGAACTGGATTCGGGTGAGTCCATGCCTGAGCCCGGACAGATAAAGGCGGCCCGCCCCGTAGCTTTTCGTGCTTATAAAGCTGAAAGTAGTTTTTTTGATACTCCACAGACGGTGGCTCAATTGGAAGAACTATTCCGTAATCACGACTTGAGAGTTTTTGTGGAGCGCATGAGGGTAAAGGGAAATATTGTGGATCCTTCCATGGATCAACTTATTTATAAGGGAGATATAGTGGTATTGGGAGCTCGCAAAGAAGACATTATCGATGTGACCGAATATCNCGGTCCCGAAANTACCGACAACGAACTTTTGNATTTCGGTGCGGAACGCACTCCTGTTACGGTCGCATCCAAAGGAGCCGCAGGTATGACTCTCGGGGAGTTGCGCCGGCAACCTTATATGAATGGAGTGGTTGTAGCTTCTTTGAAACGTAACAACATGAGCATCCCTGCCAAGAATAAAGTGGAACTTCAGCGAGNGGNTATAATCANACTTGTAGGATTACCGCGAAATGTGACCGATGCCGCTGTAAAGATCGGATATGCCGACCNTCAGACNGACACTACGGATATGGTCTTCGTAGGTCTTGGCATTGCCGCAGGGTGCATACTCGGAGCCCTTTCGATAAAAATAAATGGTATACCCTTATCTTTGAGCATGAGTGCCGGAGCCCTTATCTCAGGTTTGGTATTAGGATGGCTTCGCACCCGAAAACCTTCATACGGTCATATACCTTCATCAGTGGTTTGGATATTCAATAACTTGGGATTGAACATGTTTATCGCTGTCATAGGTATTACGGCGGGAGCCTCTTTCCTGCATGGCATAAAAGAGGCGGGTTTCCTGATCTTCTTTATAGGTTTTGCATGTACATTGATCACCCTGACTTTGGGAATACTAATCGGTAGAAAACTTTTTAAATTTTCTGCGCCCGAGACATTAGGTTGTGTGGCGGGAGCACGANGTGCGGNGGCTGCTATAGGAGCCGTNCAGGATACACTTCAAAGTGATGTGCCAANTCTTGGTTACACCGTTACGTNTGCAGTGGCGAACATTGCTCTTGTCTTCTCAAGTTTGCTTGTATTGTTTTTAGNCTGAAATATTAAGAAAANCAGAATGTAATGGCTGTGACTNCATCGCGTGAGTCTCAGCCATTTTCCGTATGTAAGCATACGCCATATCCATTCCAAGGGTCCAAAACGGAAGAAATTGAGCCACAGTTTGCTAAAGAATATCTGAAAGATAAATACACCCAAAGCAACCAATTCGGTTTGGCCCAGACCAAGGGAAGCACCGAGTCCAAGTCCTATGCCATAAAAGAGCCACATCCCAATGAGAGACTGGCTGATGTAATTGGTCAGTGCCATACGACCCGGATAGGCAAACCATTTCCATATCGCCAGATCTTTATGCCTTATGCAAAACAACCCTAACATAGCTGCATAAGAGAATCCGAGGGGATACACACTTAAGGTATAAAGCAATGTATGCACAGGATTTCCCCATGAATGCCCGGTGACTCCACTGACTGCATACAATATAGAGAAGGGTAAGCCGATTAATACACCCCATTGCATTACCCTCTTCAAAAGGGATCTATTCGCATTCAGATCGACATAGATTTTATTGCGACCAACCACAAAACCTATAAGAAATAGGCCCATCACCTTAAAATAGCGGTTGCCATCGACAAATTCATACATTCTTTCCCAGGCTCCTTGCAAAAGAAATTGATGCACGGCTTTGTATCCCTCAGCATCTCGGAGCCATGTGCCGAAGTTCTCTTCTGTGATACCATATAGTCCGGCGTATTCCCACCATTTATTATAGGGGTATTGAGCAAGGAAAATTCCCGCTGCTTCACAGATTGAATCAATTATTACAGGAATCAGAAGGAGTAGTACGGCTACTGTCAATATATTCCTGTTTGACATATTACGGAAGAGTGGGAGCAACATACCTAATACTGCATAAAGCAACAGGATATCTCCGCTCCAGATCACCATCAGATGAGTGCAACCGATCAACGCCAGGATAAACATTCTCCGATAAAAAATCCTGAATCCGTCGGCTCCACGTTCTGCAGCATGAGAAATGATTATCGAGAACCCTATGCCAAAAAGAAGAGAGAAGAGGGTGTAGAACTTTCCGTCAATAAACAGATATTGAAAGAATTTGACAAATTTATCTATTTCAGCACCGGGCATTGTTGTCGCAACCGAATCAGGCTGAAAGGAATATAAAGAAAACTCAGGATAATTTGCAAGGCATACTCCGAGAAGTGCAAAGCCTCTCAATGCATCAAGAAATATATGGCGTTTAGATCCGGCAACAGGGGCTATGCCTGTCTGAGCATTTTCAGATGTCATCTGTTTTGAGCGTCTTAAATGAGTTATTTTTTCATTATCTCCTTCCGGTCGCTTCTTACGGTAGGATACATGGATTTGTTTGCAAAATTACCTTTTTTTATTGAGAATGCTAAAAACTTTTAATGAGAATTATCAGGTAAATCGAAGATAGAGAAACATACTGTAACGCAGGTTGACGCAGCTAAACACTTTGCCGGAATCAAGTCCGTTAAAAAGTCACGGGGAGTGAAGTGGGTAAGAAATAAAGGGTTGCATAATTGACCGAATAATTAAATTTCATATTTGTGTTTCTCATTTAAATTAATTAATTTTGTTTTCATAAAGAAGCAGCTCCCGGAGCGCTACAATTGATAGCGTTATCTTTTAAGTATCTGTGAATAACTCAATCTAAATGAAACTGAAAATCAAGCCTATTTCATCTCTTCTGAATTATGATTTCGTTATCCCAAACTACCAAAGAGGCTACCGATGGGATAATGAACAAGTTGAAGCGTTGCTAAATGATCTTAAAGATTTCGTGGAGCGGGCCGATAAAGGCATGTTCTATTGTCTTCAACCTGTAGTTGTAGTAAAAGAGTCGAAAGACAAGTATATAGTGGTTGACGGTCAGCAACGTCTTACCACAATTTACCTGATCATGCATCTGCGTGAGATGAAAAAGATGTATACCCTAAATTTACCGGGTAGGGATAAGCAGCACAAATTTATCAAAGATGAGCTATTTGCGGATGTCGATGATAAGACTTACATTAATAATATTGATAATTTCTATCTCAGAAAAGCATACGATACAATCCGGGAATGGCAATCGAAAGAAGAAAATGAGGAGGATTTCGATCACTTCAAATACATATTCTCGAAATCGGATTCACGTTATGGCTATGTTGCCGTGATTTGGTATGATCTATCCGAAGATAACGAGTCTCTTTCTCCTGAAATGTCACGAAAGTCCGCAATGGCAGCGTTCAGAAGATTGAATTTCGGTAAAATTCCACTTAACTCCGCCGAATTGGTAAAAGCTCTTCTGCTCCAGACCGATCTATATAGCGATTCTACTATTGACGTGCAAAGGAGTATCGCACAGCGAAGGGCAATGGAATGGGATGATATGGAGCATCGTCTTGCCAATCCTTTGTTTGCTTCCATGGTAAGCAAACGCGATGACGAGAATATAAATGGCATTGGTATAATTCTTGATGTCGTGGCTGAGACAATAAATTCAAAGCTTTTTACTCCTCAGAAACGTAAGACTTTCGCAAATGGTTCCGAAGATCTTTTTGCATTCCATGTTATTGACAGAAAAATAAAAGAAGATACGGACGGAGTTAAGGATCCTTCTGACAGCAACCGTTGGCTGAGCGCACCGATTGAGCGTAGCCAAAGCATCAAAGCGATATGGGAGGAAATTCAGCAAACCTTTAATCTTCTGACTGATTGGTTTGAGAATCGTGAATGGTTCCATCTTATAGGTTTGCTCCGTCAGTTCTCTCGTTTACCGTCACGTGCTTTTATTTCTATGATCTACAAACTTTCGGAAAAATCCTCAGGTGCAGATACTCCCGGAGTGATATCGAAAAAGAGAAGTAAATCGGAATTCCGTCGGGCATTGATCACAGCAATAGGAAAAGACCTTAAAGTGAATATGGCTAAGGAAAATAATGTTCCGCTTCCTCCCGAACAGCAAGATCTTGATTCTCCGAATCTCCGATATCATGAGAAGGAGCAGTCAAGAATGATCCAGATACTTACAGCATTTAATGTAAAGATGTGTATGGATAATCCTGATGACACGGTACGCTTCCCGTTCCATCTTTTCCGTCAATTCAACGCCGTGAGTCTGGAACATATACATCCTCAGAATATCACAGAAAACCTAACTTATGAACAGGCTTGTGACTGGCTCGCTGACCGTGTGGCTGATACGAAAACTGCAGATGAAGAGGTTTGGAAGAGAGTGGCTAAGTCAGTGGGAGAGTACAAAGGAAATGATGATACCGATAAGGTTGCTTTTGATGAAGGGATAGAGGCAGCTAAAGAAAAAATTAATACTGCAATTGAGAGAGCCGGAGAATTGATGAAAAATGAAAACTCATACATAGAGAATAAGGATGAGGTATTTGACAATCTCCGGATCCTTGATCTTTTGTTTGGTGATATGGCCGGAATCTCGCAGTCGGAGCTACATTCTATATGGAATATGGCTCTTGTGCCTCAGGATATCAACTCGGCTTTAAGCAACAATTATCTTGACAAGAAAAGGGAAATCCTTCTTGAAAAAAAGAATACCACTTACATACCACCGGCGACACTTAAGATTTTTTCTAAAGGTTTCAGACCCGGCAATCCGGGTAATATGAAGTTCTGGCAACCTGAAGATAGAGCCCTTTATAAAGCTGCACTTCAAGATACATACGATTTTTTCACCACCAGCAATCTTTCTACCGATGAGTAAGCAGATATATACAACATATATAAAAGAGTATTCCACTGACATTCCTATCATTCAAAGAGATTATGTGCAGGGTTCTGATGCGAACGCTGAAAAAAGAGAGGGATTCCTGAAGGTTATTCTTGATAATCTGGCAGGACGTCTCACTGAAGAAAAGGGGGGCGGAAATCTTGATTTCATTTATGGAACAGCGTATGAGAATGAATCTGAGGCAGATGGCTTTATGCCTATCGACGGTCAGCAACGTCTCACAACGCTCGCTCTAATAGGGTGGCTCCTCGCTCAGAAAAGCAACTCTTCTAAATATAAGATGCCGGAACTACGTTATCGGACCCGACATACTACCGAACAGTTCTGCAATCAATTGAGAAATTATACCCNCCCGGAGAACTATGGAAANCNGCGTCATCANCTCCTTNCTGAACNGATATGGCTTGCAGAANGATGGGTNACCGACCCTTCCGTATCGGCTATGATTGATCTTCTGGATGCCGTTGACCTAAAGCTTAAAAGTGCTGAATACAAAGACTGTGTCGATGATATGGCACGAAGGTTTTTTGAAGATAATCCTATTTCGTTCTATCTTCTTGATATGAATAATCCTTTAGAAGATAGTGAAGAGGAGGCGCCTGCAGCTAAGACAGACCATTCAAAATCAGGATTCCGTCTTTCTGAAGATCTTTATATAAAGATGAATGCACGAGGAAAGTTGCTTACACCTTTTGAAAATTGGAAAGCACAGTTTACGGGAATGCTTGAAAGCAGGTTTGGTGGCGTTATCTATGAATATAATGACATTGAGGGGCAAAAATTCACTATACCAGAGTATTTTTCATACGCCATTGAGCACGAATGGACCGAATTTCTGTGGCCACGTGCAAGGATGGACTGGGAAAAATTAACTCCGGAGGAACAAAAAGAACATGCTTATCCGCGCGTTGATGAATATTTCATGAAACTTCTTGATTATATTACAGAAGTTGTCTATTGGGAAAGCTTCTCTGATGAAGAGAGTGCTTTACGTACCAAAAGACGGATGAACAGATATATAGATGAGAAACTCGAACTTTCAGATATTTTTTCGGGTAGAAAAAATCAGTGGTTGGTAAAACGACGCATAACAGTTTATCGCAATTATCACAATCTTATCAGCTTGTTCCGCATGTTTGATACTATGGTAAGACTTTCGGCGGGGGAGGGTGTGATCGGTCTGAATTCATTCTTTAACTCTATTCTTTATCACGGAGACTGGAAACCTGATTCGGAATTGATTTGTGTGTCAGAGGATAAGAATACAGATGATAATATAAGATTCACTTCAAATCTGGTTGAATTATGTCTGGATCCCGCTTTTACAGATGTATGGAATACACCGTTGAAAATGTTATTGTGGAGCATCATGAAGTTTGCCATAAGATATCCGGCCGGGTCAACCGATCAGTTACTTTTATATTCGAGAACTATTTGGGGCTGGGAACAGGCGCAGCGTCAACGTGTTGTGAAAGGAATGGGAGTCAGATTCAATTTGCGTCTTGAGGATTATCCTCTTCTTCGCGATGTGACTGACTGCTTGCTTGAAAATCCTGATACTGATGTAGCCTTGGGCGCCGTCACATTACAGATATTAAAGAAACTCCGACTCATAGGAGAATATGAGAAACGAGATTACCGAAACAAAGGATTCGGCAAAGAATTGGCTGTTCTTGGTAATTCACCTTATCTGAAAGGAGATTTCAGTAATGTGTATGAGGCTCTCGAGAAGTTCAGATCGTTATATCCTGAGTCTTCTTTCATAGAGAAGTTTATCGGATTTGTGGCTCTGGATAATACAACAAAGATAATTAAACTTGTAGGGCTGGGTTATGAAGGTATACGTACATATCCCCATACTGATCGCTATCGTTTTTACGGCAGCGATGGACATTGGGATTATGTTTTCGCCTCTACAGACCTATCTTTTCGAAAAGCATTTACGGGTGTGATGTGTNGTGNGNNACNATTGGCACTANCCCCNGATNCTGCNCTGGANTATTNTANCTGTGAATNTCCTGATTNTATTTCTGTGAAAATCGGTGATAATAAACGAGGTTATTACTTGTACTCAAATAACGCACCTTATGAGATGACAGCCTTGACCGGCAGATATAGTGCTCGCCCGATGAACGGTTACAATAGATGCCCATACGCCTATACGGTGATAAAACTTTTATCCAAAGAGATCGTAGAGAAGTTTAAACTTACCGATTGGGGATATGGCACTGTTCATGCCCGCATGTTCATAGGAGAGCAACGTTATTCATTGGAGTGCCGTCAAAAGGGATGGCTTTGGAGAAATGAGAATAATTCAAGTAAGTGGATGAAAAAATGGTCTTCACGTTTCTCTATCACTCCTGAGGGCTGGATGGACAAAGAGGGAGAATTCCTTTTTGAAGGTAATTATCTCCTTCAATCCAATGGCCGCGATCGTATTCAGACTGCCGTAAGCTTCGTTCAGGTACTCTATGAGCTAACTTTAAAAAATCCGAATAGCGAATAGATAAAGAAGAAAGTTTTATCAGAGTCACCTTATACAGCATATATTAAAAANGANGCTGNTTTATAANCNNGATAAGCATATTNTCTGAATAGTAATATANAGTTCCCTNATAATATCAGTATAANCCTAACAATGAAATCCAATTATGAAAAAAGGATTATTTTTACACCTCATTTTGAGTAGTTCAATGATGGTGTCGGCACAAGCGGCAACTATCTGTCATGATGACGGCCGCGTTACTTTCCAATACAAGAATGACCGGGCTAAGGAGGTGCTCGTAGATGTACAGTTTGCAGGGCGTAATCTGATGACTCGTGATGCCAACGGCCTTTGGTCGGTCACTCTTGGTCCGGCAGCTCCTGATATGTACCCTTACTGCTTTATAGTCGACGGCCTGAGTGTGATGGATCCGGATAATGACCGGTATTTCCCAAATGAGGGATTCAAAAACAGTTTGTTGGAGATACCTGCAAAGAAAGGCTCATTGGCTCATGATATAAAGAAGGTGCCACATGGAAAGATAGATTATATTCACTACTATTCCAATAGTCTTAAAGGCACCAATAATGCGGTGGTGTATCTTCCTCCTTCCTACAGTGAGAACACTGATAAAACATATCCTGTGTTTTATCTTATCAGCGGAACGACTGATACTGAAGAAGTATACTATAAAGTAGGAAGGGTGAATTATATTCTCGATAATCTTCTGGCGGAAGGTGAGGCCGAGGAGATGATTGTGGTTCTCCCATACGGGAACCCCACCAAACTCCTTACAACGCCCCCGAAGAATATGATGGAAATGGGAGATGTGTTTGGTAAGGATCTTATAAATGATCTCATGCCCTACGTAGAGGCTAACTATCGTACTACAAACGACCGTGATCACCGTGCTATAGGAGGCTTTTCACGAGGTGGTAATCAGGGCCTTGCTTGTGGACTTACCAATCTTGACAAGTTTTCTTATCTATGTAGCTACAGTTCGTTCACATCTACTGATATCCCTAATGTCTACGACAATGCAGCCGACACCAACGATAAGCTCCACCTCTTCTGGCTTGGAGTTGGAACCGATGACTTTCTATATGGAAATGCCCGTGACTATATGGAGTTTCTTGACAACAAGGGAATACGTTCCGTGAAAGAATATACCGACGATAAATTCGGCCATACCTGGATGAATGCCAAATATTTTCTTGACAAGACCTTACGCCTGTTGTTCCGTCCGGACGAAGCCGAAGAAGCGATGAGTAATGCCAAACCGGCTTTGGCAGCCAAGGGTGACGAGCCGGAATTCACTCCCGGTGTTATGGCACGTCTTTTCCCCCGGCCCATACTTTCTCCTGAATTCACTAATGAAGGGGTGATATTCCGTATTANAGTTNCTGAGGNGCTGCATGTGACATTNNTGGCTGAACNNTTTTCAGANGCGGTGGCCATGACGCGTGATGAAGATGGCGTTTGGAATGTTGAACTCAATCAAAAACTACCCGATGTCTTTACTTATCATTTCCTTGTAGACGGTACGCCTGTGGCTGATCCACAGAATATGTCTCTTGCTCCCTCTAAGGGATTCAAGGCCAGTGTGTGTGAGCATCCTTCAAGTCAGTATAATTTCGCCTCCATGGGAGGGGATATTGCTCACGGTAGAGTGACATACGATCTCAATAACGGGACAGCCTCATATCTTCCTGCTGAAATGAATCTTACCGCCGGTATGGACAAAGCCGGGGAAACAGTTATAATAAGTCTGCTCCCGGGCAAAAATGACACTCCTGAAAGTTGGTTTAAGGTAGGTAAAGCCAATGCTATTGCTGACTTGCTTATAGCCCGTCAACTTTGTCAACCTTGCATATTAACGACAGCTCCTGTAGAGGGCGCCCGCACACTACGAGCTGATGATTACTCCACCTGGGAGGAACGGCGCAGTGCTTTGGAAGCCTTACTTACCCGATAAGTTTCACCGATTGTCTCCGGAAATAAGACAAAGGAAAGACTTATTTCAAAAGTAATGGCTTATTTCGAGGATAAGTCCTTACTTGCTGTTTTCTCTGTGCTCAATAATGGACTTCATGTTTTTCTGAGCCCATTCGGTGAGTTCCTGAATAATCGGCACAAGTGACTGCCCGGTTTCAGAAAGTGAATATTCTACTCTTGGAGGGACTTCCGGATAACAGCTTCGGATTACGAGACCATCTTCTTCAAGAGTGCGGAGAGTATTGGATAAAACACGAGCTGAGATATCAGGGATTGTTCTTTTGAGTTCATTAAACCTTATCGGCCCATTTTCACTCAGAACAAGAATCAAGAGTAATGCCCATTTATTGCCGAAACGGGCAATGACGTTTCTTACCGGACAAATCTCGATTATTGAGTTCAGTTGTTCTTTCTTTCTCATTTCTAACAGTGATTTCTAAGGCAAAATTAACTTTTTATCGGTAGAAATCCAAGAACATGAGGAAAAGTAAAAATAATAAAATAATTCCTGAAAGTCAATTGATTGAAAACCACCAAAAGTGATAAAAAGGTTACTTAAAATAGAAAATGTAACCTCTTGACAGGGAGAAGTAAATATGTTAATTTTGTATTGACAAAAAAGTGTAAACCAAAAACAATTACTACAATGACACGAATCATCAACAATGCTGTAAAGCACACAGCTCAGGCATATCTCTGCGCAGAAGCTGAAAACGGCACACCATCCGGAGCATGTGGCTCTGCTTGTGGCGCAGGTGACGAAAAACCCGAATCAAAGCCGGCGGCATGTGGCTCGGCTTGTGGTGCAGGTGAGAAGTAAAATCTGCATCACGTCTTTTATGCGACTCCGATAATAACTCAATCCGTAGATTGTCGGAGTCGTTTTTTATTTTCAGATTCATTTATGGAGTATTTCGCTTTTCAATGGCATATTACCGACAGTTGCGACCAACGTTGTGAACATTGCTATATATTTTCTGAAGGCCATCCACACATTATCGAGATGCCGCTTGACAAGGCTCGATATGTTATTGAGCAGTGTTTGGAGATGTGTCGCGTTTTAGACAGACGTCCTTATTTCTATATAACCGGTGGCGATCCTATCCTGCACAGAAATTTTTGGGAAATTCTTTCTATACTTAAAGAGAAGGATATCCCGTTTACTATCCTCGGAAATCCTTTTCATATTACGGATGAGGTATGCCGGAAGCTGAAAGCAATGGGATGCCTGAAATATCAGCTTTCACTCGACGGCATGAGAGATACTCATGATGCTATCAGAAAACCCGGTTCGTTTGATACAACTATAGATAAGATAGAGGTATTAAGAAGAAACGGTATCCGTGTGGCCATAATGACCACTGTCTCCGGTACAAACATTGCAGAAATCCCTGATCTAATTGATCTTGTGGTGGAGAAAGGGGTAGAGGTGTTTGCATTCGGAAGATACTGTCCAACCTCAGAAGAGAAATCCACTCATATCTCTCCATCGGAATATAGAGATTTCCTGGAAAGAATCTGGCTCAAATTTGAGCAACATAAGAATTCAGGTACTGTTTTCAATCTTAAAGATCACCTGTGGACCCTTTTCCTTTATGAGAAGGGATACTTTAAGATACCTGTAGATAGTGATCCGGATGCAATTTATGACGGTTGCCATTGCGGAGACTGTCATTTCACTATTCAACCAAACGGTAATGTTATGGCTTGTAGACGATTTGAAAGTGTTGTAGGTAATCTTTTCAATACTCCTCTGCATGAATTATGGTCAAGCAGTGAAATGGATGCCTACAGACAATATGAGAAGTTTGAAAAGTGCTCTAAGTGTGAACTTCTCAGGTTTTGTCGCGGATGTCCTGCTGTAGCCTATGGTTACAACCAATCTTTTTATTCCCCTGATCCGCAATGTTGGAAAGAAATATGAAAGCAATAGTCCTTACGGCGCCTTGCGAGGCTACCGATATGACACTTACTGAAATTCCGGTACCTGAGGTGCGTCCGGGTTGGGTTTTGATTAAAGTTAAGGCTTTCGGTATAAATCATTCTGAAGTCCTTCTTCGCCAATTTGAAGTGGCACGCCCTTATATCAATAAACCTATTGTGCCCGGCATTGAATGTGTTGGTAAAGTAGTCGATCCATCTGACAGCGGTCTGAAGAAGGGTCAGCGTGTAATGGCCCTCATGGGAGGGATGGGACGAAGCTATAACGGAAGTTATGCTCAATATGCACTGCTCCCTTCAAAAAATGTTTTTCCAATTGAAAGTAACCTTAATTGGAATGAACTCGCTGCGATTCCCGAGACATTCTATACAGCTTACGGTTCTCTT
>WFLX010362522.1_pt1 | contig 19263 bp, 21 predicted proteins | sample 4967041 | NCBI WGS metagenome assembly WFLX01 (sample SAMN12857096, study PRJNA449069) | gut metagenome | isolation source: stool from male and female vole | host: Microtus ochrogaster | place: USA:Florida | collected 2017
CTCATCACCCGGAAGCCGGGGATCCTCCCGTCCTTCCGCCAGCGTCTGACGAAATTCCTGAATCAGTGCTTCATTGGCCGTATGCACATAAGAACGCAGCTCTTCACTTCTGTCATCCACTTCCAAAAGATCTGCAAGAAGTTCTCTTGCCTCAAAGTATTCTTCTTTATCCATTAAATACTTTACGCAATAGTATTTGGCCATAAAGTGATCCGGCATCCGTTCCAGTATGCCTTTCCATAATTCATAAGCCCGATCCTTTTCTCCTGCCTGCCACAAACCCTGCCCTGCATGGAGACAGACATAAATATCCTGCCCGCATTGATCCAAAAGCTTTCGGGTAAGCGCAAGCCCTTCTTCTGTTCTTTCCTCCGCAGTAAAAATGCGGAGCCTTTCTACATCCTCATAAGGGTGATAGACATGAAAGGCTTTCAGATCATCCAACCGCTCAAGACATCCTTCCCTCTCTTCATTGTCGATCTGCCTTTTAATTCTCAAATATTCATCTATGTATCCGTCACCATTGATCTCCTCATATCCAGATACCTCTTCTGCCCGAGTACTGATGTTTCCGTCATGATCCCGATATGTAAAAAGCTCAAATGGAATAAATGTAGCGTTTTCCACATAATACTTCATATAGTTCAAAAAGTTTATGGGATACTTTTCTTTTAAACTCTCAATATCTGATGTGATCTCAAAAGTGTCATCAATTTCCTTCCAGACCTCATGAGGGAGATGAACGTGATCCATCAAAAAAACAATCATCTTTTCCCGCGCTTCTAGGGAGGTATCCAGACCTTCACAGACAGGATCTGCTAATAACTCCTTCCACAGCTCTGCCTGATGACGCAAAAACAAATTTTGGTACAATTCGTTCACACGGTCAATCCATAGATCCACCTCATCTTTTGGTCCGCTGTTTTCTTCCTCAGCATTTTCCGGCTGGGAAATCAAAAGTAAAGCTTCCTCGTAAGCTTGACGCAGCCGCTTAAATCCATCCGGATCATCTTCCGGATTTGTATTTTTCAGATTTGCCCGATATGCCTGCCTGATTTCCTCTTCATCTCTGGTCTCGGAAATACCCAGTATTTGAAATACTAATTCTTTTTCCATAAGAACTCCCCCTGGTCTGATTGATCCTATCGCTGCAATTCTACATCCTAAACCTTAAACCGATATCCTACACCCCAGATCGTTTCAATATATTGCGGCTTTGCAGAATCAAACTCTATCTTTTCACGTATCTTTTTGATATGCACGGTAACGGTAGCAATATCACCAATAGAATCCATATCCCAGATTTCCCGGAATAATTCTTCTTTGGTATACACATGATTGGGATGTTCGGCAAGAAAACTGAGCAGATCAAATTCTTTGCCGGTAAATGCCTTTTCCACTCCATCCACCATAACTCTCCGCGCCGTTTTGTCGATACGAATACCGCGGATCTCAATAATATCGTTGCTCTTCATGTTAGAGCCTACCAGCCGGTCATATCTTGCCATATGTGCCTTTACCCTCGCCACCAGCTCACTGGGACTGAAGGGCTTAGTCATATAATCATCGGCGCCGAGACCGAGGCCTCTGATCTTATCGATATCATCCTTTTTAGCAGAGACCATTATTATGGGAATATTTTTTTGTTCACGGACTCTCTTGCAGATCTCAAATCCGTCCATCCCCGGCAGCATCAAATCAAGAACAATTAAATCAAACTCCTCTGATAAAGCTGCCTGAAGTCCGTCATCCCCTCTGTTTTGAATTGCCACTTCAAATCCGCTCAGCTCCAGATAATCCTTTTCAAGATCCGCAATTGCCTCTTCATCTTCAATAATTAATATTCTGCTCATTTCCCCATCTCCTTTTGCATTTATAGCATTTCCTGATATTTACGGAGTACAAAATGCATACAGGTTCCTTCGCCTTCCTTGCTGGCAGCCCATATATACCCTCCGTGATCTTCTATGATTTTCTTCACAATGGAAAGACCGATGCCGCTTCCTCCCTGGGAAGAGTTTCTGGATGCATCCGTCCGATAAAAACGTTCAAAAATCTTTGGCAGATCTTTGGCTGCGATTCCTTTTCCATTATCTTCAATCTCAACTCGTATCGCATCAATCTCATCCAAAATCCGAATGTCGATTTCACCCTTCGGCTTATCCAGATATTTTATACTATTCCCGATAATGTTATTGATTACCCTCTTAAGNTGTTCCGGATCNGCAATGACAAGTGTGTCCGGAGGCGCCAGATTNGAATANTTNAATTCAATATTNTTGGATTCCAGATCNAGACCCACTTCNTCAATGCAGTCTCCAAAATATTCAGAAACATTAATTCTGTGAAANTGATAAGGAATTCNGTTNGAATCAATTCCTGAATAAACNGTCAGCTCATTGATCAGTCTGTCCATATCNTTAGCTTTATTATAAATGGTTCTGATATATTTATCCATCTTTTCCGGTGTATCTGCAACTCCATCCATGATTCCNTCCACATANCCCTTGATGGATGTGATGGGTGTTTTCAGGTCATGAGAAATGTTGCTTACCAGCTCTTTATTCTGCTTTTCTGCTAAAATCTTCTCATCCGTAGACTCCTTTAACCGAAGCCGCATATCCTCATAATTCCGATATAGCTCACCAATCTCTCCGTCTCCTTTATCGGGAAGCATATACTCCAGGTTGCCTTCTGCTATGTTCTGCATGGCGATGTTTAAGTGATTGATGGGTGTAAAAACTCCTCTGCTGATCCAGTTTGTAAGAAACATACTGGTGAAAATCAAGATTACCATAATGGCAATTGCCATATCCACAAACAGCCTTCTTGACAGCATGAAGTTTGTCCTTGTAATCACAAAAAAACTTCCTTCACCGCCGTCCGCAAATCGGAAATCCATCTGTCTGACCAGCTTTTTCAAATCATCATAATAAAAGCTCTGCTGCGATGCCTGCTCCAGATTCCCCTCTTCAAATTCCGGCAGCTTATCAAAAATCTGACTGGCTGCAAGCTCATTGCCCGCATAATAAAGGGATCCCTGTCTGCGCACTAATATGTAAGAGGATTTATACTCTATCCTGCTGTTGATCTCATTAAGTATCTCTATATCTTCTATTTTCGCAGGCTCTTTATTCAAAATATCCGTTATCTCAGCAAAGATCTCATCCGTCATCAGCTGGGAAGCCTGTGTGGGATCGATCATCACGTTATAATCATTATTCCGGATCCCGTATTCTTCCTGATCTCTGGACAAAACCGCTCCTATCCCCAAAAAGGCAGTACATGCCAAAACAAGCGGTAATAAAATAATCGTCAAAAAAGTTATTATCAGTCTAGTTTTAAATTTCATATTCTATTTATTCCTTCCACTAACGCTCATTATAGCATATCCCACATACTTATGGCTTGCAAAAGAGCAAAAGAAACTATAAAAAATTTATAAAAAGAATTTCCATCTATTGACAATCCATCTTCATTTGCTATACTAAAACAGTAATGATTACTGTTTTTAACCAGAAAGGAATTTAAATGAATCTAAAGCATAGTAAACAGCGAGATTCCATTAAAGAATTTCTGGCCACCAGAAAAGATCACCCTACTGCAGAAACTGTATACATGAATGTTCGTCAGTCTTTCCCCAATATCAGTCTGGGAACTGTGTACCGAAACCTGACTTTACTTGCCGATATCGGTGAAATTGCAAGGCTTCGGGTAGGTGATGGTGTCGATCATTTTGATTACGACACTACCCCTCATTATCACTTTGTCTGTTCAGAATGCGGGGCAGTTTTGGATCTTGACATGACGGTCATGAATCAAATGACAGAAGCTGCCAGGGAAAACTTTGATGGTGAAATTGAGGGACAGGTGACCTGGTTCTATGGCCGCTGTTCAAATTGTACCAAAAAAACTAAAATTATATAAGAAAAGGAGAAACAATTATGAAGTATGTATGTCAGGTATGTGGCTACGTTCACGAAGGAGATGCAGCTCCTGAAAAGTGCCCTGTTTGCGGCGCTACTGCTGAGAAATTTACCGCTCAGGGTGATGAGAAGACATGGGCAGCAGAGCATGTAGTTGGTGTTGCTAAAGGAGTTTCTGAGGATATTCTTGAAGACCTCAGAGCTAACTTCAACGGCGAGTGCTCCGAAGTTGGTATGTATCTTGCAATGGCAAGAGTTGCCCACAGAGAAGGCTATCCTGAAATCGGTTTATACTGGGAGAAGGCTGCATGGGAAGAGGCAGAGCATGCTGCAAAATTTGCTGAACTGTTAGGCGAAGTTGTAACCGATTCCACCAAGAAGAACCTCGAGATGAGAGTAGAAGCTGAAAACGGCGCTACCGCAGGTAAGTTTGATCTTGCAAAGAGAGCTAAGGCGGCTAACCTTGATGCAATCCATGATACCGTTCATGAGATGGCTCGTGACGAGGCAAGACACGGAAAAGCATTTGAAGGCCTCTTAAAGAGATACTTCAGCTAAAATAGAGAAAACCGAAAGGAGAATATTGTTATGCAGAAATATTTTTGTAATCCTTGTGGATATACTTATGATCCCGAAAAAGGTGATCCGGAACACGGAATCGCTCCCGGAACCGCTTTTGAGGATCTCCCCGCTGACTGGTGCTGTCCTTTATGTGGCGTAAGCAAAGACATGTTCCAGCCTTGCATTGATAATTATAACTAAACATATGCAGACAAAAAGAGCAGGTGATTGTATCCTGCTCTTTCTTGTTGTAAAAATGACCTTATACCGTCATAACTTTCACATATTGTTTTATGCCAACGTATAGCTATTTAAATACTTCTCCTGCTCTGGTGTCAGAACATCAATTTCCTTCCCAAGGAACGCCAGCTTCCTTCTCGCTACATCATTGTCCACCTCACGGGGTACATCAATCAGCTTTTCGGTAAGCTCACTTCCATGCTCCACCAGATATTTTGCGGAAAGCGCTTGGATTGCAAAACTCATATCCATAATCTCTGCGGGATGTCCGTCGCCTGCTGCGAGATTTACAAGGCGTCCTTCTGCCAGTACGAAAATCCACTGACCAGTAGGAAGCTTATAGCCCATAATGTTCTTTCTCTGCTCCCTGGTCTCCACAGCAATCTCACGAAGCCTTGCCATATCGATCTCACAGTCAAAATGCCCTGCATTGCAAAGGATAGCGCCATCCTTCATCACTGCGAAATCTTCCTCATCGATAACCTTGTCACAACCGGTGACAGTCACAAAGAAGTCTCCTACTTTCGCTGCTTCATTCATAGGCATAACATCAAATCCATCCATTACTGCTTCAATTGCCTTAATGGGGTCAATTTCTGTAACGATTACCCGTGCGCCAAGTCCTTTGGCTCTCATGGCAGTACCTTTGCCGCACCAGCCATAGCCGGCAACAACTACAATCTTACCTGCCACGATCAGATTAGTAGTACGGTTGATTCCATCCCAGACAGACTGTCCGGTTCCGTAACGGTTATCAAACAAATGCTTGCAGTCTGCATTGTTTACACGAACCATAGGGAATTTCAATTCCCCTGCATTGTTCATGGCTTCCAGACGGATAATTCCTGTAGTTGTCTCCTCACATCCTCCGATAATCGCAGGAATCAACTCCGGCATCTGGGTATGCACCATATTCACCAAGTCTCCGCCATCATCAATGATAATATTGGGACCTGCTTCAAGTACATGACGGATATGGGATTCATACTCTTCCGGTGTACAGTCATACCATGCATGAACTTCCAGACCATCCTTTACCAATGCTGCCGCTACATCGTCCTGTGTGGAAAGGGGATTGGAGCCTGTCACATACATATCCGCTCCGCCTGCTTTCAGCACCTTGCAAAGATAAGCTGTCTTTGCTTCCAGATGTACAGACAAAGCAATCTTCTTACCTGCAAAAGGCTTTGTCTTGGAAAATTCCTCTTCCAGGGTACGAAGCAAATCACAATTTCTCTTCACCCACTCAATTTTTCTTTCGCCGGATTCGGCTAAATTGATGTCTCTGATTTCACTGTTCATTTCTTTTCCTCCAATAAGAATTAATATTCCTTTTTATCCAATCCCATCCTGACGATGATCTCATTAACCTTTTTATACACCAGTTCTTCATCCATCGTCAATACCTTACGGTCTTCCATAGTTACTTTTCCGTCAATAATCACGGTTTCCACCTCAGAACCATTTGCGGAATAAGAAAGACCTGCAATCAGATTGTTTCTGGGTGTCAGAGATGGCGTATTCAAATTGAGAATAGCTATATCTGCCTTTTTCCCGACCTCAAGAGATCCGATTTCTTTCTCCAGCCCAAGCGCCTTTGCACCATTTATCGTTGCAATACGAATATTTTCTTTTGCACTGACGCACTGGGGTGTTCTTTTCACGCCCTTATGAATCAACGCAAGAAGACTCATTTCATGAAACAGATTCAGGCTGTTATTGGATGCTGCACCATCTGTTCCGAGACATACATTNATTCCCTTTTCCAGCATTTCCGGTACAGGTGCAAANCCGTTTCCAAGCTTCATATTGCTGGCAGGNTTAGTCACAACNCTGACATTTTTGGCNTTNAAAATATCCATATCNCTTTCCGTNATCTGTACGCAGTGAGCNGCTATGGCAGGAACATCAAAAAGNCCGTTTTTATCCGCCATNTCTATNGGAGTGCATCCATATTTGTCNTTAATCTGNTGTATCTCNCTTTCACTCTCGGAGAGATGNACATGGATTCTCATATTGTTCTTTTTGGCTTCNTCNGACACAATCCGCATAAACCCGTCATCNCAGGTGTAAGGTGCATGAGGNCCCAGCATNAAGGTCAGTCTGTCACAGTCTGCCGCAGCATCTCTCTCCTCGTATGCCTGACGAAGACGCATCTGTCCTGCCTCATCGTTTCCGCTTCCTACAAGCCCCCGGCTGATCACCGCACGCATACCGGATTCCTTCACCGCTCTGGTTGTCTGATGAATATTCATCTGCATATCGTTAAAGCAGGTAGTCCCGCTTTTCATCATCTCAATAATGGCAAGGCAGGCTCCCCAGTAGGTATCTTCATCNGTCATCTGCTGCTCAATGGGATCAATGGNTCCAAACAGCCAGTCCATAAANCTTAAATCATCTGCNACATTTCGCATAAAGGACATATAAGANTGGGTATGACAGTTCACAAGTCCCGGAATCGCAAGTTTGTTTTTGCCATCNATCACCTTGTCCTCTTTAAATCCCTCCGGTTTATTCCCGATTGCNGCAATCCTGCTGCCTTCAATATAAAGATCTGTTTCACGGATATTATCCGTATCCCCTTCCGGCAAAAGTGCCAGAATGTTCTTTAATACAATTCCCACAATACCAAAACCTCCGTCCTGTCCGATTATAAATTAACAATATTCCTGTTTTCACCCTTAAGAAATGCTTCAATGTTTTTGCAGGTTTCCGATACACACCGCTGTCTTGCTTCAATACTGGCCCATGCCATATGAGGTGTAATGATCAGCTTGTCGCTGTCCATAATCTTACTTAACGGATTACTGTTCTTCATAGGCTCCGTACTGGTTACATCCAGGCCTGCTCCCGCAATATAACCCTCCGACAGCGCCGTATAAAGCGCTTCGTCATTGACCACCGGNCCTCTTGCCACATTGATCAGNATAGCGCTCTTTTTCATTTTCTTAAGCGCATCCAGNTNGATCAGATTTCTGGTCTTGTCACTGAGCGGACAATGAAGCGAAAGAAAATCGGACTCNGCAAGCAATGTATCAAAATCCACTCTCTCATAATCGGTACAGGTACTGTTTCCNGATGCCGAATAAAAGATTACCTTACACCCAAATGCCTGTGCAATCCCCGCAACCTTCTTTCCAATATTGCCCATGCCCACGATTCCCCATGTCTTNCCTGCAAGNTCTGTATAGGGAATATCAAAATTAGAAAAACGTTCCTGAGCCGCATAAGCGCCTGATTTCACATACCTGTCATAATGATGAAGCTTTTCAAGTACATACAGACACAGTGCAAAAGTATGCTGTGCTACGGCATCCGTAGAATAATTCACTACATTTGCTACCTTGATACCCCTGCTTTTGCAATACTCCACATCCACATTGTCAAAGCCTGTGGCAAATTCGCAGATCAGCTTCACATTCTTAGCCTCNTCAAGCGCTTCTGCACTTAGNGGCGCTTTATTTGCCACAATAATNTCNGCATCCCTTATCTTTTCTTTTACATCGACTGCCGTCGTATTCGGATATTCCGTCACNTCTCCATACTCTCTGATGCCGTCCACCGAAACATCCAATCCCACACTGTTTCTTTCTAATACCACAATTTTCATATGCCTTCTCCTTTCGATTTATCATAACATATTTTAAGAACTCTATAAAGAGGCTTTCCCAAAACAATCGTCAGGACAAAATTCCATACGCAGTGCCATACATCCCAGGGTAATCCCGAAATCCAGTATGCCATTGCATAAGAAGGATCAATGGGAATATACACAAGGGCAAATAAACCGCCGAATATCAAGCCGAATANCCCGCAAAGTACTCCCCACACAAGAAATTCCTCTTTTACTCTTTTCCGGAGCACAAGGGTGANCAGGCACAGAAGCGGCCAGACATACAGATAACTTACCCACCAGGTTCCAAATCCCCATTGAATAAACTCAAAAAAATTAAAGACTGTTATGACCAAAAAGGTCTCCGTACCAAATACCAGCGTATAAACAAGAACCAGAAGAGACACTAATTCGACATTCGGCAAAAATTCCAACGCAACTTTAGACACATAAAGGATAGCACTTAAAAGCGCTATCCTTGCTATTTTCTTTACAGGCATCTTACCACCCCTGCATCAATGTAAAATTGTATACATCACCGTCTGTAAGAGGAATTTCATCGGCACCGGTCATACTGGTTTCCCCATTCACGGACACACTCCACCAGTACTGATTATCCATGTCCTCCATCATACCATCAAAGCCTGTGATATAAATACCATAGTCAGATTCCTGCCACTCACAGCCTTCCATGGTTCTCAAAAACTCTCCCAGATATTCCGCATCTGATATACACTTTGTTGTCTCGGAATATCCATCCCTGTCTGAAACCACCTCGACCTGAAATTCCTTTTTTCCGGTCTGCGTCTCCCGGTAATTCAGCGCTCCCGCCACAATAGCGGCAATTACAAGAATCGCTGCAAATACCGACACTAAAGTAATCTTCTGTTTTTTGTTCATTTTTTCTCCTTTCCTTCCTACCAAAGAAACAGATTTACGATTATGGCAAGTCTTAGGACTTGGTTTCTTCTGATCTTCCGCCTTCTCATATCTATGCCATTAAGAGTAATCTCTCTATTTACACGCATAATTGATACAATGGCCGGCATCTCTGCCATGGAAGCTCATCCGCCTTACCTCAGAGTAAGCTGTCAATGATTTTCACATTGTTCCTTATTAAGCCGGGTATCACCCCGGCACCATAACCGCTGACGGCTTTCCGTCTGTTACCAAGTTCCTATTTTAACATAGAAAAGCCAAATTGCAAGAAATTAATTGATATAATCCTCTATATTTGTGTATAATTTGTTCGTATTCTAAAGGTATTTGTGCTATTCTTTTTACAATACCTTCTATTTCATATTTGCGGCTTAAGTAGACATGCAGACAAATCCACTTGATTCATGGAGACGACAATGAACGAACAGCAGCCTCATAAACGGCGGGTACGTTACAAAGGAACCCACCCCAGAGCATACCACGAAAAATACAAAGAATTAAATCCAGAAAAGTACCGGGATACCATTGAAAAAGTAATTCAAAAAGGAAGCACCCCCGCAGGAATGCATATTCCCATCTGTGTGAAAGAAATTCTGGAATTTTTACAGATTAAACCGGGTCAGAGCGGGTTAGATGCCACGTTAGGATACGGCGGACACAGTCAGAAAATGTTGGAATCACTTCAGGGAAAGGGACACTTGTGTGCCCTGGATATTGATCCCATTGAAATTGTTAAAACTCAGAAAAGACTTGAGAATCTGGGGTACGGTGATGATATTCTCACTGTGATGTCTTTAAACTTTGCAGACATTGATCAGGCTGCCTCCAAATACGGACCTTTTCACTTCCTGCTTGCTGACCTTGGCGTTTCCTCCATGCAGATCGATGATCCCGCAAGAGGATTCTCATACAAAAAGGAAGGACCTTTGGATCTGCGGCTGAATCCAGCTTCCGGCATTTCTGCTGCCCAGCGGCTGAAGGAACTTAACTCACAAGAGCTGGAATGGATGTTTATGGAAAATTCCGATGAGCCCTATGCAAAAGAAATTGCCCGTTCCATTACCGGCTCTCTACGCAAAGGACACCCCATAGAAACCACCACCCAGCTTGCGGATATTATTTCCCAGACCTTATCCTTTCTTCCGGAAAAAGAGCGAAAGGAGGCCGTTAAAAAATCCTGCGCCAGAGTCTTTCAGGCACTCCGCATTGATGTAAACAGTGAATTTGAAGTACTTGATTCCTTTTTGCAAAAGCTCCCCTCCGTTATGGCTCCCGGTGGAAGGATTGCTATTTTAACTTTCCATTCCGGAGAAGACCGTCTGGTGAAAAAGTCTTTTAAAGAAATATATCGCGCGGGAATTTATTCCGAAATAGCCAAAGACGTTATCCGTCCTTCCGCTGAAGAATGTGCAAGAAATACCCGGGCAAAATCCACCAAAATGCGCTGGGCAATTAAAACTGAAATAATAGGATGAACAATATGAAAAGAAACTTTTATAAACTTTACTGTCTTTTTACTTTTATTTTTTTACTCACTGTTCTACTCACTGCCTGCGAAAACAAACAGCCGGCCGGATTGGAAGAGGAGGCCGCCGATACACAAACACAGGAATTGCAGGATTCCGACCTTGTTGAAGCCACTTCACAAAACCCTGTTTCCCCGCTGACTGATTATGTATCAGAGGAAGAAATGGCACTTGCTGATAACTGGAACAGCCCTGATGATGCTGCTCTTGCCTGCGTCATGAAGAAAGCTCTTTCCGGTGAAAAAGTGACCATTGCCTGTATAGGCGGATCCATTACCCAGGGTACAATATCAAACGGTATTGATGATACACAGGTCGGTTTTAAAAAGTGTTATGCAGATATTTTCTTTCAATGGTGGAGTGATACCTTTCCCGAAACCAATTTTACCTTTATCAATGCCGGAATTGGCGCTACCGATTCCTATCTGGGAGTACACCGGGTACAGCAAGATGTTCTCGACTATGATCCTGATCTGGTTCTTGTAGAATTCTCAGTTAATGACGGCAGCTCTTCCATTGATAAAAGAAATTATGACAATTTGGTCCGGAGGATCCTTTTGTCGGAAAGCCGCCCTGCCGTCATGCTTCTTTTTATGGGACAGACAAACGGCGCGTCGGCGCAGGACATTCATTCACTGATTGGATTCAATTATCACCTTCCTATGATTAGTTATCTGAACGTAATTAATGATATGATGGCAAACGACATTTACACGCCAAAGCAGCTTTCCGGTGACACCACTCACCCATCTGCTTTAGGGCATGCCATTACCGGAGAAATTATCTGGAAATACCTAAATCAGATTTACTCTCAGATGGACAGCTTTGATGAACCAAATCCTTTTTCCCAGANAGCTGTGACAAACGAGGTATATTTAANTTCCCAGNTCTTAGACCGCCTTACTCTTACTCCTTCTGCCCTTNGNACCTTCACAGAAAGCAGTGTATTTGANACTTTTCCCAATANCTGNNGCTGTGAAGAAGGAGACGGCGGTTTGACCTTTTCCATAAGCTTTGAAAGGCTTGGATTCTTATATTACTGCACCACTGACGGCAAAAGCGGACAATTTGATGTTTACATAGATGACGAAAAAGTTACTTCTCTTGACGCAGATTTTTCGGGAGGATGGGGAAATTACGCTGCTGCCCGGGAAGTTTATGTGGGAGAAGAACTTGCAGAACATATTGTCACTATAAGGAAAGCTCCGGATTCTACGGGAGATCATTTTACTTTGTTAGGCGTACTGGTATCTAACGGCTCAGACTCATAGTTTAAATGTTACGGAGCGTAANAAAAANAAATTNANTGNTGNCAANCCTTTAGCACAGCAGTATGATAAAGAAAATTTTATACAACCGAAACCGTTGAGGCGGAGATAAAGGTAATGATGCTCCTACAGAGAACCCGGTTGCTGAGAACGGGTGGAAAACAAGTTATCAAATGGACCGCTGAGGGTGCAGTGAACGATGTTACTTCGTCACTTTGTAACATTCAGTATTCTGCAACGTGAGGGCATACGTCAGTTGCCGGAGATATGATGGTATCTCGTTAAGCGTACAGCTATTGCTGTAAATCAAGGTGGCACCGCGGATTGTAATATTCGTCCTTGACAGAAATTCTGTCAGGGACTTTTTTATGCGCAGGGGTGCGCAATTAGGAGGAATGCTTATGACACTCACAATACAGCCCGGCCAAAACGAGCTGGAAGAATTAAAGAAACAGAATATCTACAAAACCGTTCCCGTAAGTGCGGAAATTTTATCGGACATGAAGACTCCTATCGAAGTTCTGAAGATTTTGAAAAATGTGTCCGGACACTGCTATCTCCTGGAATCTGTGTCAGACAATGAAAAATGGGGACGCTATACCTTTCTCGGTTACGATCCCAGCCTTGAGATCAGTTGTCAGAACGGACAAATGANGNTTGGTTCGCTGTCCTTTGAAACCACAGATNCGGGAAAATATATCCGNCAGGTTCTTGATGAGCATAAAAGCCCCCGGTTTTCTTACCTTCCGCCTTTTACCGGAGGATTGGTTGGCTACTTTTCTTATGATTATCTGAAATATGCAGAGCCATCTCTTCATTTGGATGCTGTGGATACGGAAGGATTTAAAGATGTTGATCTGATGCTGTTTGATAAGGTAATCGCTTTTGATCATTATCGGCAAAAGATCATTTTGATCGTCAACATTCGACTCAATCAATTGGAAACAGAATATAATGGGGCTATTCTCAAGTTAAGACAGCTGGCTGATCTGATTGAAAACGGAACTCCTGCACCGGCTGATCCCGGCAAATGCACTTCCGACTTCAAGCCTTTATTTGAAAAAGAGGAATACTGTTCCATGGTGAAAAAGGCAAAATATCATATCAAAGAGGGNGATATTTTCCAGATTGTTNTGTCCAATCGCCTGGNAGCAGATTATGAGGGNAGTCTNCTGAATANCTACCGGATTCTCCGCACGGTAAATCCTTCTCCCTATATGTTCTACTTTTCCAGCAGCGATATGGAGGTAGCTGGAGCTTCTCCGGAAACTCTTGTCAAACTGGAAGATGGTATCCTTCATACCTTCCCTCTTGCAGGAACCAGACCCCGGGGCAAAACGGAAAAAGAGGATCAGGCTCTGGAAGAAGAACTTCTTTCTGATCCCAAAGAATTAGCTGAACATAACATGCTGGTGGATCTGGGCCGGAACGATATNGGNAANATNAGCAAATTCGGCACNGTGGAAGTGGAAAAATATCTCTCCATAGAAAGGTACTCCCACGTTATGCACATTGGNTCTACCGTAAANGGNGAGATTTTAGATGAAAAGGATGCACTATCGGCAATAGACGCTATCCTTCCTGCAGGAACCCTTTCCGGAGCNCCTAAAATAAAAGCCTGTCAGCTGATCAATGANCTGGAAAATAATAANCGGGGAATTTANGGNGGCGCTATCGGATATCTGGACTTTACCGGTAATCTGGACACCTGTATTGCTATCCGTATCGCTTACAAGAAAAATGGAAAGGTCTTTGTGAGAAGCGGAGCCGGCATTGTGGCTGATTCCGTTCCCGAAACGGAGTATCAAGAGTGTTTAAACAAAGCTGCTGCCGTGGTGACAGCGCTTCATATGGCACAGGAGGTGGAATCGTGATTTTATTGATTGATAATTATGACAGCTTTTCCTATAATCTTTTTCAATTAATTGGTTCCTTAAATCCGGATATTCGGGTAATACGCAACGATGCTACCACCGTCATGGAAGTTGAAAAAATGAAGCCGCAGGCAATTATCCTTTCTCCCGGTCCGGGCCATCCGGAAGATGCAGGAATATGCATCGACGTGGTTAAAGAGTTAGGTTCCTCTATACCTATTCTCGGTGTGTGTTTGGGGCACCAGGCCATCTGCACTGCCTATGGCGGCACCATATCCTATGCAAAAGAACTGATGCATGGAAAACAGTCAGATACCAGACTGGATACGGACTGCCCCATTTTTTACGGTCTTCCTTCCGTGATTCCTGTCGCAAGGTATCATTCCCTTGCCCTCATCAGGGAAACACTCCCGGAATGCCTTACTGTCACTGCCGAAACCACCGATCATGAGATTATGGCAGTAAAACATAAAACCAATCCCGTTTATGGGTTGCAGTTTCATCCAGAATCGATCCTCACACCGGATGGTAAAAAGATCTTGAAAAACTTTTTCGATCAAATATAACTTAAAAAGAAAGGTAATGGTGATGAAAATGATTAAAGAAGCAATTGTAAAAATCGTAGACAAACAGGATTTGACCTATGACGAGGCATATGCCGTCATGAATGAAATTATGAGCGGAGAAACCTCGCCCACCCAAAATGCCGCTTTTCTGGCTGCTCTCTCTACCAAAAGCGCCAAAGCGGAGACCACAGATGAGATTGCCGGCTGTGCTGCTGCCATGAGAGCGCATGCCACAAAAGTAGAGCATAATCTGGATGTCCTTGAAATCGTGGGGACCGGAGGAGACGGCGCCCATAGCTTTAATATTTCCACTACTTCCGCTCTGGTGATCGCTGCAGGCGGTGTAAAGGTAGCAAAACATGGAAACCGCGCGGCATCCTCTAAATGCGGCGCCGCCGATTGCTTGGAAGCTCTGGGTGTCAATATTGATCTTTCTCCCGAAAAGTGTGTGGAGCTTTTGGAAAAGACCGGAATCTGCTTTTTCTTTGCACAGAAATATCATACCTCCATGAAATATGTAGGTCCTATCCGGAAAGAGCTGGGTATTCGTACGGTATTTAATATTTTAGGCCCTCTCACCAACCCCGCCTCACCCTCCATGCAGCTTCTTGGCGTATATGATGAGTATCTGGTTGAGCCTCTGGCAAGGGTTCTTTCCAGCCTCGGTGTCAAAAGAGGAATGGTAGTTTACGGACAGGATAAGCTGGACGAAATTGCTGCCTGCTCACCGACTTTGATCTGTGAGTTCGATCAAGGTAACTATAAAACTTATACCATTACACCAGAGGATTTCGGACTTACCTCCTGCAAGAAGGAAGATCTAACCGGCGGTACACCGGAAGAAAATGCGGCAATCACTCTTTCTATCCTGAAGGGCGAACAGGGGCCTAAGAGAAATGCTGTTCTTTTGAATGCCGGAGCTGCTCTTTATATCGGTCAAAAAGCAGACACCTTTGCCGACGGCATAAAGCTTGCTGCTCAGCTCATTGACAGTGGAAAAGCTCTTGAAAAGCTGGAAGAATTTAAAAAAGAAAGCAATCTGTAAAAAGAAAGGGTTAACACAAAATGGCAGACATTTTAAACACCATAGCAGAATATGCAAAAGAACGGGCAGCAGATGCAAAACGCTCTCTTCCTCTTAACGAACTGAAAGCAAAAATCTCTGTCATGAATTGTGACACCGGTTTTCCTTTTGAGAAAGCGCTGCAAAAAGAGGATATCAGTTTTATCTGCGAATGCAAAAAAGCCTCTCCCTCCAAAGGGCTGATTGCAGAAGATTTTCCTTATGTGGAAATTGCAAAGGAATATGAGGCTGCGGGAGCCTCCTGCATTTCCGTTTTAACGGAACCAAAATGGTTTCTGGGAAAAGATTCTTATTTAAAAGAAATTACACAGACCGTTTCCATCCCCTGTATCCGAAAGGACTTCACGGTAGATGAATATATGATTTATGAGGCTAAGCTTCTCGGTGCAGATGCCGTACTTTTGATCTGTGCCCTGCTGCCTGAGGATATTCTTCGGGAATATATTCAGATCTGCGATTCTCTAGGACTCTCGGCGCTGGTGGAAGCTCACGATGAAAAGGAAATTGACTCCGCCCTCTCGGCAGACGCGCGGATTATCGGAGTTAATAACCGTAACCTAAAAGATTTTTCGGTGGATGTCCATAACAGCAACCGCCTTCGTGCACTGGTACCGGAATCGGTACTGTTTGTGGCAGAAAGCGGAATTAAAACCGCAGATGATATTACTGTCCTGCGGCAGGCAAAAGTAGATGCCGTGCTCATCGGTGAAACCCTTATGAAATCACCGGATAAAAAGGCTATGTTAGATACTTTAAAAGGAAAGGATTTTAGAAATGACCGGAATTAAAATCTGTGGCTTAAAATCCATGGAGGATATCTCCTGCGTCAACAAGTGGAAACCGGAATATATTGGTTTTGTATTCTTAAAAGGCAGAGCAAGGTATATCACTCCCACGCAGGCTTCCGAAATGAGAAAAGCCCTTGATCCCTCTATTATTCCAGTAGGCGTATTTGTCAATGAGCCGGTATCGGAAGTGGCTTCTCTTTTTCAAAACGGAACTATCCGGATTGCCCAGCTTCACGGGGGCGAAGATGAAACCTATGTAGAGAACCTGCGAAGGCTGTGCCCCTGCCCTATTATAAAAGCATTTATTATTAAGTCAAAAAAAGATATTCAAAAAGCCCTCTCCTTCCCCTGTGACTATCTTCTACTGGATAATGGTCTGGGAACGGGAGAAACCTTTGACTGGTCGCTGATCCAAAATATAGACAAACCCTTTTTTCTGGCCGGAGGGCTGAATTCGGAAAATGTCACAGAAGCAATCCGTCTTGCCCATCCTTATGCTGTGGATGTCAGTTCCGGTGTGGAAACAGACGGTAAAAAGGACCCTGACAAAATACAATCATTTATTTCTTCTGTCCGCGGCTATCCGCTATGACAGAAAATATACAGAAAATACAACTGACAGGAAAGGAGCAATTTATGTCACAATCAAAAGGACGCTTCGGAGTTCACGGCGGACAATATATTCCCGAAACTCTTATGAACGCTGTAATTGAACTGGAAGAAGCCTATCAGCATTACAAGGAAGATCCTGAATTTAACCGGGAACTTACCTCTTTATTTAACGAATATGCAGGCCGTCCCAGTCGTCTGTATTATGCAGAAAAAATGACCCGGGATTTAGGCGGCGCCAAAATTTATCTAAAAAGAGAAGATCTGAACCATACCGGTTCCCATAAGATCAATAATGTGCTCGGTCAGGCACTGCTTGCCAAAAAGATGGGCAAGACCCGGTTGATTGCAGAAACCGGAGCAGGACAGCACGGTGTTGCCACGGCTACTGCCGCCGCTTTACTTGGTATGGAATGTGTTGTTTTCATGGGTGAAGAGGATACGAAAAGGCAGGCGCTTAACGTATACCGGATGCGGCTTTTAGGTTCAGAAGTCATTCCGGTTAAAACCGGTACTGCTACTTTAAAAGACGCAGTTTCGGAGGCCATGAGAGAATGGACAAGCCGGATTGACGATACTCATTACTGCCTCGGCTCCGTTATGGGACCTCATCCTTTTCCTACTATTGTAAGAGATTTTCAAGCAGTGATTTCCCGGGAAATCAAACAGCAGATCATGGAAAAAGAGGGAAGGCTTCCTGATGTTGTCATGGCCTGTGTAGGCGGCGGAAGTAATGCCATGGGAACCTTTTATCATTTTATAGAGGATAAAGAGGTAAAACTGATTGGATGTGAGGCTGCCGGACGGGGCATAGATACTTATGAAACGGCCGCAACCATCAATACCGGAAGACTGGGCATTTTCCACGGAATGAAATCTTATTTTTGTCAGGATAAATACGGTCAGATCGCACCTGTGTATTCTATTTCCGCCGGTCTTGACTACCCCGGAATCGGTCCGGAACATGCATGGCTTCACGATACCGGCCGTGCAGAATATGTGGCTGTTACAGATGAAGAAGCGGTAAATGCCTTTGAATACCTCTCCCGGATGGAGGGAATCATTCCGGCCATTGAAAGCGCTCATGCCGTTTCTCATGCTATGAAGCTGGCCCCTGCTCTTTCAAATGAACAGATTATTGTCATCACCATATCTGGAAGAGGCGATAAAGACTGTGCCGCAATTGCACGTTACAGAGGGGAGGATATTTATGAGTAAGATTCATGAAGCATTTGCAGACAAAAAGGCATTTATCCCATTTATTACCTGCGGGGATCCAGATCTCAAAACCACAGAAAAGATTATATACAGCATGGTAGAAAATGGCGCTGACCTGATTGAACTGGGTATTCCTTTTTCCGATCCCACTGCAGAAGGTCCTGTAATTCAAGGGGCAAATATCCGCGCTTTATCTAAGGGCATTACTACAGATGATATTTTTGATCTGGTTAGAAGACTCCGTCAAACAGTTACTGTTCCCATGGTATTTATGACCTATGCCAATGTGGTTTATTCCTACGACGCAGATAAATTTATCAGCACTTGTTCCGAAATTGGTATTGACGGTCTGATCCTTCCTGATTTACCATTTGAAGAAAAGGATGAATTTTGTCCTATTTGTAAAAAGTACGGTGTGGATTTGATCTCTTTGATTGCACCAACATCCGAAAACCGGATCTCCATGATTGCAAAGGAGGCGGAAGGTTTCATTTACATTGTTTCCAGCCTTGGGGTAACCGGTGTCAGAAGTGAAATTAACACAGATATCTCATCTATGGTTAAGCTGATTCGTGACAATACCGATATTCCCTGTGCAGTCGGTTTCGGAATTTCCACGCCCCAGCAGGCTGCCAAAATGGCATCCATTTCCGATGGCGCAATTGTTGGCTCTGCCATCATCAAACTAATTGCAAAATACGGTGAAAGCGCTGCCGCGCCGGTTGGAGAATATGTAAAAAGTATGAAAGATGCTATAAAATAGAGTTAGGAGAAACACATGAATGTCCCGGCAGATCAAAGCAAAATCATAAGCAGAAATTTATGGGATACAAATTCCGGAACCTTTTCGGCCGATATGTTAAAATTAACAGCTATGATTACAATGCTGATCGACCATATCGGCGCCGGCATTTTGGAAAATCTGATCATCCAGATTCCCCTTTCGGCAGAAACAAGAGGCCTTTTAATTGTAATCGATCAGACACTGCGCCTGATTGGCCGCATTGCCTTTCCCATTTATTGCTTTTTATTGGTTCAAGGCTTTCTGCAC
>WFLX010027544.1_pt1 | contig 19262 bp, 20 predicted proteins | sample 4967041 | NCBI WGS metagenome assembly WFLX01 (sample SAMN12857096, study PRJNA449069) | gut metagenome | isolation source: stool from male and female vole | host: Microtus ochrogaster | place: USA:Florida | collected 2017
TACCCACAAAAATGCGCCGTGAGCATCCTCGCTGTGCTGTCCTCCCTGCAAAAATGCGTTCCAAAAGCCCTGAATAATATTTTCCGGAAAAAGCTGATATTCTGCCTTGTGAGAGAGGCTGTCCTGTCCCTGCAGGAACATCTGGGCAAAAAGCCCAACATTTTCCGCCACATAGATGCCAAGCATCAAGAACCACATAAGAAGGCAGTTTTTTAATCCCGTCTTACTTTCTTTCTTCCGAAGTTTTTTCAGGTATGCAATAAGCAGCCACAGCGCCATAGCGCCAAGCACTGCAAACCCAGCCAGCACTAAGGATGAATTCAGGGCAAACAGCGCCGCATAGAGAAAAGCTGCCTTTAGATGTTTCCCCTCTTCCACCTCTAAAATGCAAAAAAGTAACAGGGGCAGCCCATACTGAGTCAGTCCATAGACCGGCAGAAAGGGAAGATATCCATATAGAATACCCATAATCACCCCTATCAACGGAATCTGCGTCTCCCTCTTTATCAAAAGATACATTCCCAGATACCCACACAGGCTTCCCAAAAGCTGCATAACCGCCAATGCCGCAAAGCCATCCCCAAATAAAAACAGCAGCACACAGGCAGGTGCAGGGGGAATCAACGCCGTCTTGGAAGCTCTGCCCAAAAATTCCGGCAGTCCCCCGTTCTCAAATAAGTGCTTTGCCTGAAGCCGATAAGCAATGAATTCTCCATCCAACTGATCATGGTAGGTCACAATGGCATCCTGCCCCAGAATGAGATAAGGAACCGCTATGACAAAGATTGCCAAAAGCCCTGCTAAAAAGAGGAGATTATGCAGTTTTTCGCCCTTAGGAGCTGTCATTTATATACCCCCCTGTGCCTTTTGTACCTGCCATACCAGCCACAATCCAGTGATAAATATTGTCCGTTTATAATCCATAATACCGGCTCCCTGCGCCACATACCACAGCACCAGACATAAGCAGGCAGCCATGTATGCCGCAAAGTATTTTATCTTCCTGCACAATTCTGCTCTTCCCATATCAAAAACCGTGAAGATTTCCATAAACACTGCCAGAAGAAAAGCGGCGCTAAACCACCTGCAGGCATAATCCACATAATACTGTGTAAGCTTCGGGGTGGTTCTGCTCATAATATCGTAATTCCTCAGGCAATAAGAGGCACACCCCCGTCCTTCCAGCATCAATCCGGCAATGGTGGGCGAAAAAACATAGCCTGCCAAATCCCAGCCGCATTCGTGTATAATCCGCTTTGGATAAGCATTCCATGCCTTTTTCGCCAAATCCACAAAAAGCTTATCCATCTCCTCCTGTGACAAAACATTGGAAAGCGCCGGCTTCAGGTCTGTGTCGGAAGCGTCCGCATAAAAAGAGGAACTTATAATGCTTGGACCATCCACAATATCAGTAAGCTGTGTGGGCCAATTCTCCCACTCCCGCAGTATAGTGGACCATACAAAACGGTCAAACAGCATCTCCGATACACGTTTGGGTTCTTTTTCATATACTCCGGTCATCTTCGCCAAATCATAGGTTCCAAAAAGGATTCCTGCAAAGGCGCTAAAAAGAAGAATCATGGACACAATCCGAAAACGCTCCCTGCCACAAACAGTAACAAGGAGCAGCAAAAGCGGCAAAATCCCGCCAAAATATAGATATATTTCCTCTAACAGTGCCAGCCCCAGCCAGCATCCTGCCATTTCCGCAAATATTATGGTTCGCTTTCCCTTAGAACTCACTGCCTTCCAAAAGAGCGCACATTGCATCAACATCAAAGGGCTTATCAGAGAATCCGGCAACAGCGCCAGATGGCACTGCATCCCCGTAGGAACCGTAAAAATGGCAAGACTGCCCCAAATATTCCAGAAAAGAGAGGGACGTATTGTTTTTAAAAAAACATATCCTGCCCATAATGCTGCTGCTGCCTGTAAAAAGTACAGCACACAGTAATGGGGAGCCAGCTTGAGCAAAACAGGGTACAAAAGTCCGTCACCTCGCATGGCAAAGTCCTGCCTTGCGCCAAAATTGCAGAGCATCCAAAAAAGCCCAAAGATAATCTGCACACTAAATCCTATGAAAAGCATCCTGCCCATAATGGCAGAAAGATGTGTTTTCACCCTTTTCATCGATAAAACTCCTGAATCTTATCACAAATATAATCCACTTTATCCGGCTCAAGACCATAATACAGGGGAAGCCTTGCCAGACGCTCGCTCTCCGACGTTGTATAGCGGTCCTCCCCATGGAACCTCCCAAACTTTTTGCCTGCGGGAGCCGAGTGCAGAGGAATATAGTGGAACACGGAAAGAATCTCATTTTCCTTCATATAGCGAATAAAATCCGCCCTCTCCTCCAGATCCTTTGCCTTAATGTAAAACATATGCGCATTGTGCACACATCCTTCGGGAATCACCGGAAGTCCAATCTTTCCGGCTTCCTCAAGAGGCTTCAGTCTCTCATAATAATGCTTCCATATGCCAAGCCTGGCTTCATTAATAACATCTGCTATTTCAAGCTGGGCGTAGAGATAGGCTGCATTCATGTCGCTGGGAAGATAAGAGGAACCAGTATTCACCCATGTATATTTGTCAACCTGCCCTCTGTAATACTTGCTGCGGTCCGTGCCTTTTTCACGGATAATCTCTGCATCTTCAATATCCTTTCTGTCACGAATCAACAGTGCGCCGCCTTCGCCCATGCTGTAATTTTTGGTCTCATGGAAGCTATAGCAGCCAAAATCGCCAATAGTGCCGAGGGGTTTCCCCTTATAGGCAGACATGACTCCCTGTGCCGCATCCTCTATCACCTTCAGGTGATGCCTTTTTGCAATATCCATTATGGTGTCCATTTCACAGGAAACTCCCGCATAATGCACCGGCGCAATCGCTTTGGTTTTATCCGTTATGGCATCTTCAATCAGCTTCTCATCTATATTCATGGTATCCGGGCGAATATCCACAAAAACCGGCACACCGCCTCTCAGCACAAAAGCATTGGCAGTGGACACAAAGGTATAGGACGGCATAATCACCTCATCCCCCTCCTTGATGTCGCACAATAGCGCTGCAAGCTCCGTTGCATGGGTGCAGGATGTGGTAAGAAGGCATTTTGCCGCTCCCATCCGATTTTCCAGCCACTCATTACATTTTTTAGTATAAGCGCCGTCCCCGCATATTTTCTCGTTATTGACGCATTCCATAATATAATCTCTGGAAGTCTCCACATAGGGAGGAACATTAAAATGAATCATCTTGATACCTCTCTTTTCAAACTTGGNCTTTCTTTCANTCGTGTAATTTACACGCTATTTCCGGGATATTTTCCGTAGTCTTACTGATAATGTATCTGGGTCTGCCCTTTACTTCCTCGTAAATCCTGGCAAGATAATGCCCGATAATGCCTAAACTCAACATCAAAAATCCGCCTATAATCAAAATGAGCAAAATTACAGTGGTAAATCCTTCCACTGCCGTTCCGCACAAATATCTTACCATAGTCTGCACTGCTAAAACCACACTGAATAAGATGGATATCACGCCCATGACCGTCACCAGCTGCAAAGGCAGTGTGCTAAATGAAGTGGCATTGGTAATAGCATATTTCATCAGACTGACAAAGGACCACTTGCTTTTGCCGTATTTCCTCTCCTGTACTTCATAATAGACGCTTTCTGTGCGAAAACCTGCCCAAAAGGTCAATGCCCTGAAAAAGGTGTTCCTCTCTGGAAGCCCTAACAATACATTTACCACTTTTCTGTCTAAAAGCTTAAAATCTGAGGAGGAATTCATATCCATCCGAATCAGTCTGCTCATCAGTTTGTAAAAAAGTCCGGCTGACAGCTTATAGCCCAATCCCTCCCTGCCGCGGCTTGACTTAATGCCCTCCACTACCTCTACGCCTTCCTGCCACAGCTTCCACATCTGTGNAATCACTTCCGNCGGATGCTGTANATCACAATCCATCACANTCACCGCATCTCCCCCGGCCAGCTCCAAGCCCGCAAAGATTCCTGCTTCCTTTCCGAAATTGCGCGAAAACTCCGCTCCTTTTATGCGGGGATTCTGTTTTGATGCTTTGAGAACCTCAGAAAAAGTGCCGTCAGTGGAGCCATCGCTGATAAATATCAGCTCATAATCTATCTGATTCTCCTGCAAAAGCTTTGACAGGGTATCCGCGGTCTCTGCAATATTGGGTTTTTCATTATATGCCGGCAGTACAATTGATAACAGCGCCATTCGTTCTCCTTCCTGCATCTATGATTTGCACATAGCGCTAATCCCTTCCCACATTCTCTGTCTTTACGCACAAAATTCCGTCTATTATCTTTACGGAAGTCTCGGCAGGGAAGCTTTCCATGGCAATATATTCTTCGGAATAATAAATATCCTTCATCTTCTCCGGACTTAACACATTAAGGGTTGCCCCAAGATAATGCTTCATAAACTCCTGATAATTATTTCCTGTGTATAAAAGGAAATCCCCATTCAAACCAATCATTCCCGATGTGACATCCCCTGTGATGTCTGTTTCAGGATATGGCACGTAACCTACCACACCCACTATGGCAATGGGAATCCCCTGATAATATCCTTCTGTCTGCTCTATTCTGTCCAGCAGCCGCACGCAATAAGCATAGGTTTTCTCATAACGCTTCTGCAGATTGGAATATCCGATATTATCCGCCACCCCATAGGAGAATACCAGAACAAATACTGATATAGCAAGGAGCCATGCCGTTATCCGTCCCTTGGCTGCACGGTCCTGCTCCCCCTGCTTATATCCATATCGGCTTACAAATGCCGCCATCAGCATGGGATACAGCACCCACTGATAACGCATCAGCAAATGATAGGTCACATTGGGCGAAATAAACAGTACAATATTGGTGGCTGGCGGAAGGCTAAATACCAGCNAAANCATTATAACGAAAANAANGGGATNCNTCCACCACTTTTTCCGATAAGCCAGNCCANGCAGNGTAAATANTNTGAGCAATANNAGTATCACCNGNCCNGCAAGGGAAAAAATATTATGAAAAAGTACATTCCCCTTCAGCGTAAAGGATGCAAAGTCCTTGTACATAGCTATTATCTTTTCCGAAAGGCCTGACATTCCCACATTCTCTCCGCTCATCTTGTTGATATCCTGGTAGGAAGCCAATTCCTTGCCCTGCAGCTTTAAAAGCACATTCAATATCACGTAGTACAGCGCTGCCCCCAGCACTCCCATATAAAGATACTGTAAGCCTTTTTTGAATTTTACCTTGATTTCTCCCTCTTCTGCNGNCAATATTAATATAGAATAAATACTCAACAAGATGGCAAAAGGAAGATACGACTGATAAANCCCCNTGCTGAATGCCAGACAAAATGCGCCGCCCAAAAATCCATAGCGGTATTTTTTTACAAGCAGCACGGATAATACAGCCAAAAACAGCCCCATCATATAACCGTCCAGAGTAAATACATAGGCAAAGGTGGAGGATAACGCCGGAAATGCCACCAGAAGACCGCTGGTCAGTACAATCATCAAATCGTCCTGCAACTCCAAAACTTCTGTCAGCGCCACTGCAGTGCAGGACAGAAAAAACAGCCCCAATATTCCGATAAACCAGGGAATCGTATAATAAGAAGAAAAACCACAGGCAACGGTTAAAAACCATCGCCCGGAAGTAATCATATTCTGGTCAAAGTACATGCTGGAAAGTCCGTCATGATTCGGAATGTCTGACACAAGCGCCGGCATATGAATCATCAGACCTATTAAAAGTGCCGAGAAAAATGCCTTTTTCCATTCCGGCTTTATAGATCTTATCCATTTTTTTAAAGTTTCCGTAGGTGTCATGTTTCCTCTCATTCCTGCAAAAAACGGGCTATGAATTACCTTTCAAATAATCCGCCAATGCATGAGCAATCAGGGTACGCCCCTTTTCATTGGGATGCAGCCCGTCCACAGTATAAATCTGCCAATCTTCATATTTCTCATGTCCATAGAAATCATGATAAAGGTCAATCACTTCCAAATCTAATTCTTCCGCCACTGCAATTTCCGCATTCACATAATCCTCTAAAAATCCATTTCCCGTATTATAATCCTCACAGGTAAGTCCCATAGAAGGATACCAGCTATATGTGGGCGTCACCAAAATAATTCTGCTCTCCGGCAAAGCTCCCCTTAAATACTTCACAGAACTCCGAATGGCTCCCATAAAGGTATAAGGGTCGTACAAATTCTCCGGGTTGGACAACTCCACTGCGCTATGATAATCATTCATCCCATAGACAAGAATGATAGTATCAATGTCCTCAAGTTTCATCATAGACAGATCATATATTACATCTTCAAAATATTCGGTTGCGCCCTCCCGAATCCGCGCATACTCCTGCAGTCGGAAATCACCTGTATAAACTGCCCGCGAAAGCCCCACCAGATTAAAAAACTCCTTAGTATAGGCAAGCCTCATAGTGCTATCTGCATAACTGTAACAGGTACCACCCAAAGCCGCATTATACACAGGCTCACCCAAGTCTTCACTCATCAGGGCAGTCACTGAAGTCTCATCACGGCATATCCCTACGATACTGTCGCCAAAGACAAGGATTTCTGCTGGATTCTCTTTCGATACCTTGGGAGACAGGCCGACAAACAAAAAGCCAAGAAAACATACTGCCGCTATGATGTCATATATAATTATCTGTCTGCTGATATTAATTTTCAAACAACGCCTCCATTTAGAGTCATTCTATTATAGCATATCTTTCTTCCCGCCTGCAACAGTGGTTTTCACCTGAATCAGGCCTTTATGCCCAGCAGCACTTCCTGTGCCAGCCGCTCAGCGCCTAGTCCGTCCACCAGCTGTCTCTCGTTTAAATAACAGATGTTTCTTTTGTCGGCATCTCCACAGAATTCTACAAAAAGCCTTTTGATTTCTGTGATGACGGCGTCAGGAGCTTTGTGGTATGCTCCGGCAAAACCGGCGATTTTTTCTCTCCCAATGTATTCTGTCAGCAGTTCCTNNTNTTNNGCATAAGAAAAACAGNTCAAAGNAANTCCTNCCGCCGCCANTTCATAAATTGTGNTGCCCCCNGCNGTGNTTGCNAGNTCACACTCCTGCATCAGGGTGGCCATATCCTGCACATCGTGGTGGATATGTATGCAGGGGTTTTCTGCTGCAAGCTCCAGCATCTCTTGTAATTTAGGATAAAACCTACCTAATATCAAATTATAGTTTAACTTTTCTGTTTTGTCCACTTCCAATAATGCCTTTAGTATTCTTCCGGCAATATTGTCCACATCCCCGCCTCCAGTAGTAATCAACACCGATTTTACTTTTTTTGCCACCTGATATGGTCTATTAAAAAACTGCTTTCTGACTGGCACATATCTATTTCCCAGATAGAGTGCCGTATTACTCTGCCCTGCGGCATATAACTTATGATATACTTCCCGTTCTGCAGAGACATTATAATTGACCACTGCATCCGCCGGATAGGCATGTTCCTGCATATCATCCATCATGACCAGCGAGAAACCGGCCATACATTTTTTCAACTGCATCAAATAGGAATCTGTCACATAATAGCTGTCTATTAAAATAACATGCGGTTTTTTATATGGTCCGCCGCTTTGGTCCGTTTCCTGAACAAACTCCTTGTAGAATTTCTCCCACTCCGGCAATTCCTGCTCCATCATCCTATAGTCCGTATGCAGCACTTTTGCAGCAAATCCATGTTCCTCCACAAGCCTTGCGGAATCAACATCGGCACATACAAATACAATTTCATCCTCTGCCTTGCTTCCTGCATCCCTGCACAGCAGTCCTTTCAGTGCCTCCGCTATAGTCATACATCTCATCAAATGTCCTGCACCGATTTTTGCATTTCCATCTGCCCGGATGATAAACATGCTGATATCCTCCCTTATTTCAATGCCTCAAAATCCACCAATTCCCAGCTCATGGGAGTCCCTGCCTTTGCATCTTTGACAATCCGCTTTCCCAGAAGTTCCTCATAATACTGCGTATGCAGACCAACGGAAGGTCTCACAGAACGGAGATTTTCCGGCGTAAACACATCGCCAGCCTTCATATCCTTTGCCACAAAAAGAGAGCGGGCAAAGGTCCGACTGTTTTTCTGCTTATTTGTTAAATCATAAGTTACTTTTCCTAAAGCTTTTTCAACCATCCGAATATTTTCCACCATCTCTTTAAACTCCTCCGGCTCCATGGAAAATGCCGCATCCGGACCGCCGTCCGCCCTGTTCAGGGTCAGATGTTTTTCCACCACTTTAGCCCCCACGGCTACACCAGCCACCGCCACTGCACTTCCCATGGTATGATCCGACAATCCTGCCAGACAGTCAAATACCTCCTTTATGGAGGGAATGGTCTTTAAATTGATGTCCTCATAAGGCGCCGGATAAGCGGAGGTGCATTTTAACAAAATCACATTCTCNTTTCCCGCTTCCCTGCAAGTCTGTAACGCCAGCTCAATATCCGCCAGATGGGCAATTCCGGTGGATATAATGACAGGTTTTCCTGTCCCCGCAATCTTTTTTATCAAAGGAATATCATTAATTTCAAAAGAAGCCACCTTATATGCAGGCACATCCATTTTCTCCAGAAAATCCACGCTGCTGAAATCAAAGGGCGAAGAAAACAGCTCAAGCCCCATCTCCTCCGCAATTTTCTTTAATTGGGGCTGCCACTCCCACGGAGTATATGCCGTCTGATACAATTTATAAAACGTGGTGCCGTCCCAGATAGTTCCCTGCGTAATTTGAAAACAAGGGGCATCACAATTCAAAGTGATAGTATCCGGCGTATAGGTCTGCAGTTTAATGGCATCTGCCCCTGCATCCTTTGCCGCCTGCATAATAGCCACCGCTCTGTCAAAATCCATCAAATGATTGGCGGACATCTCTGCAATAATGAATGTGGGGGAATCCTCACTAATAATATGTTTTCCTATCACAATTTCCTTTTTCATGTCAGCACAGTTTCCTTTCGTTCATCATCCGATACTTTATCTCTGCAATCTCCCAATCCGTCTGATTGTCAATATCCTGCACCTCCAGCTCCGACAGTTCAAAAGCCAGAAGCTTCCCCACCATCAGCCTTCTGTTCACCAAAAAAGCCTCTGTACGNAAGANATAGAATTGTCCCANATCATGATAATNGGGTTGCAAANCTTGGGAACGGCTGTNNAGATACNCAGNATATTTAAAAACCATCCCACTGTCCTCCACCACTAACGCCCTCTGGGGAGGATAGGAAAACTGCACCACCGGAATCAAAGTATCCGCATCACTTTTCTCCAGCTCCTTTAAAGCACTTTGCAGCTTTTCGGCGGTCACAAAGGGCGCCGTAGGATAAATACACACCCCGATATCAAAATGCTGCCCCCGTTTTTCATACTCCGAAAGCACTTCAATCAACACATCATTGGTGGTGGCAAAATCATTGGCCGTGGCATCACTGCGGTAAAAAGGCACTTCTGCGCCATACTCCTTTGCTATCTCCGCAATCTCCTCGTCATCCGTGGACACCATCACTGCATCAAACTTTCCCGACTGCAATGCCGCCTCAATGGAATACGCCAGAATGGGCTTTCCGCAAAACTCCTTGATATTTTTTCGGGGAATACGCTTACTGCCGCCCCTAGCCGTGATAATTGCTATTCTTTTCATCTTTTCTTTGCCTTCCATTTCCATACCTGTCTCTTTAATTTATAATACCAAAAAAACGCTGGAACCGNCTTCTGCAGCAGAGCGATAAACTTCTGCNCCTGTGCCCCNGTCATGGTTCTATAATANCTGTTCTCCTGAAAATCGGGAAATTTCTCCGTCACTCCTGCACGCATCTCCTTCACAAAACTCAGGCGTGAATGCTTTACGCCTGACAAATAAGAAAACAGCGTGTTTACATAATAAAGCTCCAAAAAGCGATATTCAATTTCTTCCCTATATTCCTCAAAAAATCCCCTGTTCTTACACTCCTCATACAACAGATCCGCTGCCTTCATGCGGTCTTTGCACTNTTCTTCTGTNATGTGGNGAACCGTAGACACTNGATGCTGATAATAATAGTACANANGCTCTTCCACCTTCTCAAAATGCGTAAAATAATGCGACCACACNGNTCCCGCGCACATTATCCTCATAAAAAATGCCCTCGGGGAAATTCAAATGATTCTCCTTTATAATACTATGGCGGTAAATCTTAATCACCATGCTTCCGGGACGCATCAACAGCTTTTTATGCCGCTCTTTATCCAATATGCCGGTCTGATCCGCCGTATTGTTCTGTACCACCTTGCCCACTGTAAAAGTGTGCGACCTCACCAGATTATAATCGCAGCCCACAAGATCCGCCCCTGTTTCCTCTGCCTTTTGCAAGAGCTTCTCGTAATAATCAGGCGCCACCCAATCATCACTGTCAATAAACCCTATCCACTCTCCCTTGGCATACTTTAGCCCCTCGTTTTTGGCGCCGCCCTGCCTTTTGTTCACCTCATAGTGAATGACCTTCACCCTGTCCGGATACCTGCCCTCATAATCCCTCAAAATTTCCAGAGAATTGTCCGTAGAAGCATCATCCACCGCCAGAATCTCATATTCAGAAGCCGGCAGAGTCTGTCCCACCAGCGAATCCATGCAAAAATTCAGTTTTCCGTCAGACGCCATATTATACACTGGCACAATGATACTTAATTTCATGCAAGCTGTCCCCGCTCTATCACTGCCTTACCGTCTTCCACCCGATACACCAAATCACATTTTTCAATAGTTTGCAGCCTGTGGGCAATAATAACAAGTGTTTTTTTACCATGGAGCCTGTTTATAGACTCCATAATGGCAGCCTCTGTGTCATTGTCAAGGGCGGAAGTAGCCTCGTCCAAAATAAGCACTTCCGGGTCATTATAAAGCGCCCTTGCAATCCCGATTCTCTGCCTCTGTCCCCCGGACAGACGAATCCCCCGCTCACCGATGCCCGTATCCAGCCCCTGGGGCAGCGTTTTTACAAATTCGTCCAGCTGTGCTTCCCTTAATACCTCCCACAGCCTCTTTTCGTCAATTTTATCCTCCGGCACGCCGAATGCAATATTTTTACGAATGGTATCATCCAACATGAAAATCATCTGCGGAATATATCCCACATTCTTAAGCCACTGCCTGTAATGCTCCATCACATCCTGCCCGTCCGCACAAATCCTGCCGTCCCTTACTTTCAAAAGTCCCAGCAGAATATCTACCACTGTACTCTTTCCGGCGCCTGTAGTGCCTACGATACCCACAGCGGAACCCACCGGAATCGTAAGATTGGCATGGTCAAAAATCAGTTTCTCTGTGCCCGGATAAGCATAAGTGATATCCTTCATCTCTATCACTTCTTTGACAGGCAGCTTCTCCTCACCGTCCGTGGCAAAAGACATGTCCACCTTTTCCCCGGCAATCTCATCCTGCAGATTATCGCTGACTCCCATAAAAAACGGTTCGAAATACGCAATGGAATTGATTTGATTGTTGATTCGGTTCACGCAGGGCAACAAAATAAAGGCCGCCGCCGCAAGCGTACTGAACACCTCCAGCATATTTTCCGTGGATGTGCCTGTCAGTACCAAAACAATCATATATCCCACCATGGCTCCCACACATGCCGTCTCTATCAAAAGCTTTGGGATATTGTTGTACAGACTGTAACGTTGTACCGCATCCACATAACCTTTTCCACATTTGCGATACTCGGACACAAAATACTGCTCCTTACAGGCAACTTTTACTTCTTTGATACCCTGCACCGTCTGGGAAATCCACTTAAACAGGCCGCTGTAATAATCTTGATTGTCCTTGCCCGCCTGATACATAATGGGTTTCAGCACTTTCTTGATAATCAGCATCAAAGTCACTAAAACCACCGCCAGAATCATAGTCATGGTGCCGTTATTTATCAGGCAGTAACTGATAATAAACACTGATACCACCCCGTCCGACAGCATCTGCAGCAAGGCTAAAATCAAAGCGTACATATTGTTTACGTCCGAGGTAATGCTCCGCTGTACCACCGCCGTGTCCGCATTGAGATAAAACTCATAATTCCTCCTGAGATAATTACACATCATTCTCTCGGAAGTCCTGAATTGATTGGTATACACAAAAGCAAATGTCAATTTCTGCTGCACATACAAAAAAATATTTTTCACAATAAAAACTGCGATTAACAATGCCATTACGGTAACGGAAAAGCTCCTATAGTCCTCGCTTCCCAAAAGCTCATAAAAAGTCCGGGCAACACGGCTGTCCTGAACCGCCTGAGGGTCAATGGCGATGTTCACTACCTCCACCAACAGCCCCACCCCTGCGGTCTGCAGGAAAGCCCCGATAACCATCATAACCATAAGCCCCGCCATGGTACGCTTCTGCTTCTTATCCAGCAGGACATTCATTTTTTTTAATATCTGTCGCATAGGGTTCACCATACCCTTTCTTATCTATAACCATATCTATGTCCATTATTATACTAGGGAATCCCTATTTTAGCAAGCACACCAAACAGTTTAAGACTCGCAAACTGCTTTAACGCTTCTCATTTACAAAATGAGTCTGACATGTTATGCTGAGTAACGAAAGATAAAAACGCCTTGAAATCAACAATCAGAAATGAGGAAAACTATGAAAATAGACAGAAATAAAATTATAAAGATGGTATTCATTCTTGCTCTCATCTGTATTTTGGTCAACGCATTGACAAGAGTGTCCCGCCAGCATTCCCTGACCCTTGAAGATTACGCAAACCAAAATCCGGATATCGCCTATCAGAAAAATACTGAAAAAGAAACGGTCTCTGGCTCGGATAGCAAGCAGGATGCACCCACACTCTCTTCTCTGCCGGGAGCCGCATTAAACAGCAGCATTCCAAACAACCAGCGCACACTTTATGCGGAGGGTTTTTATTACGAACCCCTGTCAGAAAATCTTCAGAGATATATCACGGGAATCTCTTATCCCGTCTTTCCCCAGCAGGATGCAGACGCCTCCCAAGGCTCGGACCCCCATTTGGACATTACCTACGATGACCTGCGCTATGTGCATATCTGGCACTATAATTTTGACGGTACTCCCACAGAAGGAGAACTCATCTGCAATCAGGCTATTGCCCAAGACTTGGTGGAAATCTTCTATGAATTGTACCNCANTGAATACCAGATTGGCCGTGGTACGCCTNATTGATNAGTATAACGGCGACTGCCTTGCCTCCATGGAAGTCAACAATACCTTCTGCTTCTATTGCCAGATGCCACAGGAAAATCCCACCCCGTCCAAACATGCATATGGGCTTGCCGTTGACATTAACCCTTTATACAACCCCCGCATTACTTATAACGCAGACGGGACGGAGGAGATTTCCCCTGCTTCCGCAGAATCCTATGCGGACAGAAGCCTGAGTTTTCCCTATAAAATAGATGAAAATGACCTCTGCTATCAGCTTTTCAAAGAACATGGCTTTATCTGGGGCGGCAGTTTCAATTCCCACAAAGATTATCAGCATTTTCAGAAACCCCAATAGTCCTTCAGCCCTATTTATTGGCAATTGCTCCCAAATCAGCCCCTTTATTTGTGTTTTCTGTTATCCTTGGTTTGTACCTAAAATAACAACAAACCAAGGAGGTAATCATTATGGCAATACCTGTTTTTCAAAATCCACCCAATAGTTTTCTAAACACAGCAAATCTTGTCAATGCTGCCCTGAACCTTTATCGCCAAGGCAGAGCCGGAGGCACGCTGACTCAAAATTTCTATGAGGATAACAACCTTAATCAATGCGTTACTGATGTTGCCAACAGTATTCTGCACTATGTAGATCAATTGAGGAGCGGTGTTGCTCTTGATCATGGCGCTCAAATCGGTACGCTTCCCAACGGACACATACTGCTGCATGCCTCTTTCACACATCATGGTACGGGCAACTGCTCCATTATCTGTGAATATGTACCCGGCAGGCAGCCCATAGGCGACCGTGACGGTGCCACCGTCAATGTCCATGCCATCGGCGCCCATCAGAACAATTACCGCTATGACGGAGTATCCAATGTACTCCATCCGCTGCTTGAGCAGAATCGTTTAGCCGGAAGAGGTGTTCGCTATACCAGTGCCCAGCGTGATGCAGTACAGTTTTAAAAAAATAAGTTTTCTCATATCAAAAACAATGCTATACTTAAGTTGTTGCGAAAATCAGAATTCCTCAATCGCCTGAAAACATGCTATACTTAGTATGAGGAGAAATCAGAAAGTCATGGCAAAAACAGATACCAAACACAATCAGAATACTGCTTCCGCCAGATATGCCGTTTTAGACTGCATCCGGGGCATTGCCCTTATCAATATGATTCTTTATCACGCCGCATGGGATTTGGTTTACCTGTTCGGCTTTGATTGGAAATGGTATTATTCTGAAGGAGCCTATCTATGGCAACAGGGAATCTGCTGTACTTTTATTTTCCTGTCCGGCTTCTGTCAGCCTCTGGGACATAAAAAAATAAAAAGAGGGCTTATTGTCTTTCTGGCAGGATTTCTCATATCCTTTGTCACCATTCTGGTAATGCCGCAAAACCGTGTGATGTTTGGCGTGCTTACGCTGATTGGCTCCTGTATGCTGCTCATGGTGCCGTCAGAACGTATTTTGCAAAAATGCAATCCTGTCATAGGATTCACTGCCTGTATTCTCCTTTTTATTCTTACCAAACACATAAATTCCGGTTATTTAGGTGTCGGCAGCATCTGTCTTCTGACCCTGCCCCAGGGCTGGTATCACGATTTAGCCACCACCTTTTTGGGCCTGCCCATGCCCGGATTTTACTCAACGGACTACTTTTCTCTGTTCCCGTGGGCTTTCCTCTTCACTGCCGGATTTTTCCTGTACCAGCTTGGCGATAAAAAGAATCTGCTTCATCATTTATCCCCAAGCAGTCTGAAAGGCATCGAATGGATTGGGCGGCACTCCCTTGGAATTTATATGGTTCATCAGCCCGCCCTGTGGCTGCTGTTTAACATTTTTCTGCCAAAGAATTAAATATGACATAGGTTGTCAGGAATTCTCTGCTATAATGAGGAAAAACTTTTCAGTATAGGAGAAAACGACATGGAAAGAGCAACAACAAAAGCAGATTTGATACAATCGGCAGAGAAAAACTATGAGGAGATGAATACGCTGATCTCCTCCCTGACGGAGAAGGAATTGAGTACGGTCTTTGATTTCACCAAGATGAAATCAAAAACTCAGACCCATTGGGTGCGGGACAAGAATCTGCGGGACGTGCTGGTTCACCTCTACGAATGGCACCGTCTGCTGCTGGACTGGATTGCAGCCAACCAAAAAGGGGAGAACAGGCCCATGCTGCCCGCTCCCTACAATTGGAAGACTTATGGGGATATGAACCGGGAATTCTGGAAAAAACACCAGGATACCACACTAGAGGCGGCCAAAGAGATGCTGGCGCAGTCTCACAGGGAAGTGATGGCACTAGCGGAGACCTTTACGGAGCGGGAACTGTTTGAAAAAGGTGTATTTCCGTGGGTTGGCGGCAGTACGTTGGGCTCCTATTTTGTATCCAGCACGGCAAGTCATTATGATTGGGCAATTAAAAAGCTCAAAGCTCACAGAAAGAACTGTAAGGAGTAAGGGAGTGAATGCCCATGCAGGAGAGCAGACTGTTTAAAATTATATATGAATTGCTCAATAAGGGGCAGGTTACCGCGGCGGAACTAGCTGGAAAATTTGAGGTGTCNGTCAGAANCATCTACAGAGATATTGATGCCCTGAGCGNNGCTGGAATCCCTGTCTATGCGGAAAAGGGAAGAAAAGGCGGGATTTCGCTGTTGGACAACTTTGTTTTGGACAAGGCAATCCTGTCGGAGCGGGAAAGGCAGGATATTCTGGCGGCACTGCAGAGCCTGTCAGCCATGGGAGATACCTGCGACAAAGCCACGATGGAAAAACTGACCGCCCTTTTTCAGCTTCCTGACGACAATTGGTATGAGGTGGATTTTTCCAGATGGGGCGAGACTACCCAGGACAATGAGAAGTTCGAGACACTCAAAAAGGCGGTGCTCCGCCACCGATGTGTGCGGATTAACTATGTGGGTGCATATAAGGCGGAAAGCAGCAGGATCATACATCCGCTGAAACTTTTATATAAGTCAAGGGCGTGGTATGTGAAGGCTTACTGCACGGAGAAGAAAGATTTCCGCCTTTTTAAGTTGAGCCGTATTATCAGGTGGGAACTTCTGGAGGAAGAATTTATACCTGTTTCTTACCCCGAGCTTCTCAAGGAGACAGCGACATCTGAGCGGGATTTAGACCCCGTCGTACTCCGCTTTCCCAGAGAGGTGGCTTACCGGGTTTATGATGAATTTGATGTAAGTAATATACAAGAGCAGGAAAATGGGGATTTGCTTGTGACAGCTTTCATGCCGCAGGATGCGTGGCTGACGGGCTTTCTGCTGTCCTTCGGAACGCAGGTTGAAGTGGTAAGCCCCATCTATCTGAGAGAGGTCTTGGCGGCGCAGGCCAAGGAAATCTACGAGAAGAATCATTCGGATGCAAACACAAGATAGGAGAATACCATGCATTATGTGAAAACAAAAGGGATATTATCGGCTCAAAACGGAATGAATCTATACCGCGGCTGCTCCCACGGATGCATTTACTGTGATTCCAGAAGCAAATGCTACCAGATGCATCATGACTTTGAAGACATTGAGATAAAGGAAAATGCCATAGAACTGCTGGAGAATACCCTGCGGCACAAGCGGAAGAAGTGTATGATCGGCACAGGCGCCATGACAGACCCCTATATTCCTTTGGAGCTGGAGCTGGGCAATATGCGAAAAGCTCTGTCTCTCATAGAACGGTATGGCTTTGGCGTTACCGTACAGACAAAATCGAACCGCATTCTGCGGGATATGGACTTATTGCAGAAGATCAACCGACAGACCAAATGCGTGGTACAGATGACTCTGACCACTGCCGATGAAGATTTGTGCAAAAAGCTGGAGCCAAATGTCAGCACCACCGGGGAACGGTTTGCCGTGCTGAAACAGATGCGGGATGCAGGAATTCCCACAGTGGTGTGGCTCTCCCCGATTCTGCCCTTTATCAATGACACGGAGGACAATATCACCCGCATTTTGGATATGTGTATAGAGGCAAACGTCTACGGCGTGATCTGCTTTGGCATGGGTCTTACGCTGCGAGAGGGAAACAGGGAGTATTTTTATAGCCAATTAGACCGCCTGTTTCCCGGTTTGAAAGAGAAGTATATCCGACAATATGGGAATCAATATGAGGTGCCCAGCCCCCGCAGCAGGGAGCTGATGCAATTATTCCACCAGAAGTGCAGCGCTAACGGAATAGTCCACAACAACGGGCAGATTTTTGAATATCTGTATACATATGAGGATAAGCAGGCGGGAGAACAGCTGAGCTTGCCTATTGCACCGTAAAAGTTTCATCACCAAAGAACACAGCCCACGCAACCACATCCTCTGCGCTAAGAACCAGACCTCCCATGCCGAAATTAACATAAAACTCATTCTCGCTTTCGCTATATCCCCCTACACTCCAATCCAATTCTCCATCATCATGTTTCCACACAAGGAAACACCACTCTCCGTCTTCGGGCAAACCTTTTTCAGATACCAGATTCCACTTATCTACGCTTAAATTAAAATTCATTCTCATATACCTCCTGTTTTTTCAAATATGTTTCCTTATTTTTCTCTATATTATCATATAAAAGCTCTCTTTTCCATAAAAAATGACTAAGGATACCAACAAAATCAAAATTAATACGTATAAATCATGTGCCTTGTTCAGCCGAATATAATTAAGGGTCTTTCAGTCATATCATAGAGGAGAGATATAACTATGCAAGCTACAGCAAATCCTTATGCATCTAAAGAAGCAAAGAAACTTCTGAACTATCTTTCGGATATAGCCGGGGAAAAAATAATTACAGGTCAGCATACACAAACCAATCCTATGGAGGANANTGTATATATAAAGNAAAATACAGGAAAAGTANCGAAGTTAATNGGCTTTGANCTGTTATCCTATTCTCCCAATATCAATTATGATGATGCGTCCGATGCTTGTCTAAAAGAAATTTATGAAAATAGGGACACTTTAAGTACCGCTATGGATTTGGCAAAGAAATCCGATATCATACTCACCTTTACTTTTCATTGGTACTCTCCCATCGGAGGCAGGGACAAAAGTTTCTATGCCGAAAATACGGACTTTGACGCAGAAAAGGTCCTCTTAGACGGCACACCTGAGAGAACGGCTTTTTTTCACGATATGGATGCTATTGCAAAACAACTAAGAAAATTCTGCGACGAAAATATTCCGATCCTTTGGAGACCGTTTCATGAATCATACGGACAATGGTTCTGGTGGGGCGCAAAAGGTCCGAAGATTGCCCGCGAGTTATACAAACTGATGTTTGATTATTATACATCCCACCATCATCTTAATAATCTGCTCTGGGTATGGAATTGTCCTTTAGCCGAAGGATATCCGGGTGATGAATATGTTGATGTTATCTCTACGGACATCTATCTGCCTGAGTATGCAGAAACAGATTACTCCCAGGAGTATGCTAAACTTATTTCCGAGACTACGAAGAAAAAAGTCACAGCGCTTGCAGAAGTCGGATACATTCCTAATATCAGACTTCTTGAACAGTCGCATACTCCCTGGGCATACTATATGACTTGGTCTAAAGAGTTCTGTATTGGTGAACAATACAATAAGATTGACAGCCTGCAATCAATGTATGGCAGTGGATATGCTGTTTCATTGGATTCAGAATCCCAGCTTCAATGATTCTCCCTCCACTGCAATACCCTGACTCTTAGTAATGGAAATCTGCTGTTCATCCGTAAAACCTACGGTTTCTCCGCTTTGCAGAGTCACCTCCTCCTCAATGACATAACTTGACACCCCTGCGAGAAAATCTAACACTTCCACAGGTGTGGAACTACTGTCTATAATTTCCATCTCGTCATATCCGAGGGCCTTCATCCCGCAGGTGCAGGCGCAAAGACCGCCTTTTCCGGGATACAGTCCAAACCACACAAGATTAAGTATGGGAAGCTTTCCTTCTTTCAGCACATTAGAACCCATCAGATTTCAGCTCCCGGGAGAAGTACGCGCTGGAGCGTTTCGAGGTGGTGCGGCACACATGATCTGTGAACTGTG
>WFLX010019077.1_pt1 | contig 19237 bp, 13 predicted proteins | sample 4967041 | NCBI WGS metagenome assembly WFLX01 (sample SAMN12857096, study PRJNA449069) | gut metagenome | isolation source: stool from male and female vole | host: Microtus ochrogaster | place: USA:Florida | collected 2017
CAGTAAGTACACTCGACCCTTCAATGATGATACAGGGCAAAGTGCCAGGAGTATCAATCACCAACACTGGAGCCGGAGACCCAAACAATCAAGCATCAATTCAGATCCGTGGCGTATCCTCACGTTCTGCAGGTCTTGGTCCTCTGATCGTCATCGACGGCGTGCCGGGTGGCAACCTCACAAATATCAATCCTAATGACATTGCTTCATTCGACATCCTGAAAGATGGTGCAGCTTCTGCAATCTACGGTACACGCGGATCAAATGGTGTAGTCGTTGTGACCACCAAAAAAGGCAGCAAAGACGGCAATGTGCACACTACATACGGCGCAACACTTTCATGGGATAAAGCCAATCGCGAACTTGACATGTTAAGCGCACAAGACTTCCGTGATGTCCGTCTCGGTTGGGGCGACCGCGGAGTAGACCTTGGTGGTAACCTTGACTGGTTTGATGCTGTAACCCGCACAGGTTTCACTCAGCAGCATACATTGACTGTTAGCGGTGGCAACGAAAAGAGCAACTATCGTGTCAGTGCCGACTTCCGCGATGCACATGGTATCGACCTGCGTTCTTCTCGTAAAGAATATGGTGCCAGATCGTCAGTAATGCACACTACCAAAGGTGGGCTCTTGAAAACCCTTATGAATATGGTTCCCCGTATAATTTATCGCGACGCAGCTGAGTGGGGTGAAGTCAAGGTTGCCCTTAAGGCAAACCCGACAACTCCTGTCATGAATACTGAGAACACTTCTCAATACTACAACTTTTATGGTCAGATAGTCGGTTCCAACCCGGTAGAACGTCAGATACTTGAAAAAGATCATGCCGATACTAAGCTATTAGATTGGGATGGAACATTAAAACTTAACCTCCTCCCTCTCTTTGCTCCTGAAAACATGCATGGCCAGACACTGACAACTCAAGTGATGTTTGCTGACCATCAATATGACAACAACAACTCATACTTCCGCCCCTCTACCAGCACAAACTCTATAAATGATGGGCATGATGGAGTTGCAAGCCGCTCTTATTCAAAAGAACGCCAATACATATTGGAATGGCTCACTAACTATTCCGGCAGATTTGGCGACAACCACAACCTGAAAGCGATGCTTGGCTACTCCTACCAATACTCACAGTATTCCGGATTCAATGCAGAGAATAAAGACTTCCCCAATGATGGTCTTGGAGCAGACAACCTCGGATATGGCGACTGGGCCAAGGAAGAAGGAGAAGTCATGATGGGAAGCTACAAAAATGATGCAAAACTCATTTCTTTCTTTGGCAGATTAAGCTACGACTATGCCGGCAAGTATCTCTTCACTGCATCACTTCGTCACGAAGGTTCTTCCAAATTCGGTAAAAATCACAAATGGGGTAATTTCCCTGCAGTTTCAGCCGGCTGGCGTATCTCTCAGGAATCATTCATGAAAGATATTGAATGGATCAACGATCTTAAAATTCGCGCCGACTATGGCGTGACCGGCAACCAGGAATTTGGCAGCTACCTATCAATCAACACAATGTCAGGCTTCGGCTACTATTACTACAATGGCAAGTATTTTCAGGTATGGGGACCGGGTAAGAACGTCAATCCAGACCTCAAATGGGAAAAGGGTAAGAACTGGAACATCGGTTTAGACTTCTCTTTACTCGAAAATAGAATCTATGGTTCACTCAACTACTTCAACCGTCGCCAGCAAGACCTACTCGGCAACTACAAAGTTCCGGTCCCACCAAACATCCACGACGAGACTTTTGTCAACGTGGGCACAATGAAAAATACAGGTTTTGAGTTCGACCTCAACTTCAACATTGTCGAGACAAAAGACTTCACCTACAGCGCAAGCGTAATCGGAACATGGATGAGCAACAAGTTTGTAGATTTCAGCAACTCTGAATATGTCGGTCAGGACTACTACAATGTATGTGGCACTCAGGATCCATATCCTTTCTACAACCTCCAGCGCATTGAAAAAGGGAAACCATTAGGCAACTTCTACATGTGGCGCTACGCAGGAATCACTAAAGAAGGCGAATGGCTGGTCTATGACAAGGAAGGAGATATCATCCGAGCAAGCCAAGCGACCGACGAGGATCGTGCGATTGTCGGCAATGGTATGCCTAAGTTCACAATGTCGACTTCTCACAATTTCACTTACCGCAATTTCGATCTTGCATTGTTCTTCCGCGGAGCCTTCGGATTTGACATCTTCAACATTCACGATTTCTACTACGGCACCCGCAACTTCAATGGCAATGTCCTCAAAAAAGCGTACGGAAAGAACTTCGACATCTCTCCTAACGCAGCTTCTGTAGTGAGTGATTACTTCCTTGAGCGTGGCGACTACTTCAAGCTCGACATGGTGACACTTGGCTACAATATCAAGCTCCCCAACTGCCGATTCCTTGACAAAATCAGAATCTACGGCACTGTAAAGAATGTCTTCACCATAACCAAATTCAGCGGTGTCGATCCATCAAGCTTCCAAGTAAATGGTCTTGAGCCCGGCGCTCAGGGAGGACGTTCTTATTATCCAACGACCCGCCAGTTTATAGCCGGAGTACAAGTTGATTTCTAATAACATTAAAAATTCAATAGAAATGAGATTTCTAAAACATATAGCTTTTGCAGCCATCTCAACCCTCTCCTTGGCAAGCTGCACCAATCTTGACGAGACTCTCTACGATCAGGTTGGCTCCGAGAACTACTATAATACTAAGATGGACGTGATACGCGCCACATTCCGACCCTTTGAGCACGCTTTCTGGAGCATAAGTTCTCGCCACGTACTCAATGAACTGACCGCCGACCAACTCATCACACCTACACGCGACGGATGGTGGAACGATGGAGGAAAATGGGAACGCATGCACTATCACACTTGGACTGTAGATGACTTGGGCGAAGCTCAATCGGAATGGAACGGTTGCTTTCAGGGTATTATGCAATGCAACCTTGTCATCGAAGACCTAAACCGTTTTTCTCCAGAGCAATTTGGCTTTACCCAGATAGAGTTTGACAATCTGAAAGCTCAAAACAGGGCTTTGCGAGCATGGTTCTACCTTCGACTTCTCGATGCATTCCGCAACGTACCATTAGTCACTACCTACAGCAACCGCCCAAATAACCCACAGGCTAAGCCGGAAGAGATATTTGAGTTTATCGAATCGGAACTTCTCGACTGCACTCAGCTCCTCGTCAAGAAGAGTGGTCTCGGTACTAACGCTCCTATTCAGGGACAATGGACAAAAGCTGCTGCTGCATCGCTTCTCGTCCGCCTNTACCTTAACGCCAATGTATATATAGGCAAAGAGTNCTACACAGAATGCGCAAAAATAGCTCAAGACATTCTTNACGGCGTATATGGCGATTACGCACTNGCCGATCGTTGGGACGCTGCTTTTGATTGGGACAATGACAACTGCGATGAAGTCATTTTTGGATTCCCTGCTTCTAAAGGCTACACCCACTGGCATTATGACGGGGATGCCTACGGCTGGACCGTACCTGCAAAGGCTGCAGATTTCTTCAACGACACTAAATCAGGCGTAGGCCATAACACTAAATATGCAGCCTCACCAAGCTACGATCTCAACGGCGAGCTATACAACTATGAATTGGGAATGCCTATCCAAAACTTCAGGAAATATGAAGGTGACGTACGCATGCAGCTATACACCAATCTTGGCAACAGCCGACGCGAAGGTATGTTCCTCTTTGGGTATCTTGAATATCAGGATAAATCTACCGGTGCTACCAAACGACTCCGTGCCCCGGAACAACCTTATGACCTTTATATCCGCGATGCCGTCGGTCCATTCCTTTCTCTTGACCCAGACAAATGGCCTACTGACAAGAACAGTACGCTGATGAATGGCGACCACAACTCAGGATGGCACTTCGTGAAATACCCATTTTATGACGACAACGATGCCAACCAGCTTGAAAGCGACTACACTGAAATCCGTCTGCCTGAGATCATTTATTCTCTCGCTGAATGCAAGCTTCGTGAAGGAAAGCGCAATGATGCCGCCAAGTTACTCAACACAGTTCGCAAACGCAACTATCCAGAAGAAAATCTCAATGACGTGCTTTATTCTCCAGAAGGGAAAGTTCGTTTCGATGAAAAGGAAATGCTGGATGAATGGGGACGTGAATTCTTCGCAGAAAGCCGTCGTCGTATAGACCTTGTCCGTTTCGGGAAATTTAATTCCGGCAAATGGTGGGATAAGACTCCCGATGCAGATGACCACACTTCTATCTTCCCGATCACACGAACTATCTTGAACTCCAACTCAATTCTCAACCAAAACCCCGGCTACGGTCGCTAATATCCCGACATCATGAAAAAATATAGCATACTCTCTCTTCTGTTAATGGTAGTGACGTTTTTCTCGCTCACTTCATGCGAAGATGAAAAAGATCTGATAATATATGAAGGCAATCTCCCCATCAAAGCATCGGCTCTCTATATGGTGGGTGACTTCAATGGATGGAATATCGGAGATCCAACCCCAATGACAGCATCTGAAGAAGATCCTTTGGTTTTTGACTGGGAAGGTGAATTGAAGGCAGGAACAATGAAACTCTGTACAGTCACCGGCAGCTGGGACAGTCCGTTTATACGCCCCTTGAATGCTGATGAGGAAATCACTCGTAATGGCATCTCAAACTCTACTTTCAAGATGCATGCCGGAGATCCTGACGACAAATGGAAAATAGTAGATGAAGGTATATATCATCTCACTTTCGACCTCCGCAACTGGACAATGAGTGCAAGATTTGTGGCAGAAAAACCAGCTGAGCCGGAGAAGCCTAAAGAAGCGATCGAGACTGAAGATCTCTTTATGGTAGGCGACTTCAACGGTTGGAACATCGGCGATCCAACACGTCTCGAAAAGAAATCACAATATATATTCACATACGAAGGTCCGCTGACTGTAGGCGAAATCAAGCTCTGTCTCTCTGCAGGCGACTGGGGAGTAGCTTTTATCCGACCAGTGTCAAATGGCTGCAAGATAAACCGCGACGGTGTTGAAGACAGCAACTTTGTATATCACGCTGGCGACGATGATAAATGGCGCATTGAAGAAGATGGCATCTATGCCCTGACATTCGATCTCCAGAATTGGACTATTGCGGCCGAATACAAAGGAGAATACAAAGTAACCCCAAAGATCTATATAATCGGCGACGCCACCGCCGGTGGTTGGGGCTGGGATAGCGCTACAGTCATCGAGGCAACTGAAGAAAACGATAAGGTCTTCATTTGGGAAGGTGAACTCAATATTGGCACCTTCAAGGCAAGTGCTGAAAAGAGCTATGACGCACCTTTCTACCGTCCTGAAGAGCCAAATGTAGAGGTTTCCGACAAAGGCGTAGCTTCCCACAAGATGATATTCGTGCCTTCCCCCGACGATCAATGGAATGTCACATTAGCCGGTAAATACCGTCTCACTTTCGATACTGAAAACATGACATTCGACGCTGTATATCTCGATTAATAATCCTCAAAGATCTCAATAATGAAAAATCTCATATTAGCAGGAGCGCTCGCCATCATGGGACTCGCTTCATGCACTGACGAAAACTACGTGATGCGTTATCCTGAAAAGGAAGTGCTACCTGACCTCCCTAAAGTCGAAGGCATACATCAATATAAAGCTCCCCTCTATTGGAGTGTATATGAATACTGCTATACTCGCGAACAGGCAGGAGTGCCCAACAACGAAATGGATTTGACACCCGAACAGTGGGATAAGATCATAGATTGGGTTGCCACCGCTCTGAAGCCTTATGGCTATGATATGGTTTGCACCGATGGATTTATTCCAATGCTTGCCAACGATGAATCAGGCTACATGACACACTATGGCTCTACCTCGCTCAAAGATCTCGTTGCAAAATGCAAGGCTAAGGGTCTGAAAGTCGGAGTCTACGACAATCCTCTTTGGATTCATGGTAGCAGCAACACAAAAATAGAAGGCACTGACAAGACTTTCGGTGATCTCAGCTGGAATGGCAAATCAGAAGTAAAGAATCCTTCGAATTCCGATCTTTGGTTTAATTGGGCAGTTGCCGACTATGCCGGTGCTCGCGAATTCATCGACGGTTTTTTCAAACATTACAAAGAATTAGGTATCGAATATATTCGTATGGACTTCCTCTCATGGTATGAGGATGGTAAAGACAGAGGTATGGGCACCGTAGGTCATGGCTACGGACGCGAGGCCTACGCCTGTGCACTCGCTTACATTGCAGAATCTGCAAAGAAATACGGAATCTTTACATCTCTTGTAATGCCACATCTCTACAATGATGCCGAAGTGGAAGCCCAATATGGCAATATGATACGTATAGTAGCTGATACTGCCGGTGGTGGCTGGTGGCATTGCTCAGCCGCTGATAAAGGCACTTCTTATATCAATTGGCCTAACTGTATGAACATGTTTGATGGCTTCACCTATTGGGCCCATCTTTCAGGACGTGAAAATGTGATTCTCGACGGCGACTTCCTCCGCCTGAATACTTTTGCCGATGACAATGAACGTCAGTTTGTAGTATCTCTTCAACTCCTTGCAGGAGGTCCTGTCACAGTGGCAGACCAATATGACAATATCGGTGATAATCTGAAATTCTACACCAATACAGAAATGCTCGCTCTCAATGCGGATCGCTTCGTAGGCAAACCCCTTAATGACAATCTCAACAATCCCAACAATCAGATCTGGTATGGCCAGATGTCAAATGGCGACTGGGTGATCGGCATGTTCAACCGCGATGATGCTGCCAAGGGAATGCAAGTAGAGTTTGCCGACCTCGGTATCAATGGAGAGTGGAAAGTGCGCGATCTTTGGAAACATGCCGATGAAGGTTCCTCTACCGGCATTAATGCCACTATCCCAGCACATGGTTGTAAGATTGTCAAACTATCAAAGTAAGGAAACAATGATGAACAAAAATTTTATATCCATTATTGCTTTTTGTTTCGCTGCACTGGGCATCATCTCTCCTGATGCCCGGGCAGAGAAAATCCAATCGCCATCTGGGAAGATTGTAATAGAAACATCTGTACAAAAGGGAGTGCCGTTCTATACTGTATCATACAACGGCAAGGCAATCCTCAATCCCTCTCGTCTTGGCATTGACATCAAAGATGGTGTTGATTTCAGTGAAGGATTTTCAGTGGAGCGCACAGCAAAAGATTCTCATACGGAGACTTGGAAGCCAGTGTGGGGAGAAGAGGCTGAAATCGACAATAATTACAATGAACTTCGTGTGACACTTGGTCAGAAAAAGCTTGCTCCGGGTAGGAAACTCGACATAGTATTCCGCGTATTCGACGATGGTATCGGATTCCGTTATGAATTTCCACGTCAAAAAGATTTGGGCGATTTCACTATCATGGATGAACTTACTGAGTTCGCTTTTGCCGACAACCATACCACTTGGTCGATTCCGGCAGAAGGTTATCGCTTCTATGAGGCTCTCTTCCGTGAGTTGCCACTCGACAGCATGGGATACGCAAGCACTCCTGTCACTCTCCGTGCATCCGACGGCACTCACATGGCACTTCATCAGGCAAACCTAACCGATTATGCTGCCATGAATGTAGAGGCTACTCCTGGAAGCAATACACTCCGAGCTAAACTTACCCCATGGATGAACGGCGATGCTGTATATGTTAGTAATGTCAGAGTTTCTCCTTGGCGCACGCTTATCATCACCGACAATGCGGGAGACTTGGCCTTAAGCCGCATCATGCTCAACCTCAATGAACCTTGTGCTATTGAGAATGCCGAGGAATTTTGCATTCCACAGAGATATATTGGAGTATGGTGGTGCTACCACATGAAGACTGCCACTTGGGAAGCGGGCGATCGCCATGGTGCGACCACTGAAAATGTAAAACGCTATATGGATTTCGCTGCTCGCCACAACTTTGGTGGAGTCTTAGTAGAGGGGTGGAACTATGATTGGGCTACTTGGGACTTCTCTTTCACACGTCCGTATGAAGATTTTGACATTGCCGAAATCAATCGTTATGGAAGAGAAAAGGGTGTGGCTCTAATAGGTCACCATGAGACCGGAGGTAAACTCTCTAACTATGAAAGCCAGATGAAAGATGGCATGCAACTCTATAAAGACAACGGTATGCATTATGTAAAGACGGGATATGTAGGCGATCTTCTTGACGACAAAGAGCGTCACAGCAGCCAATTTGGAGTGCGTCACTATCGAAAGGTGATCGAGACTGCAGCTGCCCACAACCTCGCCATTGACAATCATGAGCCGGTGATGCCTACAGGTCTGCAGCGCACATATCCCAACCTTATGACTCAGGAGGGAGTTCGTGGTCAGGAATGGGATGCATGGTGTCCGGAAGGTGGCAATCCTCCAAGCCATACAGTGACACTACCTTTCACACGTGGCTTGGCAGGTCCCATGGATTTCACTCCTATCACTTTCCGTTTTGAAAATCCGGTGATGCCTCAGACTCACGTCAATACTACCCTTGCAAAGCAACTTGCCCTTTTCGTGATACTCTATTCACCTCTCCAGATGGCATCTGACGAAATTGAGAACTATGAGGCGAACCCGGGTCCATTCCAGTTTGTATGTGATTGCCCAACGGATTGGGAAAAGACAGTGTTCCCTGAAGCTGAAATCGGTAAGTATATCACTACTGCGCGTAAGGAAAAGGGGGGAGATAACTGGTTTATTGGAAGTGCCACTGGCGATGAGGCACGAGTAGCGAATATCGATCTTGCTTTCCTTGATCCGGGATGCACATATCGCGCCACTATCTACCGCGACGGAGAGAATGCAAACTATGACACCGACCCATATCCAGTAATCATCGAGCAAAAGGATGTCACTTCTGATATGGCACTCAATATTCCGCAAGGCAGAAGTGGAGGTTGTGCGATAAAACTTGCCAAGCTTGCAAAATAAAGATGCTCCGATTTTTGTTATTCATATAAAAAACTAACTTCATTTTTATGAGAACAACCCTAATTACCGGAATGTTATCCCTCTCTTCAGTCCTTTGCTTTGGGGAGACTGTAATGCAGACCCCGGCATACACATGGCACGGCGACACTATAACTCAAGGAGTGTATATGGCGACCGCTCCGTCTGCCACGGAAATTATCTCCACTTACTCTGCCCAACCTGGCTATTATATGGGTATTGACAAACAATGGAAACTGAAAAACGATATCAGTTCTTATCCTCAGCTCACTACCCCTAACCTTCTCCATCAGGCCATCTACAATATGGGACTCGATGAGATGGTGAATGCCGTTGAGCCGGATACTACTCTCCGTACCGGAAAGGAATGGGCGGGAGTATGGACACGCGACGTAAGTTATTCCATACTTCTCTCAATGGCATATATGCAGACGGAGGCATCCATGATATCTCTGATGAAAAAGGTTGATCCTATGGGTCGCATCATCCAGGACACCGGTTCAGGCGGCGCATGGCCTGTATCTACCGACCGCGAGATATGGTGTGTGGCTGCATGGGAAGTCTATAAAGTGACAGGCGATAAGAAGTGGCTTGAATATATCTATCCGATCATCAAGCGTTCACTGGAGACGGACCGCACAGCTTTCTACGACACTGAATCAGGATTGGTAAGGGGCGAGACTTCCTTCATCGACTGGCGCGAGCAGAGCCATCCTCGCTGGATGCAGTGTGCCGACATCTACAACACTGAGACTCTATCCACTTCTGTAGTGCATGCAGAGGCATGGAANGTATTGGGAGANGCNGCCACTATNTTNGGACATAAAGACGTAGCGAANGANGCNTTNGCACAGTCNGAGGCNATCNCANANGCCATCAANNANTATCTNTGGATGGACGANAANGGNTANTATGCAATGTACCGTTACGGACGCGACAACATGATCATCAATCCTCGTGCTGAGACTCTCGGAGAGTCGCTTGCCATAATGTGGGATGTAGCCCCTGAAAACCGAGCAAAGGAAGTAACTGCCAACAACCCTACAACACCATTTGGCGTTGCGATATTCTACCCCTCTATTGCTGATATACCTTCTTACCACAATAAATCTCTTTGGCCCTGGGTAGGCGCATGGTGGGGTCTTGCCAATGCAAAAGCGGGAAATGAGGAAGGTGTGATGGAAGCCATAGGAAGTGTATTCCGTCCCGCAGCTCTTTTCGCCACTAATAAAGAGAATTTCAATCTCGAAAATGGGGATATAGCAACTGAGCTGAATTCTTCCAATATGTTATGGTGTCTGAGCGGCAACATCGCACTGACTCATAAGATTCTTTTCGGAATTGACTTCCAGAAAGATGGTCTCGCATTCCATCCTTTCGTNCCGAAAGCTCTTGCAGGTACTCGCACTCTCGACGGTTTCAAATACCGCGACGCAGTGCTTGACATTACTATAAGCGGATATGGCAACGAGATTAAATCCTTCAAGGTCAACGGGAAGGAGCAATCTCCATTCATTCCGGCAAATAATGCGAAGGGTAATATGAAGATTGAGATCACAATGGCTGACAATAACATACCTTCAATNGGAGTAAACCATNAGAATCAGATGAGCGCNCCCCTTACTCCTATCGCTTGGCTTGAAGGTAATACTCTCGTATGGAATCCTATCGAATATATCGGACATTATATAGTGTTGAAAGATGGCAAGGAAGTTGCTCGCACAAATGCCACTTCCTACGACGCATCCGNGCCTGGAGAATATCAAGTGATCGGAGTTTCCTCTGATGGAGTAGAAAGTTTTGCATCCGAACCTCGCTCGACACGCAAACAAATTTATGTCGATGCAGGGAATGTAAGCAACGACAAGACTTCCGACCTCAGTCTCCCTGTCGACATCACTGAAGAAGGGGACTATTTCATCACTGTCAACTATGCGAACGGCAATGGTCCGGTCAACACTGAAAATAAGTGTGCTATACGCACCCTGACAATCGACGGCGAGAAGGANGGACTGATCGTGTTGCCACAAAGAGGGCGCGACAACTGGGATGAATACGGATGGTCCAACTCCATCAAAACCCACCTCAAACCAGGCAAACATACCATCGGACTAACCTTCCGCCCCGAAAATGAAAACATGAACATCCAGACAAACCATGCCGTAATCTCCGGCATCAAGCTGGCGAAAGAATGATTCTAAATATCTCACACAGAATGCATACAGAGATATATAAAGAAAGATTAAAATAATGAGAAAACCCAGAGAAAATTGATCATTCTCTGGGTTTTTCTCATCCATAATACTAAATATCTCTAACAATTTAATCTTGCCTTCAAATGTTAGACGTAAGAATTACCAGAAAGTAAAATTTCTACTTCNACTTTTAGCATTTTTTCACACTTCCATAATGTCACGGTAACTATTCANCGGGCGTAGGATTTTATTAATCATAGTATTGTAGGGACGCACGGCCCGTGCGTCCNCCTTAATAACGAATTCTGCAACATTTAGGGACGCACGAGCCGTACGTCCCTACGTTCCATCATCTCCGTTTTGGAGTCCTAATTGCTAATTCAGGATGCTCCTCCAAGGTAAAATTGAAGAAGTCATCGTATGGCTTCAAAATGCGGAAGAGTTTCGAAAGCTTCTTAACAATGTCCTTCGAAGCGAACTCCTTGTCGGTCAAGGTCGCGGCATAAACAAAGCTCTTTGGTTTAAGCAGCTCAATATGTTCCCAATCCTTGGGAAATCCCTTTGGTGCCGTCTTCAGTGGTTCTTGCCAATACGGTTTATAATACTTCGCAAATTCCGGATTTTGGATTATTCCCAGATACTCATCAATATTATTATATATCTCATTGCGATATTCCTTTAGCAACGGGGCTTCCGGAAACCAGGCCCCACCCCCCACAAGACATTCTCCAGGCTCAATATGCACATAATATCCGCAAAACTCACTCTTCTTCCCACCGCGAGGATTGATATAAATTCCAATGTGATTCTTATAAGGTGTCTTATCTGCCGAAAAACGGGTGTCACGGTAAATTCTGTAAAGGCAATCTGAGGGTGTCAGCATCGCTGCCTCAGGTTCAATTTCAGTTAGAGCATCAATCAGTTGCTGAGTAAAAGCCTCCACCTGAGCCTTAACCTTCAAATACTCATCTTTATGTTCGTTAAACCACTCCCGGTTATTATTAGCAGCCAACTGCCTCAAAAATTCAAGTATTTCATTCATATTTTCTTATTTAGTTTCGCCTGTTCAACTTAAAGGTTTAAATGTTTTTACTTATACATCGGTCAATAGAAACGCCATATACAATGGAAGGGTGAGCATATTGTCTTTCAAACCTACATTGTAGTCACCCAATTTTATCGCAGATGCAACTCGATATTTCTCCGGATGACTGAGGACAGTACGCATCGATTTTGCATTTCCATTGCGAGCCTTACATTCTATCGGTACACACTTACCTTTATAACGCATCAAAAAATCAAGTTCTATACCACTGTCTTTATGATAATAATATAGTTTCCTTCCCATCTTGCCGAGCATATCGGCAATAAGGTTTTCAAAAATGGCACCCTTATACCCAAATAGATTACCCTCAAGGATACTTGATTGAGTTCCATCCTCAAGCATGGATATCAAGAGTCCAATATCAGCCATATAAACCTTGAACTCGCTTGATATTTTATTACCATCAAGAGGAAGTTCCGTAATCTCTGTGTTAAAACACCTGCGTATGATTCCAGCATCTTCAATCCATTGCAGACTACCAGCATAGTCACGTCCTCGACGACCAGGCCTTACAAATGTGTATGTAAATTTCTTGTATTCCTTAGCCAGTTGTGCAGGTATAGATTCGAAACACTCGCAAATTCTCGGTTTATCAGTCGAAGGAGCATACTTCACCATATCAGCCTTGTATTCATCGATGATTCGACGCTGTACTGCAAGCACTTTGCCCATCTGCTTATATTCCAGAAAGGTTCCAACAACTTCCGGCATCCCTCCTACTATTACATATTGATAAAGCAATTCTCGAAACCGGTCATGCAAGGCACTATCTACAGGGACTACCTCATTCATACATTTCTTCAGATAATCGATATTTATTTGTTTAATACCATTTGCCCAAAGCCACTCTTCAAAATCCATAGGATACATATTCAATATATCTTCAAATCCAACAGGGATTGACGCTTCTTCTTCCTCTTCTTTTTCTTCCTTTGTCTTATATCCATTTACACCCAGCAAAGAACCGGTACACATCACCTGATATCTACTGTCTAAATGAAAGTATTTTAATGAGCTCCTTGCTTTAGGACAATCTTGAATCTCATCAAAAATGAAACATGTTTCTCCTGGTTCAATTACCACGCCCGGCATAGCTGCAGTGATACGCATTATAATGGTATCAATATCAAAATTCGCTGAAAAAACTTTTTATACTCAGGATGTTCCCTGAAATCAAGATACACTATATTTTTGAAATTGCGCTCGGCAAAATCCACAACACTTGAGGTTTTACCACATTGGCGCACTCCTTTTACAACCAAAGGTTTATGAGAAGTATCCTCTAACCATGACTGGAGCTGAGTTTCAATTTTTCTTCTATACATATATCATTTACTTTGTTTTTCAATCGCCGTTAGAAACGAATAGATAATAATTGGATCAATCATTCTTCTCTCACATTTTCATACTGACCTTTTTAGCCATTTAGCACATTTTCATACCGACTTTTTTGCCAACTTCTCACATTTTCCCAAGCACCTTAGTGCAAAGGTACATATAAATTATGAATTATCCAAGAATTTCTTTAAAAATATCTTTATCTCTGACCAACAAAATATCACTCCTAATTTACAAGATCAAGGTAAAAAGTGTTATATAAGTGATGACAGGCAAAGAATTCGACAATTGTTTCAGGAAGCTTTATCTTCCATTGGGTATGTATGCACTCCGTATCCTTGATGATGCGCAGAGTGCGGAAGACATCGTGGAGGATTCCTTCATGAAAGCATGGCAAGCTATCGACGAAGGAAAAGACATCTTAGATTTCCAATCCTACATGTATCGTAGTGTCCGCAACGCCTGCATCTCATTCATCCGAAACCGCAAAGAAACCGTAGGCCTCGAAAACATCCCGGAAGCGGACGAGGAAGCCGTCGACACATCCGAACGAGATGCAGCAATTTGGAAAGCTATCGACCAGCTTCCGGAAAAATGCCGTGAAGTTTTCCTCCTCAGCAAACGCGACGGCTTATCCAACGAAGAAATAGCAGATCAGATGGGAATTTCTATAAAGACTGTCAAAAACCAGATGACCAAAGCCTTCTCCCGGCTCCGCGAATCCCTATCCTCAGGCCACCGCCCCTTCTTCCTCCCCTTCCTATAACTGTAAAATTAATACACTCACTCTCCTTCTACCCCGGCCTCTCCCGGTTGGGGCCTTATTTTTTTCTAAAATGGATAGGACCTTTTTTAAGTCTCTGCGTCTTTATCCCAGAAAACAATAAAAAAACAAACTTATGAAAAGATTCATCATTGCTGCCTTTGGGATTCTCTTAACTGCCTTTTGTGGTATAGCAAGTCAGCGGGAACGTGGCTACCGTGGTTTTGTCGACTTTACCAACCGCCTATATCGCACTCAATATCTAAATCTTGCTGGAAACTTCTGTAACAAGACAGAATACTCTCCCGGAATATCTACATCCCACGGCTTTCAATTCAACAATTGGCTCTTCGCCGGAGCAGGGTTAGACTATACCCTAAAAGATATCGGCTTCCCCGACTCTCACCATTATGATATCGACAGTTATGTCCTTTCGATATTCGCCGATGTTCGGACCGACCTACAATTTGGGAAATTCACCCCTTTTGCAGATGTCCGTTTGGGCTGGAACGCCTCTTCCTACGGCACAGTCTACTTCTCCCCCACCATAGGCTACCGCTTTAACTGGGGCAGAAAAGTCGGCATAAACATTGGAGTTGGCTATACACTTGACAGCTACCGATATGAAAAACACGTTTGGGGCATCACTACTGATGGGCTTAACATGCTCTTTCCAACTGGCGAATTTTACAACTTCAATCAATCTTCGTTCACTTTCCGTCTCGGAATCGACTTTTAAATATGGAAGAAAATAAAGAAATAAAATATATTGCAAAGCACTACCGTAAAGGGCTATTCGCTGTGGAGCCGGCATTGAAGCGTATCAAACCCATAGCCTCAAGATGGTGGACCCGCCCTCGCATAGCAGCCGCTTGCATAGGAGCCACAATACTTACCGCAACCGGAGCCCTCTTCATCCACAATAATTATTTTATCAACACTACCACTAACACTGAACAGAACATTCCTTCTTCAATACCGGCAGCAGAGATTGTCCGGGCTATCGACTTTGAAGATGCTCCACTCCCAATTGTAGTGGCAAAAATAAAGGAAGTCTATGGAGTAGATGTAGTCAATTTGCCAGAGAATGCTGAGGAATACTCCCTTTCACTACACTATGAAGGGTCTGCCATTGACCTCGTGGACACTATCAACGACATTCTTGACATCGAAATGACAATCCAAGAATAATGAAAAAAGCAATCATATTGACCGCAATCATATTTTGCGCTTTTGGTGCGTTTGCACAAAACATAACCATCAGAGCTGTAAACCGCCCTGCTTCGGAAGTTTTCCGAAGTATAATGGAGCANACAGATAAAAACTTCGTCTATTCTTCTGATCTACTCANAGATATGCGAATCACTGTAGACGCCAAGAAAAAGCCTCTCAAGAGAGTGCTCGACGACATCTTCCGAGACTCTGACATCGAATATAAGATAAAGGGAAATAATGTGGTGCTTAAGAAAAAGAAGACGGAGAAGCCAAAGAAGACCGTAATCACCAAACAAGTGCAACCCTCCCACTTGAATATATCCGACACTGTTAAAGTGACGATGTTGCAGTCGCTCGACGTGGTATCCCAATATGAGAATCACCCATTAGAGACCGCCAAAAGTGGAGTTAACACTCTCAGTGGAACTACAATTGGGAATACACCTGCCATCTTGGGAGAACCCGATCTCATAAAGGCTCTTCAGATACTCCCCGGAGTTTCTGAAACAGATGCCGGNNTNTCNGGGATGAANGTGCATGGNGGAAANNCNGATGAAAANATGTGCATGCTCGATAATGTNCCNCTNTANCAAGTGGAGCATTTTGCAGGTCTCTTTTCCCCATTCAACACCGACATCGTTAAGTATGCCGACTTTTACAAGACTTCTGTCCCTGCCCGATTCGACGGGCGACTTTCCTCCTTCCTCGATGTGCATCTGAAAAATNGGAANCATAAGGGGCNTCATGGCTCCNGACGCCTTGGNCTCACCTCCGGATCCTTCAATATATCAGGCCCAATCGGAGGAAAAACTTCATATCTAATTGGATTGCGACGCTCATGGTATGACTTGATCTCCATTCCCGCTCTTGCCATAGTCAATAGCAGAAACAAGGATGAGAAGACAATCGCAGACTATCATTTCATGGATTTCAACGCACGTTTAGATCATCGCTTCTCCGATCGACTTTCAGGATTTGTCAATGCTTATTACGGCGACGACCGCCTGAAGGCAGGCACTCAAGACAAGAAGGAACCCACTGAAGGCTACTACTTTAAAGAAATTCACAATTTCAAATGGGGCAATATTCTGGCACAGACAGGAGTGAATTATAAATTCAGCGACATGCTTTCGGCTGAGTTCTCTGCCGCATATACAGGTTATTTTTCCGGAATGGGTTATGATATACTTGGCAAGGAAATAAGTCCGGAATATACCGACATTTCCCAAGATAAATTATGGAGTTCAAACTATATCCATGCATTCACCGGGCGTGGCGATTTCAGTTGGCATCCCCTTGATAATTCACACCTACGATTCGGTGCTTCCTACACTTACCACTCTTTTCTTCCCGACCGCTCCGTAAAGGAAAACATCTTCAACGAGACCTCAGTAAAGACACGCAATATACCTGAATCAATGGGAGCAAGTGAAATGAATGCCTATATAGAAGACGACTGGAAAATTTCCGACCGTCTGCATGCTGAACTCGGCATCCACACATCTCTTTTCCATATCGACGGGAAGACAAAAGGGGGAATCTCCCCAAGATTTTCTTTCAGCTACGCTCCGACATCACAAATAGCACTGAAAGGTGCTTTTAGCCATACGGTGCAATACGTACACAGGATCGACGAGACGTATATCTCCCTTCCATGCGACAGATGGGTGCCTGTAGTAGGCAACTTCAAGCCAATGACCGCCGATAAGATAGGGTTTGGAGGATATTGGCAGACGAAAGATGGTGCTTATGCCATCACTCTGGACGGATACTGGAAATTCATGAACAATCTCTTAGACTATCGCAATGAATATTATCTGCGTCCGCAGGCGTGGTCCTGGAGCGAAAGACTTACCGCAGGCAAAGGAAGCTCCAAAGGCATCGATCTTATGATAGAAAAAAAGACCGGCAAATTTACAGGTCATATCAGCTATTCTCTTGCATGGGCTGACCGCCGGTTTGCCGACCGTAACGATGGGAAACCTTATCCTGCCAGATGCGACCACCGACACACTATAAAAGTTTTCGCTAATTGGGATGTTAGCCGTAANGTCACNCTGAGNGCNTTATGGACNGGNCATTCAGGCAANCGNTTCACNCTCNTNCCTCAACGCTTCGAAAACCCCNATCTGCCGCCGGGACAAAGNTATTTCTNTNNTCANGACGAAGTANCCCTNAAGGCTCCGNTCAATAANTTTCAGCTNCCATTTTATCATCGTCTNGACNTATCTTGCATAGTGAAAAACAAGCGTGGATATTGGACATTCAGCCTTTACAATGCGTATTGCCACATGAACACAGTTGCTATCATGACNGGATATACCTACGAAACCTCATATACTCATCTCGGCAATAATATATGGAACGTGGAAAGCTGGTCGCAACCCGTATTCCAAAAATTCAAACTTATTCCTGTAATCCCATCATTTTCTTACACATGGATATTCTGAAAAAAATCATACTTCTTGCATTTCCTCTGTTTCTGACCGGATGCTATCAAGACTTTGACCCTAAGATAGACACCGAGCCCGTATTATGCCTAAATTCATTGATCACAGCGGGCGAACCAATTTATGTCAACGTCAGCCGCACATGGGTATTTACAGATATTACCGGCACCAAAGATCATTCAGTCGACGACGCTAAACTACAGATATTTGCGAATGACATCCTTATAGACTCTGACTATATCGCAAAAGAAGGGGATCATATACATATTATAGCTACCAGCCAAAAATACGGTGAGGCCGAGGCCGAAGTGACAGTCCCAGTTGCCACTCAGATCACAGCTATCGATTTCACACCAAAAGTGACTGATTTCGAAATGACTCAGACACCTGGATGGGGTATAAACGCCAAAATAGAGTTTGACGCTTACATAAATTTACGCATATCCGACGACGAGAAGACCGACGACTATCATCGACTTATCGATATGTCGTTTGATCAAAATCAGATAGTTTCATTTTTACCGGGAAATTTTGAACCATTAGATCCAGTATTCTATGAGCAAACCAGTACATTCGACGACGTTATGAATGGGAGTTACTACAATATGTACTTTTCCGATCGCCTTTTCAATCGCGTGACGAATACCATTAACTTTGCATTCTCACCTTGCTTCATCTATTTTAGTGGCTGGAATAATAACGAAGCAGATCTGCAATGCGGCTGGGAATTCACCCTATATTCCATTTCCGAAAGCTACTACAAATGGCTTACCTTCTGCGATCAAGCAGGCGGAATCGTTTTCGGAGATTTTGGCGATTATGGTCTTTCTGACCCCATCTGGGGCTACAGCAACGTCTCGACCGGAGCCGGCGTAGTAGCGGCCCAATCATCCGCTACAATGACACTAAATCTTCAAGACTTCTTATCTGACTATATTTCAAAAGAATCCGACTAAACAATAAAAATAATTCAAAAAAAATCTCACAAAAACTTGCACAGAAGGAAAAAAGGTTGTAACTTTGCACTCGCAATCGGGAATAAAACCGAGAGCAACTCCCAACGAGGATTCTTGGTGCGGTAGTTCAGCTGGTTAGAATGCCGGCCTGTCACGCCGGAGGTCGCGGGTTCAAGTCCCGTCCGCACCGCCGAGGAGAGAGGAAGAGCAGTATTGTTGACTTCGGTCGCATACT
>WFLX010246342.1_pt1 | contig 19233 bp, 11 predicted proteins | sample 4967041 | NCBI WGS metagenome assembly WFLX01 (sample SAMN12857096, study PRJNA449069) | gut metagenome | isolation source: stool from male and female vole | host: Microtus ochrogaster | place: USA:Florida | collected 2017
AGCAGTTCTTTTTCCCATTCTTCCACCTCACATACCGGCGGTTCAAACTTTTTATCTAAAAAGTCAATAGCTGAATGCCATAACAATGGCAGGAAGATAAGCCCTGCTGTCGTCAGCACGGTTATACCCGTCACTACAATCGCTAAGATCTTAATTACCTTTTTCCATGTCTTTGACATTTGTCTCCTCCTGATCCTTCAGATCTCCTACAATGCTTCCAACTGAGCATGTAATTCAGCAATCCGGTCATCAAGTGTCTTCACATACTTGTCTATTTCTGTGAGCTGATCAGCTATCGCTCCTATCACCCCGGATACCTCCGCTGCTATATTACTGATTTCTTCCACTGTTACCGGGAAATCCAGAGCAAGCTGCTCTGCTGCCAATCCTTCAAAACTATCTGTCACATTGATAGCAGGCGCCAACTCTATTTTATTATATGCTTCATAATCTGACTCCCACCGCTCTATTGCCGCATTCATATAAAGCCCGGCTGTTTCAATATGCCCCCTTGTTAACAGAATGACATCTTTTTTATGGTTCAGATCTGCTATCTCACTCCTGATTTCCATTTTCTGCTTTAAAATATCCCAAAAATTACCAATTTACTTTATTCTCCTATGTATTTATTCTTTTGTCAAATGAGTTGTGCTGTATCCTTCTCCTTGGCAATCATAGAGCGCAGTGCCTCCGCCTGCATACCCTCTGATACTGTTTACCCCTCCTTTTTTATCTGCACTTTTACGCCTCTGCCTGATCAAATTTAGGAAGAAGCAGCCTCTCATAGGTACTATTGGTATATAACAGTCCTTCGCCTAATACCGGCGTTTCCCGCATCGAAACAGCAGGGTAGATATTTGACGTCCCCTGATTTCCAATTACCAAACCATTTGCAGAGGTTCTGAACCACTTACTCAGTTCGTCAAATCCTTTGGGTTTGGAGGTATGAATCGTTGCAATTACTCCGATTCCTGTCTCTGCTGCCGTCTTAATCACCGAAACGATTTCCTGCTGAGCGGACTGATATTCCGCTACAAATTCATCAAGATCATCTATGATAATATATGCGGGCTCCACGGTCTCATAAAATGCTTTGGGAGTTATACCCCTTCCGGTTTTGACCGCCAGTTCAAAAGCATCTTTATTCCTCTGGCTGATCTCCTTAATTTCTGCTATACATTCCTCCATTTCATCCTCATCTTCCACATATTGCACATTTTCCATCCCTTTAAATATGTACAGTTCCATATCTTTGGAATCAAACAAAAATACCTTTCCTTTTCCAAGAGCCTGTGCCGCCATAACTTTTGCCATGTTGGTCTTTCCCTTGGCAGCGTCTCCCACGATTAAAAACGGCGACATAAAACGCCGGAAGCCCCGCAGTTCCACGGAAGCCTTATGAAGGCCAATACCAATCTCGCAGGCAGTCCGAGACATAAAATCAGGCAGCATGGAGAACAGAAAGTTTTCCGGCAGCACCGGAATTCTTGGCGCACGCTTTGTAGGATACATTTCCCTCACATTCTGGATCAATTCTTTCAGATTCTGGTTATATTCCATCTCATTTTTAAAGGGCACCATGGTATAGATCTGCATAACGCTGACCTGATCTGTCTTTACCAGCGCTCTTCCTTCAATTTCAGCAATACTGTATGCAGACTTCCCTACCAGAGAGTTGGCTTCTGTCTGATCCAAAAGATAACCGGCTATCTTATTTTTGTAATTGTTGATAGCCGTATATTTTATACCGTTCATCCTTCCTGCCGTGACTACAAGATAGATTCCCAGTCCCAGTCCGTCCCTTCCTGTCCTTACGAAAAACTCTTCTTCCTCTGCTCCCAATTCCTTCACAATATCGTAATTATCCACTACGATCACAATTGCCTTTAACGGTTCTTCCACGCTCTGATTATATACATCAAAGTTCTGAACCATCTTTTCTGCAAAAAGCTTTTTCCTGTCCTTGATCTCCTGCCGGATAATATCCATGAATTTGCCAAGACGTTCCCTGTCATCTGCAGCGATGTAATCACAGCTGTGTGGAAGTGCATTTAAAGGTATCAATGCATTATTCCCAAAATCACATATGTAAAAATTCAATCGGTCCACGCTGTTTTTTACGGCAAGACTCAAAATCACTGTCTCCAAAAAGATTGATTTTCCATATCCCGCCGCCCCAAAAAAGGCAATATTGCCATCCTTCATCAAGTTGACTGTATACTCTATCTGGCTTTGCTGCTCCGGTATATCCATCATGCCGATATGGATGCTCAGATCAAGGTCTGTCTTCTCCTGCTCCCTGTTATAAATCTGATCCTCTTTAAGCGTATGAGGACTTAATATCTTGCGCATAAGCGGAGGCAGCCAGGGACGCTTTACAGGAGGAACTCCCATTTCCCTGAAAACCTTCCCGATTTCTTCTACGGTCACATCCAATTGAGTTGCCTGTATCTGCTCTTTTTCCTGACCTGTTCCAAGCTCTCCTCCTACCAATTCGCCCTGACCCAATTCGTTGATCAGATAAACTCTGTCATCCGCCTTAGCGCCTTCCTCTCCTTCCGAATAAGCAGCTCCGCTCCATGCCGACTGAAAAAGCTCATATATCTCATTATTGCCCACCTGCAGATACGCCCGCCCCGGCTGGGTAATTGATGCTGCATCCGGAGTTTTGATAATCTCCTTACTGTCGGCTTCGTTCTGTACTTTAAGCGCCAGCTTAAATCTGGAGTTTGTCCAGATCTGATCGTCAACCACACCGGAAGGCTTCTGAGTAGCAAGGATCAGATGAATTCCAAGGCTTCGGCCAATTCTCGCCGCAGATACCAGCTCTTTCATAAAGTCCGGCTGTTCCTTTTTAAGCTCTGCAAACTCGTCGCTGATAAGAAACAAATGGGGAATCGGCTCACTTACTTCTCCCAGCTTAAAAAGCTTATTATATGAATTAATATGGTTCACGTTATTTTCACTGAAAATACGCTGCCTTCTTGCCAGTTCACTTTTAATGGAAGCCATGGCCCGCATGCTTTCACTTCCATCAAGGTTAGTTATGATTCCAAGCAAATGCGGTAGGTCCTTAAACAAACCGGCCATACCTCCGCCCTTGTAGTCGATCAAAAGAAAACCAACCTCGTACGGGTGAAAATTAACTGCCAGCGACAAAATATAAGACTGCACAATTTCCGACTTACCTGACCCGGTAGTCCCGGCAACCAGTCCGTGCGGTCCATGAGCCTTCTCATGCAGATTCAGGTACAGATAATCATCTGTTCCACGCACACCAAGAGGAACCGCAAGTGATTTATGGGACTCTCCCTTTTCCCATCTTGCCAAAATACCAAGCTGTTGTGGCCTTTCTACATGATACATCTGGAAAAAGGTGATACTTTCAGGAATCTGGGAAACAATTCCCTTTTCATGTATCAGCATACTGAGATTTCTTGCCATAGTCTCATACTCCGGTCCTTCCGGCTCATTCAGGCAAAAATGCAGATTCTGCACTACTTTGTTTTCCAAAAGAAGAGTCCCTTCCCTTGAATTTTCAAGCATGATCACAGTTCCCATATTTTCCGGAAGGTTTGCACGCATATGAGAAGTATAGATAATGGAAAAGCCCAGATTATCCCCCTCCTTACTCAAGTACTCCATGATAGAGTGATCCATGATCAGCCGCGGCTCATCAATAACGAATAAAAAGTGCGGCAAAAATCTCGTCTCTTTTTTAGATTCCTCCACCCGCTGCTTTCTCTCCTTGATAATCTGATGCAGACTCCCCAACACCTGATCCCGCATTCTCTCAGAATCAATATTTCCATATACGTTAAGCGCCTGTATCCTTGCATGAGGGAACCACCTCATCCACCGAAAATCCTGTTCATATTTCCGGTCAAAAATATTGATGATCTGAAGCTCATGGTAACTTTGGGCAAAGACAAGCTGGGATATGATCAACTTAAGCTGTCCATGGATTACTTCCTTTTCTCCTACCAGACCCAGATGCGCTCTTTTCAGATCAATTACAACAGGCTTGCTTGCAATGGTTCCTAAACCATCGATAATTCCCTCAGCCTCTTTTCTAAGCGGGTCCTCTTCCATTGACAATTCTTTATTCGGGAAATTGACCTGAAAGCTTACCGGCTCGCTCCGATATCCTGCCGAAAAGGTCAAAAAATCCTCATCGCCTGCCGTCCGCTCATAAATCCTGCTGCTACAGCAATTGATCATTCTTTCGATCTGACTGATGGACGGATAGTTATAATCATATGCCTCCTGCTCTTCTTTTCCTGCACGATAAATTTTTTTCCTGACATTCAAAAGATATTTGTCATAGGTTTCTTCCCGCTTTTTGTTATATTCTTTTATATCCCTCTTATCATGAATAAACTTGCTGATAGAGCCAATAATACTGACCACCGTAGAGGCAATGGACATAAGCACATAGATTCCTCTTTTCATCAAAATACTCACTGCAACTGTAATACAGAGCATTACAAGCGGAGTAACAATGATCTGTGCAAGGCTTGTCTTGCTCATTTCCTTCTTTGAAGGGGGTTCTTCCACCGTGATCCGTTCCGCCGGAACACGTTTAATAAGCCTGGGGGATCGTCTGTAATACGGAAACCCCTGACATCTTACAGTTCCCTTTATCTCTTTTTGAAAAATCTGATTTGTCCCTTCTCTCATATGTCCACGCTCCTTTGGTTTTATTGCCCATCCTCTTCTGTTTCATACTGCTTTGCCAATTCCTCAATCTTCTTTTCCAGTTCAGACAATCTGGAGGCTTTTTCTTCCCCTGTAATCTCCGTATTCTTCTCCAAAATTGCCTTCTCCGTCATATAAGCATAAAGAAGCAGCTCATCATCCGAGCGCTGCATTGCCACATTCTGAGCCTCTAATGTATTAAGTCTGCCCAGATATATCCAATAATCTTTTATCTTTTCTTCTCCATCGATCGTGATCGTCTGTAAGATATTATCCTTTTGTTCCTGTGTCAGACTTTCACCTCTCACATAGGAGACGGCAAGAATATATTTCTGATATTTATCCATATACTTCATGTCAATCTGCTTCAGATCATCTATCACCCGTACATAACTTCCTTCCAAGTAAGCACTGGCCGCACTGAGCATTGCGTTTTTTCTCGGCATGACCACCCCCATCAGGTAAGCAAGCCCGCTGCCTGCTGCCACAATCAAAACGATAGCAGCAGTCATACACAGACTGCTCATCCGATACCATGACTTGTTTACCTCTACCTTTTTATTTACCGCAATATCATGTAATCGCAGATACTCCTTTTCCAATTGCTGCTCAAATTCGTCTAGTGTTTCTGTCTCCTTGATCGTTTTTAAGAAAGAATTTTTCCGGTACAGATCACTACCGCCCTGCAGATAATCTTCATAAGAATACTTATTCTGCATTACATGTCCGGTAAGCGCCTTGTACCTTGTCAGAAATTCAGCCTCTTCTCCAAATACGCCTCTTTCAAATATATCCCTGCTTTTCACAAATACCCTGTAATTTCTGTCGTAATACAGATTTTCCGGACTCAGTTCAAAACGATACTCCCGGAATAATCGATATAACTTCCCCACTTCCAGAAGCGCCTTAATCCTGTCAGCCTTTTTCTCCTCCCGCATCCCATTAAGTGGAACTTTTTCCTGCATATCGTAAAAAAATGCAACTGCTTCTTTCTCCTCCTCGATCCTGCAGTCCAAAAACTGAATCTGACTGCATTTCAGCTTTTCAAAATCCTGCTCCTCCTTTGCACACAGTCCTGATCTCATAACTGTTTCGCTGTATTCCTGCTCAAAATATTTTCCCATAAGCATGTCCTTTCTATCTGATGTACAAAATATCTCCCTGGAAGATATCTTCCTGTACATAATTTGCATTTTTATCTATGTATTCACCTTTTCTTCCCGAAAAAATCCGTACCTTCTCTATCTTTATATCCGGAGGCAATACTTTTCCGTCCTGAAGAACCAAAATTGTCTCTACAATCTTTTGTTCACGGTTTACTTTAATATCCTTCATGAAACCGTCTTCTTCCATGCATAATGTAAAGATCATAATTTCTTTTTCCTCTCCTTTCTATCCCGAAAGAAAAAAACATAAAGCGCACTCACCCCCAGCACTGCGATAAGCACCATGCCGATATCAACAAAAGACAGCCTGCTTTCGTCCTGCGTGTAGTCATGCCGCAATATATTTTCTTCCTGCCCTGCAAACAGCTTTTCCGTCAATTCGCCATCTGCGCCTTCCCAAATGGTCATCTGCCCGTCAAACATTTTTTCTTCCAGTGCTTTCAGTTCCTGTATCCTTTCCGATACCACATACCTGACCGTATTCTCAAACTTCGTAAAAAAAACATCAATTCCATTTAAATCTGTAAGGGAATTGTAGGTATCCTGCCTTTGTCTGACCAATTCCGGATGAAGCTCCACTGCACCCTCATCCTGCTCATTTTCTATTGTGCTGTTTCCTTCCATACCCCGTCTCCTTAATGTGTTTATCACAATATGATTCATGCTTTGCCCCATATGCAGCTTGGAGTGCCTTCCCATATGACAGAAGAAAAGCCGGTCCGACAACCTTACTGTAAGACCGGCTTTACCATTTCCATGCTTCTAACCAACTGTTACATGGCTTTTGCCATATGCATTTTCGACCTCTTCCATGGAATTCACATAGCTGTCAACCAGATTAATGATTTCAACCATTGTCTCCGTTGCCGTCTTCATTGCGTCTGTGAGAACCCTGAAGTCTTCCTCAAATGTAGCTTCTGCTTGTCCTTCCCATGCTCCCGTGAAAGAACTTACCAACGAAGTAACATCGCTTGCCGTTGATGAATATTCTTCCGCACAGCTTTTCAGTCTTGTGCAATTTTCCCGCATGTCGCTATAACTGAGTTTTACTGTTTCTGCCATTTCTTTTTCCTCCTTTTATTTTTAAAAAGCAATATTACTGCTTTTTATTCCTTGTAAAATTCCTCTTTCCTATCTTCATAAAGTCTGATTCCTAATTGCGCAAATACTGACAGACACCATATAATAAGTAATGCAATCAGTACATTCTTAAGCGTATTATAATCCTGCCAAAAGCTGACTCTCTTTTTTGTAACACTGTTGTCCCACATCCTAATCGGTTTCACCATAAAATCATACGCCTGAACATACTCCAGATTTCCTATCCGCGTATACGGAAGTTTTTCTTTGAAGCCTCCCAGTATGGCTATGTTTGTCTCATTTATTTCCTGCCTGTACTGCTTTGCCAGATCGACCTCTTTCTCAATGTTACCCTGAGTACCGTCATAGGCTTCACTCAGGTTATCTTTCATTGCTTCTATACTTTCGTTCGACAGGTCCACCGTGTCATATACAAGTTCCAGATAGCCCATCTGAGATTTATATACCTTTTCTTCCAGATTAAATATGTTTTCTGCAAAGGAAGCCGTCATCTCATTCATCTTTTCGTAATCATAATATTCATAAGGATCAAACAGCATAAGGTCTTCGATATATTGACTCTGCGCCTCCATATAGCTGCTTCCCTCTTCCTGTATCTTCATGTTTTCATTCATGACCTCTTCCTGCAAAGGCTGCAATATACTCGTCTCAAACAGCCCCTGATATTCCTCTGCATTCAATTCCGGAAGCGCCTCGATCTCCTGTGCCAGGTTTCGAAATTCCTGCCTGATTGTCTCTTCATCATATATTTCTTCCACCACCATCTCATCCAGCTTTTCTATCCGATCCAGCATTTCTTCCAGAGCATCCAAGTACTCCTCTATTGTCTGAGCAGAGGTTCCCGTCTCGGATATCCTTTCGTACACCTGCCGCTTTGCAGTCCTATTATCCACCTCTACCCAATCCTCAGCCGGCTGTTCTTCTTCGTCTGTATTATCACCCGGCTGTTCTTCTTCGTCCNTATCATCACTTGGCTGTTCCTCTTCGTCTATATCATCACTTGGCTGTTCCTCTTCGTCTATATCATCACCCGACTGTTCTTCCTCGTCTGTATCATCATCCGTCTCCTCTTCTTTGCCTCCATCGTTATCCGTCTGTTCTTCTTCAATCACNNCATCATAATCCCCTTTTTGATCATCCTGAACTGTACTTTCAGATTCCAAAGCATCATATATGTACACCGTTTGAGGCACTCCAAGCAATTCCCTGATTTCTTCTATAATCTCTCTAATTTCCTGGATCGTGCTCTCATCGTTATTGTTATGATCCTCAATCTTTTGATTTGCTTTTTGAAGACTGCCATCAATGGTCTCTTTAATGATAAGAGGAATAGATTTTACCTCTGGTGTCGGGGTCGGCGTCTCTGTAGGAACCGGAGTACCATCAGGATCGACTGTCGGCGTCGGGGTCTCCGCCGGGCTGGCAGAAGGCGTAGGCGTCTCTGTAGGAATCGGGGTTCCCGTAGGACTGACCGTCGGGGTCGGCGTCCCTATCCCCGGTTCAACGCTTGCCGTCGGCGTCGGAGTTTCTGCGCCTGGATCTGGGGTCGCCGTCGGCGTTGGCGTAACCATCACAACTGCATCAATTCTGTTATAAATCTTATTTTTCTGCTCAAGGAATTCCTCTTCGCATTCCTCAAGATACTCAGACATATCTATCATTCCCTGCTCATATACCACATTCCCATCTTCATCTGTCTCAATATCGATTTCCATCATTACTTCCATAAAAGCATCCAGCTTTTCAATCACAGCCTCTTCGCCCTGCTTAATCAGCTCAAAAGCCTCCTCACCCTGAAGAGCAAAATCGTCATAGCTGTCCCGCAGCGTGTCAGCAATTTGTGAATTCGTTTCAAACTCTTCGTCAAAGTCCACATCTTCTACATCCGGGTCGGCCCATTCCGGTGCCATCGGTTCCGGTGACGCCATAAGATCCTCCGGCGCTATCCCCATGATTCTGGCCATCTCATCATTGTCATTTTTCATAATAATTCCTGATGAATCCTGAACCTCATGGAATTCCTCCAGAATTGCTTGAACGTACATGTAGGACATATTCGTATTTAAATTAATTTCAAAGTTTTTAATATTTGACATTGTCAGACGACTGACATCTTCCCGAAGATTAGGGTTCACTGCAAATTCCAGAGTGGCCTTTTCAGGAACGGAATTGAGACTCACTGCATTCTCCGAAAATTCAGCCGGAATAATTACATATGCAGCGTAGCTCCCATTATAAATTCCCTGTCTTGCCGCTTCCAGACTCTCTGACACCAGATTATCAGCTTCTAAATTCATCAATTCCTGAGAATAATATCTGACCGCATTATTCTCCGTAATTCCCTTGTCTAAATTGACAATCGCTATATTCTCCACTGTCTCCGCCTGCTCTTCTTGTTTCATTTTTTCCTGCTCATTGTACATACCTGCCAGGCCGGCGGACAGCAGTATAATTCCCTCAAGCAAAACAAATGATATTATTTTTACTGTCTTTTGTAATTTCATGTAATCCCTCATATCACTCTGTACTTTGTGCCTATATTATAAAGGGATTTCCGTGTCAATAGAGTTTTTGTTCCTCGAATGCAGGGTTTTTGTTACCAAAAACACAAAAAAGGCCCTTTTTTAGGCCTTTTTGTCATTTTCGGTAACAAATTTCCATAATTCGTGGAACATTTTTTGACTTCTTACACAATGTATAGTATAATTAAATTTTATTCATTTCGCTNCTCCTACAAGNTTNTCCTCCNAAACCTNATANGCTATCATTTNCNCTGCTTTTACTTCACCCCGGACAATTAAATANCCANCCTGCCATTCAATTACATAATCTTGTCCTCCCGGCAGATCAAACAGTACCTTCTCCTGCCCGCTGTCCAGTTCACGGCTGTATACCTTATCATTTCCCGCAAAGTAAATAATTCCGTCTTGATATCCGATGATTTTTTCCAGGTTATTCACTGTATCATACAAAATCCGGCTTTCACCTGTCTCAATATCCAGTTCAAATAATACATCCTTTTCAAGATCTTCCTGATACAAATCCCAAGATATATTGGGATGCCTGGAAACAGAAAGCCATCCAATAATTTTTCCATTCTCAACGGTAAGATGTTTTTCATATATATCAGACCGCTTAAATTTTCTCTCCTGCAGGCATTTGATAGTACGAAAGTCTCCTCCACCTATGCGATATTTAAAATCATCAGTATAAGCGTCCTTGGTAAACCGCACATTTTTTCCATTCACCAGAATACCCGTACCACTGCCTTTGTACAAAATTTTATGATCTGACTCATCCCTTATTCCTATCGTCTCATATCNCTTAAGCTTTGAACTATAACATCTTTCAAACGTTATTCCATCATAAACCACCTTCTGTATTTCTCCGGACGTATNATCCTCCTGAAACAAAGTACTGATATCAATACATTCCTNCATAAAATCTCCCTCNATCNGACATATATATTCATGCTTTCCTGATATCGTAAAGTATAGGTAATCTTCGTATGCATCAACACGACAGTAAGAACTACCCTTCCCGCTGATCAGTTCTTTTCCTCCGTTTAAAGTTTCAATATCCTCTCTGGAAAGAATCATAGTCTTTTCACTTGTTTGAATATTCTGCTTCCATAGCTCAAATCCGGCATCATTACTTCTGACATAATAAATATCCCCGTCCCAGACGGCAAAATTTTTCACTTCGTACCCCTTATCCTCCGCATAATATTCAATGCTTCCATCTTTTAAGGAATAACGCCGCACACATGCAAACCCTTTATAAAAATAATTTGTTTCATCCACATAACTATTCTGGTCTGAATTAATAATATTGACCAAATATCTTCCTTCGTTATATGCTCCGTTTTCGGCTGTTTATGCATTCCACAACCAGCCAAAGAAGAAACTCCCAACAACACCATAACCCACATAAATTTTACAATAATATGTCTCATACCTCACACCCTTTATTCATCGGTTTCCGGGCTTTTATCCAAATGGTAATACCTTCCTTTATCATCCACCGCAGTAAATTGAAAATCGTTATCCGTATTGATGCTGATGATATTTTCCCAATCCAGCTTCTGAAATCCCAGCGTTTTTAAATCCGGCCACTCCAATCGGTCATAAAAGTAACGGGAGTCTTCTATTCTTTCACAATCTATATAGTCGCTTACAAAAACCTGTCCATCATCGGTCAGAAACAGAAAGTTCTCCTTCCCCGCTCGGATATCTATCACCTGCGGCATCTCATTTCCTTCACGTATGCCCAGCACTTTTCCAAGATCAACCTGCTGAAAGCGGCCTGTATAATTCGGTATATTATCATTTGCTTCAGAAATCATTCTCTTACTGTCGTGAAGCCTGACCATCCCGCTATCCCAATACCAGAGTGTACCATCCTTCCTGCTTACAAACATCGTATAACAGTCGGAATCAATACAGTTGATTCCTTCCTCGGTGCCAAGCTCATATAAAATGGGATATGCCATTTTTGAGCCATATGCTATTTGCACATATGAAATATCCCGAAGGCGAAGTGTTTCTTCTCCCGTTGTATGCTCCTCCACAGGAAATTGGGGAAAAATAAAATCATTGACTTCCCACCCGCCAATCGATCTGTCGAATCTGGAATAATCCATAATTGAGAATGTTGTGCCATTCTCTCTGATAAAATAATGGTAGCTTCCTCTTCCTGCAAAAACCCTGCTGACACCTTCCACTAATTCACGATAGCCCTCAGGAAAATCCGGCACAAAATTCTCTTCATCATTCCAAAAGAAATACACTCCGCTCACATAAAATTTTTGATTTCTGTCTACGGCAAACAACCTCCCTTTCCAAACATCCGGGCAGACATCCAAATCAACAATTTCCGAAAGTCCTTTAATCCGCACTGGTTTATTGTAGTACCTGGCTTCTGCTTCTTCTGCATTCTCCTGGTATAATTCATCTGCACTAATCTGCCACATCCGGTTACTTCCCCATACATACACTTCTCCCTCTTCGGAAAGTGCATACATTGCAGGTCCAGCGCACAGAAGCTTTTTGATGCCTTTCAATCCAAATACCCTTCTGGCCGTATTGATATCTTTGTCTGCAGCCCACCCCCACACGCTTCCATCTGCGCAAAGCGCTGCGCATTTCTCACCATTAGTCACCATATCTATAATCTGTGGCATCTCTTTGGCTGATACGTTTTGATAAGAAACGCCGATTATAGCAATTATAAGGAATAATGATATGATAAACATTTTTTTATTTTTTGTCATCATGAATGACCTCCTGAACTGTTTTCGTTTTCACCATTTTGTGCATTTTCCCTAGCTATTTTATACGGATCTCTATATCCCGTATACCCCTCATCACTACTCGATGGAACATTCTCGTATACAGGAATCGAAAATACGAACTCATGGTGCAAATCAAACTCCACATTATTGCGTACAGCTAATGTCATGGCTTTATCTTCTGCGCTATTTACCATGGCTGCGTATTGATGACATGCTACGCCATCCTCCTTATAAGATATGTAATCCCAATCAAGTGCATATAAAGTGTTCTGTCCGTTCTCCATATATTCTTCAAATGTTTTCATGCTAGCTTCAATACATGCTTGTGGTGTATCCCACCCTCCCTCAATAGCATGTGCTCTCGCATCTTCACCCCCATTATTCGCACCAATATTGAAAAGATTATATACTTTTTGCCCATTGATTTCTTTTCCCGCAGGTCCATCTTCTATTGCATAAATAGCCGCTAAAAATACCGGATGAATACAGCCATTAGAATTTTTAATAGCCTCAACCACTTCTTCATCCCTGTTAAATAGAATTTGGTCTATTAATCCATCCGTGTACTCCTTGGGCAGTTCCTGATCCAACACAAGAAATTGTAATGCGTTCTCATACTTTCCCTGATCCGTCATAAGCATACTATACGGGTGGGTAAAATACCGTATAGCATCTTCATTTGCAACATAATAATCAGGTTCAGGTTTAAATACCTTATTTGTGCTATATGCATCTATTCCCGAACACTTAACCTCACTATTAATTTCATGCTCAAGAAATTCCTGATAATCTACTTCTGTAATAACAGGTTCAAATTGCCATTCCGGATACTTTTCGTGAAGCGTCATTAATGGTACAACATAACCGAACGGAAATCCCTTATCAAGTAACTCGCGAGCAAATTCTCTATCCTCAAAACCATACCTTGAAAAAAGCACGTTTTGTATTGAAGAAGTTAGTATATTTTCTGATGCATGTTCACCGCTTAATCTCTTTCCTTTTAAAATCACTTCATTTTGTTCATCCACTTTGATAACTTTTTCCCCTATCTGCGCTCCGGAGTTCAATAGATTATTCTTATCACTAATTTTACTGCATAGATTTATCGTCTGAATACACCTCGCCATATTTTGAGACAAAAACGCCATTTGCAAATCACTTCCTTTTGCTCCCCACCAGGAAATTTTCCTCTGTTCCACATTAATTAAAGGATTTTTAAAAATTTCTTTGCCCTCTAACGAACAATCGAATCGCAAGATCTCTCTCATAAATTTATTAAGTTCTCTGTCCCGCAGTCCCTCCTGCTTAACCGTATTTTCCATGAAATGCATTTTTAAAATGTGCGAATAATAATCCCTCTCCTCAATGCACGCATGCCCGCTGTAATCCACATAGCGCAAAGGATTTCCCTGCACGTACTGATATAGATTTAGCGTATTGGGTTTCTCAAAATCCATATAGTATAGCAAATCCCTGGTCAGGAAATTTCCCGCTGTGCTGTCGTATTCCCTAGCTCCGGCATAATACAAATTTTCTATCCGCTCCTTAGGATACCCTGTGAAGCCAAAGGGCAGAGGGGTTTCCTCTTGCTTATATTCCAATACTCCAAATTCATTATAGCAATAAGCATTATGAGGTTTTCCCTCCCTATCCGTCACACAAATCGGAGTATGAAGCGCATCCGTAAGCACATAGCTTTCCTCCTCCGGCATTCCACATAAATCGTTATCCTGCCAGAGATACTTTCTCTCATGCCTCCCCTTTTCTGTAAAGATACGCGCATATTCATTTGTATAATCAATAGTATAACCGATAGTTGCATTATATGCACTATTTGTTTTTTCACGAGTTATCACCCGGTGGCCTAACCCGTTATACTCATTCTCCTGCAGGTATTCTCCCTTACAGCTAATCCCCTTCAAATGCCCCATACTGTCATACTCATAGCAATACGCTTGTCCGTCTTTCCCCAAACCATACTGACGTCCTCCGTTAAGGGTATGCGTATACTCCTTATCACCCATACCTGCCAACTGATTTAACGGATTGTATCTGTATGCTGTCATGCTGCATTTTCCCTGTTCGCCTTCAGAAATTTCGGCCGCGCTGATACGGTTCCCATATCCATCATATTGATACTGCCTGATCATGCCGCCATCACTGCGGATTGTCGTCAGCCTGTTGTTTCCATCATAAGCAAATTCATGAGTATAGCAGCAATTTACATCCTGGCTTTCTCTCTTTATTCTGACAGGATTTCCAAGGCTGTCAAAGTTGTAAACAAAATGTTCGAGCAGCTCCGCTCCCTTTGTATGCATAATTTCTTCAACCTGACCTGCCTGATTGTATCGAAGCTGGCTTATGACCCCATTCCCTCTGCGGCATTCCCTGATGCGGCTATTTTCATCATAATTGTAATTAATTCTGAAATCTCCACATACAATCTGCATAAGCCTTGCCTTATCATCATAAGCATAGTGTATTTTGGATCCATCCGGATACTCCATCCAATCTCTGCTTCCGTCAGGATTCCATCCATATCGGAAAGTATCTCCCTTATGATCCACCGTTTCCGTAATTCGTCCAACCTCATCATAATCAAAGACGGTTTCACCCAGCCAGTCCTTGATACAATTTAACCGGCTTAAGGCATCATAACTTAACAGAACCTTTTTTCCATCGGGGTAGACTGCCTCCTCCAGTTCACCTCCCGGATAATACCGGAAAGTGCTGACTCCTCCTTCCCGATCAGTCCTTGAAATTACCCGTCCCATGACATCGTACCGATAACTCTCTTTCTGTCCCAGTCCGTCAGTAACCGTTTCGATCTGGCCTGAACTGTTTCGCTCAAATAAAGTGAGATGCAATGGATTATTCTGCTTNTTCANCATNATANNNTNCCATAATTCATAATCNGGTNTCTGTNCCNGTCCTGCCGGNGANATCTGTATACATTCTATNACNTNTTCAGCNGTNNGTTGANGTNTTNNCATGAGTTCATTTCTACCATTNTAGGTATAAATTACTCTGTTCCCCTCCGGGTCAGTAACTCCTGTCAGATTTCCTTCCGGTGAATAACGGTAATGTGTCTGATTCCCACAGGCATCCTCCATCATGCTGACATTCCCCAGAGCGTCATATGTATACCGCTTTTCCACCTCACCATTTTGTCTGATCTGCACCACCCGGTTCAGACAGTCGTAATTATAAGTTGTCTGCGATCCATCCTGACGATCTATAGAAAGAACATTACCCGCATGATCATAATCATATTTCTCCCATGTCCCGTCTCCATATTCCTTCTTCAAAAGTCTTCCGCCCGGCTGATAATGATACTTTTCCACTCTGCCGGTTGGATAGGTTATTGCTTTGGGCTTTCCCAAAGAAGTGTATTCATATGTCGTGATGGCTCCCGATGCATCTTTTTCCGAAATTTTATTTCCTGTCCTGTCATATTCGTAACAGGTCTCTCCGCCCGCCGGATCAACAACTCTGGTTATTCTTCCCACGCTGTCATAAAAGGTTCTGGTAATACCGCCCTTTTCATCCGTCTCGGATATTTTCCGGTTCAAAGCATCATATTCAAAATAAACAACAGACTCATCCGGATACCGGACGCTTGTTCGATTACCGTTTGCATCATATGTAAAGCAGACTCTGCTTCCGGCAGAATCCGTAATGGCGGTAAGACGTTTTAAGTGGTCATAAGTATACGCAGTCTCTCCCCCTTCCGGATCAACCACCTTTGACAGCATCCAAGTCAAATCGTATTCCATAAAGGTATCTCTACCCTCTTTATCCGTGTAGCATTTTGGCTTATTAAGCACATTATATTCCCATTGCATGGAATATCCATCGAAATCCACAATTTGAATTGCCTCACCCATTTCGTTATACTCGTAAATTCTTTTTTTCCCATCTTGTCTGGTAACTTCAATGAGCCGGTCCATTTTGTCATACACGTATCTTACTTTATTTCCATTTCCATCGCTGCTCTGTACAACACGTCCCAGACCGTCATATTCATATCGTTCCTCATCCCCCTCAGGATTTACGATAGAAATAATGTTTCCTTTTTGATCATAAGTAAGATGCACCTCTCCGCCGTCCGGAAAACATAAATTTACCGGCTGTCTCTTTTTTCCATCATAAGTAAATCGAAGCGTATTCCCCACAGGATCCGTAATTGTCACTAAACGCCCCCGCTTATCGTAGCCGTAATTCGTATTTCCGCCATCAGCCTCAATCTGCATTGTCAATCTGCCTTTTTGATCATAGACCGCTGTTCTTTGATTATGCAGAGCATCTGTAACGGCAATCAGGTGTCCATTCTTATCATAAGAATATGTAGTGGTATTCCTTCTCTTGTCCGTATAGGAGGTACAGCGATTATGCTCATCGTAAGAATACAGCTCACTTCCATCCTCGTAGTCTGTCCTGATATTACGAAATTGCTCATCGCAGACATAAGTAATCTCATTTCCATTCTGTTCCGTAATAAAAATTCGGTTTTTACCGTCAAGGTAGCGGAATTTTATAACACCGCCATCCGGAAACTCCTGTGCAATAATCCTCCTATGCTCATCATAGCTGTTTTTCAGCACTGATACATCCCTCTTATCCGTAATCTGCTCTATTCTTCCGTTTTTCCCATAGTAATAATGTATGGTATATCCAAGCGGATCTGTAACACCTGTTAACTTACTCTTGTCGTAGCTAAACGTAACCTTTCGCCCGGTATGATCAACAACCTCTGACAACAGCTTTCGTTCATTATACGCAAACACCAGACCTTCTCCCGTAGCTGCCTGTACTTTGACCAGTTTCCCATTTTCATACAAAAGAACAATATCTGTTTCATCATTGTTCGTCACTCTGAATAACTGACCTTCACCATTATAGAAACAAACCAGACCATCCTGCCTCCGATAGCCATAAACATCCTCTATCCTTTTCAACTCGGATTCTTTGTCCTGATTACTTCGATAAGTATTTCCATCTATTTTTTCAAAAATTTCTTCTCTCCCATCTTCATGAGTCAAAATAACTTTATCCTGACTAATCAAAAGACTGCTTTCCCAGTTATGTATCCAGCCTCTTCCCATGTCTCCTTTTGCTTTATCCAGTGCATTATAAAAACGCGAAAACTCTAACAACACAGATCCTCTAAAAGACAAGTCCCGATAATTATAAGTGAAATTTCCTGTCTCCATGTTGACCGGGTCTCCATTAAATGCTGCATATTTGGGGAAACCTTTTAAAACGGTTTGAGCTTGCTCCATCTTCTGATCCAATGAAAAATTTGTTTCCTTCCACGTTTCCATATACTTTTTCAGTTCAGCCGAATAAGCTTCACAATTAATATTTGTTCCGGCAAGATCTATATATCCCATCAGTTCCCGTATCATAGCAGTTCCTGTCTTTAATGACTGTATAGACATCTCCATTACCCCTGCTGCATCAGAATCAATTCTCGGAAGATTATCCATCAATTTCCTAAGAGTAATGTCAAGACTTATATTCAACGCCTCATGCCCCGGATTAGCCAGCGGTCTTTTCACACAGGCCAGGCTTTGAATTAGCATCGTGGATTTTGCTTCTCCCGGCACTTGTCCAACCAACCCTTCCAGTCTGCTGATTGCACTGTCACAAACCCCGCACACCTCACTGCCTGTTGTCAACATTGCGCATCCTGCGCCTCTTAGCGAATTAATTTCCCTTAATGAAAATACCCTGTCTCTTTCTAATCTTCTCATTCTTATCCTGCTCCTTTCAGCTTATGTATCAAATAATTATCATTTTCAATTGTCAGCCGGCTTTTAAAGCGCAGCAAGCTGCGCTTGAAGTTCTCTCATCTTAATTGTTAATTTTTCAATATATTTTTCCAGTCTGGTTATCTGATCCTGTATGCCCCCGGCCACTGCCTGCATCTGTCCGCATACTGCTTCCAATTCGCCTGCCGCCTGCGGCAGTTCACCCGAAAAACTATTGGCTGTAGTTCCCTCATAACTTCCAACTACGCTGATATCCGGAGCCAAATCGGATGATTGATACATTCCGTGCTGCCCCTCCCAGCTGTCCAGAGCCATACTGATTGTTCTTCCCTCTCCTTGAAATTCCTGCATCAGTTCCCGTATAATGCTGATTTCCCTTTGAAGCTTTTGGATCTTTGCCATAAGCTCTCTGCGAATTCTCATTTTTTCCAATAAATCTGAATTTCTACCCATAAGTTTTCCTCCTTCTCTGGCGGCTATTATTCCGCACTTTTTACATATTGTGTCGTTATGTTCTCTTTTTTGTTCCGTATCTATTTAAATATTTTTATTATAAACAATTAGAGCCTCAAAAAGATTTTTTGTTCCTCNAATGCAGGTTTNTTGATACCGAAANATGAAAAAAGAGCCAAAAAAGCNCCTTTTTGNCCTTTTTTTTATTTTTCGGTATCATTTTTACCCATTTCGGTAACGCTTTTCCAAATCTGGTGTTTTGTCCTGTATGATGAATCCAAATTTTACGGGAAGCGGAGGAATATAGTTGCAATTTAAAAGTCAGCTACAGGCAGAATACCACTATACGGATTTTGAAATGAAGCAAATCAATTATATGCTCATTTCCTTTGGGTCAGAGATAAGCAAATTATTATTGATCGCTCTGTTTTTCTTCCGGATATCTAAGTTGGCCGAACTGGTTGTATCTGTAATTGTCCTTTTATCCGTGAGAAACTTTACCGGCGGCATCCACTTAAAGCACTATCTTTCCTGTTTGGCTTTATCCTTTGGAATATTTTTTATGGGAATATGCGTGTTACCGGCAATTATAACCATAGATACCCTTGCTATGCTGATTATATTGAACATCTGCATAATACTTATATACCGGATAGGCCCTGTTCTCTCTTCTTACAGACCGTCTCTCGCCGGAGAACGCAAAAAAAGCAGCCGCCTGAAAGCCGCTACTTCCATTTTAATTGATATC
>WFLX010083370.1_pt1 | contig 19230 bp, 18 predicted proteins | sample 4967041 | NCBI WGS metagenome assembly WFLX01 (sample SAMN12857096, study PRJNA449069) | gut metagenome | isolation source: stool from male and female vole | host: Microtus ochrogaster | place: USA:Florida | collected 2017
GATCTCTTTACCGATCGCATTTCTCTAATCAGAAGTCTGATTCCTGATGCATTCATTGGTGTGGATATAATAGCCGGTGCAAGGGGAGAGACGGAGAAGGAGTGGGAAAAAAGTTTAGCTTATGCGGCGTCTCTTCCAGTGAGCCGATTTCATGTATTCCCATATTCAGAACGACCCGGAACAAAAGCTCTCGGGATTTCTCATCAAGTGAGCCAGGAAGAAAAGCATCGCAGAGTAGGTATGTTGACTAAACTCAGCGATGAAAAACTTCGTACTTTCTCTCAACGTTTCATTGGGACCGAACGCCCCGTACTATGGGAACATCCCGATTCTGAGGAAGAAGGCGTGATGTATGGCCACACCGACAACTATCTCCGCGTCCGTGCAAAAGCCTCCTCTTCACACTTCAATAAGATTACCCCATCCCTCCTTATTGGCTTTCACGATGCCGAAACACTAAATGCTCAACTACTTGGGTAATTATTCTCAATTCTCAATAATAAAAAATCTCAATTATAAAGCTATGGCCCTTGGAAACATTCTTTCTGTAATTATACTCAATTGGAATGGAGAGAAACTTCTTCGTGAGTTCCTTCCTTCCGTCATAGCCAACACGCAAGGCCCCGAAGTGGAGGTTATCGTAGCCGATAATGGCTCCACCGACAATTCGTTGAAATTGATGTGTGAAGAATTTCCTAATGTCAAGATTTTGGCATTCGATGAGAATTTGGGTTTCTCCGGTGGCTACAATAGGGCCATCTCTGAGGTGGAATCAGAATTTGTTGTGCTCCTAAATTCTGATGTGGAGACTCCGTCAGGATGGTGGCAGCCGCTACTTGACTTTATGAACTCTCACCCCGAAGTTGGGGCATGCCAACCGAAAATACTTTCTTATAAGAATAAAGATCAGTTTGAGTATGCAGGAGCTGCCGGTGGTCTTCTTGATAAGTATGGGTATCCTTATTGCCGTGGTCGACTCTTCGACAAGATAGAATACGACATGTGTCAATACGATACGGGCCCTGAAGATATCGCTTGGGCTTCAGGAGCGGCATTGATGGTCAGGCGTGATGTCTATCTTGAAGCAGGTGGCCTTGATGAACTATTCTTTGCCCACATGGAGGAAATTGATCTTTGTTGCCGAATTCATAATCTTGGGTATCGTGTCTGCGTAGTCCCGGATTCTTGCGTCTATCATCTGGGCGGGGGCTCTTTGGCACAAGGAGACCCTAAGAAGACATATCTAAATTTCCGGAATAATCTCTTGCTTTTGTATAAGAACCTTCCTGAAAAAGAAGGAAAGAAATTGCTCTTCAAGCGTCGCCTTATGGATACTCTTGCCTTTTTTATGTATGTGGCAAAGATGGATTTTGATAATGCCTACGCTATTCTAAAGGCTCACAAAGATTTTAAGAAGATGAGAGAAAAATATAGGATTTTCCCTGAAAAGGAGAATCTTTCTTCTCTCCCTGGCTCCGACCGATGCATTGTCGTCGACCGCTTTCTTCCATTTCTCTCGTAACATTCTTAACTGTCAAACTAAACAATTCAACGATTAAACGATTAAACAAAATGAAAAAACTAATATTAGTCAGCAATGACGATGGCTTTATGGCCAAAGGAGTAATAGAACTTGTCTCAATGTTAGCTCCTTATGGAGAAGTAATTGCAGTCTGTCCCGACCAAGGCCGAAGCGGTCAGTCAATGGCATTGACCTTTGATGCCCCTCTTAGAGTTAAAGAAGAGAAAAGTCCAATAGATGGTGCTAAGTTTTATAGCTGCAATGGTACGCCCGTCGATTGTGTCAAAATTTCATGCTATTCAGTTCTCCAAGGGCGTAAGCCGGATCTTGTTGTAGCGGGAATCAATCACGGGAGCAATGCGTCGGTAAATGTTCTCTATAGTGGCACTATGGGTGCTGTGCAAGAAGGATGTACTTGGGGTGTCCCATCAATAGGACTGTCGTTGACCACTCATGATCCGGATGCTGATTTTTCATCAGTCAAACCCATAGTGGATTCGTTAGTGCCTAATGTCCTCGAGAAAGGTCTTCCAAAGGGTGTTTTTATCAACGTGAATGTGCCAGCAGGATATGCAGAGGCTCCAGCTTGTATTTGCCGAGAGTGTAAGGCTCATTGGAGCGAGGAATATAAGAAATATCAAGATCCAATGGGACGTTCATTTTATATGCTTGCAGGTCATCTGGTAAATGACGAGCCGGATAGAACTGACACCGATCTTTATGCGCTTGATCATGGACGCTCTTCCGTAGTAGTGGAAGCGCTTGATCGAACCGCATTTTCCTCTCAAGTGCCAGATTGGCTGAAATCGCTCTTTTGAATATAAGATTGTTAAATTTGGTCAAAAGGTGTTAAAACTATAATATATTATCGCATTTTAACATAAAAAGTATTGCAAATCAAAAAAAAATATTAATTTTGCAAGTGAATAAAAAAAGACATTCATACAGTAAAGACCAATTAATCGTTTCATTGACAATTATTGTTGCATTAGTAAAGTTATGGATTAATAGTTAAATTAGGATTAGGACACACGATATCTTGCGAAGGATTTCGAGGGATATCGGAAAAAAGGGATTCGTAGCGATACGGGTCCTTTTTTCGTTGGCTTTTTGCATCTTTTTACTTATTTTACTTGACTTTAGGATAAAAATGTATTATCTTTGCAGTCGTTTCTCGTCTGCGGGTCAGACACTACAGATAAATCTGAATGATGAAACCACAAAAAGAGGTCAAGATATCCGGATGGGCAGCTCACACCACGACTGGCGTGAGCGTAACTCTTGCATTGCTAACATTGGGGATAATAGCGATGATATGGATTGCAGCTGCTACGGAGTCGCGGCGCATGATGGAAAAGATTGAAATAAGCGTGGTCTTGTCTGATAATGTAGATGAAGAGCGTGCCAAGGCTATTTGTAATGCTATTTCAAAAACAAATTTTGCCCAAAATGTCAGGTATATATCTCGTCAGCAAGCCCTTGATAATTGGAAAGAGGCTACCGGAGAGGATCTTGAGCATGTATTCGGGGTCAATCCGTTGTCGCCGGAAATTGCCTTTACTGTGGATGCGGAATACTCCACTGTCGGAAAAATCGCCGGTATAAAAAAAAGTGTCGCTGCCGTTGATGGAGTCGAGGAGGTGGGTACTCCAGACAGCCATCTTATAGAGACAATGAATGCTAATATCAAAAAGCTCACTCTTTTATTTACCATCATTGCGGCGATTATGCTCATCATTTCATTTGTGTTGATAAATAATACAGTAAGACTCTCGATATATTCCAAAAGATTTACGATTCATACGATGCAGCTCGTTGGTGCTACCGATGGGTTTATTCGTCGTCCGTTCATTGTAGCTAATGCTGTTGTAGGTGCTATTGCCGGTCTAATCTCAGGAACATTGCTTTCAGGAGTGCTTGCTGCAAGCGGACGAATGGGTTTTGAAGAATTATCGACATTGATAGACTGGAAGTGGATGTGTGCAGTAGATGCCGGCCTGATTATTGGAGGCGCACTGATTTGTGCTCTTGCAGCTCTTGTGGCTACAACGCGCCATCTCCATCAAGACTATGAAGAACTTTTTAAGTAGTGAACAGTAAACAGTCAGCAGTAAATAGTGAATAATAAACAGTAAATAATGAATTAAGTAATATTAGTAATTTCTAAATTCTAAATTCAAAATTACAAAAGATGAAAATAAAAATTCCAACTCCTCAACAGGGAGATATTAAGAAAGTCAAAGAAGACCAGCGTCCCTTTGGACCTAAAAACTATATTGCTATGGCAGTATGCCTTGCACTGATTATTATCGGATTTATTCTTATGGCAGGTCCCGGTAGTTCAGTCGAAGGTGGCTTCAACCCCGACATCTTTTCTGCACGCCGCATCATTATCGGACCGGCAGTGACTTTCTTTGGCTTCCTTCTTATGGCTTTTGCTATCCTCATCAAGCCAAAAGGCAATGCATAATGCATCTTAAATAATTCTAAATTCTAAATTCTCAATTCTAAATTAAAAATATGGATTGGTTAGACGCCCTTATTCTCGGCATTGTCCAGGGCCTTGCCGAGTATCTTCCGATCTCCTCAAGTGGACATCTTGTGATTTTCCGTGAAATACTTGGTATAAAACTTCAGGGTGAAGATGCATTGGAGTTTGACGTTATTCTCCACGCTGCAACTGTCCTTAGCACCATAGTGATTTTGTGGCCTCTATTCCGTGACCTTTGCAAAAGCTTCTTCACATTCAAAAAAGATGACAATTTTTGGTATGTTGTCAAGATTCTTGTAAGTTGTATTCCTATCGCTATTGTAGGATTTTGTTTTAAGGATTTAGTGGAAGGTGTCTTTACCGGGAATCTTACAGTGGTAGGGACATGTCTGCTTGCTACCGCTTGCCTTTTGACTTTTGCTCATTATAGTGATCGACTTATGAATGGTAAGATGGTAAGTGCCAAACGTGGGCGTGACATCACTTTTGCAGATGCCCTCACTATTGGAGTGGCACAGGCTGTCGCAGTGCTTCCCGGTCTAAGTCGTAGTGGTACTACGATTGCCACCGGTATCCTAATTGGTGATAAGCGCGATAAGGTGGCTTCCTTCTCTTTCTTGATGGTTATTATTCCTATTGTGGGCGAGGCTTTGCTTAGCATTAAAGACATAATAGCAGGGGAGAGTGCAGGGCAGACTCCAGTCTCGGGCACTTGCTTGCTTATCGGTTTTATTTCGGCTTTCTTAGTGGGTTGTGCAGCCTGCAAATGGATGCTCAGCCTTGTTAAGAAAGGAAAACTGATTTGGTTTGCTGTATATTGCGTGATAGTGGCTATACTATGTCTAATTTGGTGAAAAATCTGTTGTAAGGTAGCTATAACCCCTTTACCCATTTACCACCTAACACTATAACCCTTAAGTTGAGCGAAGCGAAACTTGATTATTAAAGATGGATTTTATATCAGGAGAAATTATAGGAATAGACAAACCTCTTGGATGGACATCGTTTGATGCAGTCAAGCGAATACGAGGAGCCATTCAAAGGCGAATGAACGTAAAAAAATTTAAGGTAGGGCATGCGGGCACTCTTGATCCCCTTGCGACGGGAGTGCTTATTATCTGTACAGGTCGTGCCACTCGTGAGATTGAACGTCTTCAGAATGGAACAAAGGAGTATATAGCTTCTATACGTTTGGGTGCTACTACTCCAAGTTTCGATCTCGAGACGGAGATAGATGCCGAATATCCATACCAACACATCACAGAGGAGATGATTGGCGAAGTGCTTCCTAAGTTTACTGGACAAATCATGCAGGTCCCTCCTGTCTTCAGTGCAGTCAAGGTCGATGGTAAGAGAGCATATAAATATGCAAGGAAAGGAAAGGATGTGGAATTGAAACCTAAACCGTTGGTAATCGAGGAGCTGGAAATGCTTCCTTCCATCCTCCCGGAACTGAAACTTAGGATTGTTTGCTCAAAGGGAACATATATTCGGGCTCTTACAAGGGATATCGGAAGAGCCCTCAATTCCGGAGCTCATCTTACGGCTCTTTGCCGGACAAGGGTTGGAAATGTCAACCTTGTCGATTGTCTGACTGTAGATAAAGCAGTAGAAAAAATATTATCTTGTGAGCTCACTTTCCCTGAAGACTTTCAACTTACTACGAATAATGAAAGGTGACGCATATTGAAGTATGTAGCAAGTTTAAATATAATGATAATGCCATAAATCATTCTAAATTCTAAATTCTCAATTCAAAATTTTAAATGAAACTCTCACAATTCAAATTTAAACTTCCAGATGCACAGATAGCAATGCATCCTTCAGAAAATCGCGATGAGTGCCGACTGATGGTAGTTGATGTGCGTGATAGTAGTATTAAGCATTGCGTATTTAAAGAAATAATAAATTTCTTTGAGGATCAAGATGTAATGGTCTTCAATGATACTCGCGTTTTCCCCGCTCGCCTTTTTGGAAATAAAGAAAAGACCAACGCTAAGATTGAAGTTTTTCTGCTTCGTGAGCTCAATGAGGCAAATAAATATTGGGATGTGCTGGTAGAGCCTGCCCGTAAGATAAGAATTGGCAATAAACTTTATTTTGGTGAAGATGATTCGATGGTTGCTGAGGTGATAGACAACACCACTTCTCGGGGGCGTACCCTACGTTTCCTTTACGATGGTCCCCATGATGAGTTCAAGGCAGCTCTTTATGCTCTCGGTGACACTCCACTTCCTGACTATATCACACGTGATGCTGAGCCTGAAGACGTAGAGCGTTATCAGAATATATTTGCTACTAAGGAGGGTGCGGTGATGGCTCCGGCTGCCGGCTTGCATTTCAGTCGCGAACTTATGAAGCGTCTTGAGATCAAAGGGGTCGAACGTGGATTTATAACTCTTCACTGTGGACGTGGCAATTTCCGTGATATCGATGTTGAAGACCTCACTAAGCACCGTATGGATTCAGAGGAGATGTTTGTGGAAGAAGAAGTGGTTGATATGGTCAACGCTGCTAAAGATCGGGGGTCGCGTGTGTGTGCTGTAGGAACGTCGACTATGCGTGCATTAGTCACTGCAGAATGCATGAACGGTCATCTTATGCCTTTTGAAGGATGGACTAATAAGTTTGTATTCCCTCCTTACGATTTCACTGTATGCGATTCCATGGTGTCAAACTTCCATTTGCCTTACAGTACTTTGTTGATGATGGTGGCAGCTTTTGGTGGTTATGATCTCATCATGAAAGCCTACGACATTGCAGTTAAGGAAGGCTATATGTTCGGTGCTTACGGCGACGCAATGTTGATATTGCGCTGATCCATGCTCTGACACCCTCTCCGGGACTCGCTCTAAGTGCGAAAATATAATGTTTCGGAAAGACGATTATTGGTAAAATTTATTAGTACTTGTTAACTAATATACTAATTTAAAGTTAATTAAGTTTAAGGACGTATTTTTTTTAGTCAAAATACTTGACAAACGCTTTTATATGTATTATCTTTGCATCGTGTTTTTCATGGTATTAGATTTAAGGTTAAAGGATAGTTGTCGTGATGACAATTATTCTTTTTTTGTTTTGTGATATTGATATATTAGCCAAATATTTCCTTCATTATATCGAGTGATTTGAGATTGTCGCAACCGGGAAAATGACATCCATAATATTTAAGGATGTAGTCTATGAGCTCCGATCTTTCTTTTCCAGAGAATTTGAAATGCCGTGCATTGGCATAATTTATACGTGAAAGTGTAGGAAGAAATGCAGTGTGGATGGCATCTATCCTTAAATTTTGTGGTGAAATGGCATTGAAAGGATAGATCAAAGTGCCGGATTTCATATCAAATTCCATCCCATCTTGATATCCCCTCAAATCCGGTTGTATACCCATCATATAACTCATACTGATCAGAAAAGAGATATGGAAATTGGCGGCTGCTATGCGATTGTCAGTGGCATCAAATATGCTGATTGAATTAGCGATAAAGTCCCAGACGCGGGGTTCAGACGGTGCTTCTCGAAGTAATCGCATCAGAAATTCCGACAGAAACAACACTACAGACGATTTTAGTGGGTCATAATATAGCGTCTTCCACACTCTAATTGGAAGGATAGAAGATAGGTTGTGAATATCTTTTGTGGGGAATATATTTGCTTGAGCTTCGATGATACTGAAGGGTTGTAGTCTGGCAAATACTTGGCGGCTTTGCCTTGATGCTCCTGCCGGAGTGAGAAATGCCAGACGCCCGCGCTCTCGTGTATATATATTGGTGATGTTATGGCGATCGCTGTGCTTGACAGTCCCTAATACTATGCCGGTGATTGACTCTTTCATTCTTTTAATTTTATGTTTGTAGGCTCAACTTAGGATTATGGGGTTACATAACATTCTTAATAACCCTATTTATTCTCATCTTGAGCTTACGAAAGGTGAATAAAAAAAAGATCTAACTCTTTTCACAAAGAATTAGACCGAAACCTTAATCTTAATTTAATACTATGAAAAACACACTTGTCAAANNTANNGATTTTTTTTGAATCTACAAATTAATTTAATGAAAATTTCAAAAAAAATAATGTTAAAATCAATTTAAAGTAAAAAATGACGTTATATATGTGTTGAAATAGCACTTATAATTACACGGATATGAATAAATACAACATCGCTGTGGCCGGAACAGGCTATGTAGGTCTGTCGCTCGCCACTCTTTTGGCTCAGCACAATCATGTGACGGCGGTCGACGTAATTCCCGAAAAAGTTGATTTGATCAATGATGGGATTTCTCCTATACAAGATGATTATATAGAGAAATTCCTTGCAGAAAAAAATCTTGATCTTGTAGCTACTCTCGATGGGGCAGAAGCCTATAAGAACGCAGATTTTGTCGTCATAGCAGCTCCAACCAACTATGACCCTGTCACCAACTTTTTCGATACCCATTGCATAGAAGATGTGATCGATCTTGTCCTCTCGGTCAACCCCAAGGCGGTAATGATCATTAAATCAACCATACCGGTTGGATATTGTCGCTCCCTCTATATGAAATATGCAAATGCCGGCGTTCCGGAATTCAATCTTTTGTTTTTTCCTGAGTTCCTTCGTGAGTCAAAGGCACTTTACGACAATCTTTATCCTTCTCGTATAATAGCAGGAATCCCAAAGATCATAGAAGATAAGCGATATGCAAAAGAAAATGATGCAATCCTCAAAGTCACTGACATAAAGGCGATGGAGGAAGCAGCCCAAACTTTTGTGGGGCTTCTTGAGCAAGGTGCTTTGAAGGAAGATATTCCCGTTTTGTATATGGGTATGAAAGAGGCTGAGGCTGTGAAACTCTTTGCAAACACTTATCTTGCTCTTCGAGTGAGCTACTTCAATGAGCTGGACACGTATGCCGAGGTAAAAGGTCTTGATTCTAAAGCAATAATTGATGGCGTTGGACTCGATCCCCGTATTGGCTCACATTATAATAACCCATCTTTCGGTTATGGAGGATATTGTCTTCCTAAGGATACGAAACAGCTCCTCGCAAACTATGCAGAAGTGCCACAGAATATGATGTCGGCTATCGTGGAGTCAAACCGTACGCGTAAAGACTTCATTGCCGACCAGGTATTAAAAATGGCAGGATGGTATGATTACACTACTAACAGCNTTTATCCTCATTCCTACGCAACACGCAAAACGCAAAACACAAAACGTCAGACACCTGTTATCGGAGTATATCGTCTGACAATGAAGTCTAATTCCGATAATTTTCGTCAGTCAAGTATCCAAGGCGTTATGAAGCGTATCAAGGCTAAGGGAGCGCAGGTAATCATCTACGAGCCAACACTTGAAGACGGCACCTCCTTCTTCGGAAGCACCGTCGTCAATGATATTGAAAAATTCAAGGAATTGTCGCAGGCCATTATCGCCAATCGCTACGATGCTATCCTCGACGATGTAGCTGATAAGGTCTATACACGCGATATCTTTAGAAGAGACTGAATTTAATTTAGAATTAAGAATGTAGAATTTAGAATAAGTGACAGTCATTATAATTAGCAACTACTGTAACTAATTCTCAATTCTCAATTCTAAATTACTTAGGAGTAGAGGAAGCGCTTTATGGAGCGTTTCGGAGTCTTCTCGAATTCGTTTGGAATAAGTTGGATCTTTGAGATCTTTTCGTAAGGAGCCACCAATCGGTTGAGCTCCTTTCTTGTTTCCTCCATTTTTTCTCCTAAGTCAGAACTTGTGAGGTCAAACTTGTCAAGAGCAGGATAATCCGGGTAAACAAGTGCAACAAGCTTACCATCTCTCTCAACAACAAGAGATTCAGCTACAAATGGCATATTGTTGAGTTTCGCCTCTATTTCTTCCGGATAGATATTCTGTCCGCTTCCGGAAAGAAGCATCGTCTTATTGCGTCCTCGCAAGAAGAGTGTGCCATCCGGAGTGCGTGTGCCCATATCTCCCGTCTTTAGCCATCCTTTACTGTCAAGTACAGCCTTTGTAGCTTCCGGATTGCGGTAGTAGCCTTTCATTACATTTATACCTTTTACACATACTTCTCCCGGGATATTCTCGGGATCCTCACTCATTACCGCTGATTCCATTGTAGGCAGCGTGCGCCCGGCACTCCCTGGAATAAACTCTCGCCAAGGAGTATAGGAAATCAAAGGTCCACATTCTGTCATACCATATCCTACAGTGAACGGGAACTTAATTTTGTATAAGAATTCTTCCACTTCATGATTGAGTGCTGCTCCTCCGACAATGACTTCTTCAAATTCTCCTCCAAAAGCCTCGATGAGTTTCCTGCGTATCTTGGAGTAGACGAGATTATCAAGCATAGGCACAGCAAGTGTCCATCTGATGGGACCCTTGGAAATCATAGGAAGAATCTGTGTCTTATATATTTTTTCAAGAATCAAAGGCACACAAATGATAAGATTCGGTTTCACTTCTCCGAGAGCTTTCAGCAAGATTCTTGGAGATGGTGTCTTGTCAAGCACAGTGATATGACTGCCTACCGCAAGCGGCGTTAGCATGTCAAAAGCACAAGCGTAAGCATGTGCAAGTGGTAAAAAGTTGAGAGCACGGCTCGATCTATAGTGTAACTCACTGTCGATACCAAAGCATACGTTCCCTGCCAAGTTTTCCCCCGTCAGCATTACTCCTTTTGAGAATCCCGTGGTCCCGGATGTATAGTTGATTTCTGCTAATTCAGAGTTGTCACGGTCTATGTATTTCACATCCGTCGGACTATACCCATTAGGATAGGCACGGTTGAAACGCCGTCTTGTCAGTCTGAAATGGCGTTTTATCTCCGCGCCTTCCGCTTCAAAAAGCACTTCATGTCCCTTAAGAGAGAATACTGCTTTTACTTTAGAAAGAGAATCAGGATCCATGTGCTCCCATATCGATTCTTGGACAATGAGCACTTGTGCATCGCTGTGGGTCACTATATGTCCTATGTCAATAGGATTGAATTCTGAAAGAATAGGCACTACCACTGCTCCGTAAGTTACCACACCCATATATATCTGTATCCAGTCTGAGCAATCTTTTCCGCAAAGCGCTATCTTATCGCCAGGCTGTATGCCTATCGCTTTGTAGAANGTATGGGCAAGTGCAATATTATGTGCCAATTGGCCGTAGGTTATAGTATCTCCTTTGGTGTAATCAGTCAGCGCTGGAAGATCCCAGTTTTCGGCAAAGCTTTTTTCATAGATTTTTATGAAATTGAGTATTTCCATGGTTTTAAGTTTTCTGATTTAAGTTTTCAGTAGAGTCAGATAAGTCAGACTTTAATCTTATAACACAAAAGACCGTCCTATAGATTAAGGACGGTCTTCATAATATTCACTTTATCGGTCGATTTATTCGAATTTTTCAGCAATAGCAGCAGCTACATGTGCCATTTCTGCCGGATTGGGATTCTCTATTTTCTTCTTGAAATCCATGTCTCCTTCTGAGTTAAGTGGAATGAGATGGATGTGGGCATGTGGCACTTCCAGTCCAAGCACAGCTTGCCCTACTTTTTTGCAAGGAATGGCAGCCTTGATAGCTTTCGCAACTCTCTTGGCAAACACTTGAAGGCCAGCCAGTGTCTCGTCATCAAGATCGAAGATATAGTCAGTCTCCTTCTTGGGGATAACAAGCGTATGTCCCCACTGAAGAGGATTTATGTCAAGAAATGCATAATAGCGGTCATCTTCAGCCACTTTATAGGAAGGAATCTCCCCGGCTACTATTTTAGAGAAGATAGTCATGATTAAAGTTCTATTTTAAGGATTTCGAACTCAAGGACGCCGACGGGAGCATCCACCTTAACCTTGTCGCCAACCTTATGTCCCATTAGTGCTTTTGCAATTGGAGTGGAAGATGCTATCTTCTGCTCGCGCAAGTTGGCTTCATTCTCTGTCACAATAGTGTAGGTCATCTGCATTCCATTTTTCAGATTCTTGATGGTCACTTTGTTGAGAAGGCCTACTTCGTCCGTTGTCAGTTTGCTGTCGTCGATGATGCGTGACGATGCGATAAGCTCTTTGATCTTGGCTATCTTCATCTCAAGCATTCCTTGAGCTTCCTTTGCAGCATCGTATTCTGCATTCTCAGAGAGGTCACCCTTGTCGCGTGCCTCCGCTATTGCGTTCTTGATGGCTGGACGCTGCGCCTCCAATTCGGCAAGCTCAGCCATCTTCTTGTCATATCCTTCTTTGGTAAGGTAAGTAGCCATATTGAGTTTTCAGTTTTTAGTTTTCAGTTGTTTTTCTATAAGGGTTAAAAAATATGAGACCTTTTTTCAGCTCTGCTAAAGCCTCTAAAAGGACCCTTGTCAATTTGCTTGCAAAGTTAGTAAAAAAAAGTGATATATGCAAATTTACTATTGTTCGTTTTCATTAAAAAATGTTATAGGAAAAGCGAGACTATGATGTGATCATAGTCTCGCTGATGTTAAAAAATAACCCTAATATGCAATTATGTATCAATATTGGCGTATGTGGCGTGTTCCTCGATAAATTCGCGTCGAGGACCGACTTCTTCTCCCATGAGGACTGCAAAGGTATGGTCGGCACTGGCAGCATCGGTTAGGGTGACTCTTTTCAGCATACGATTTTCAGGATCCATTGTGGTTTCCCATAGCTGTTCCGGATTCATCTCTCCAAGACCTTTGTAGCGCTGGAGGACAAACTTGTTGCGGTCGCCACCACAATAACGGTCGACAAACGACTGCACCTGTTGCTCCGTCCACGCATACTCGAAAACGTTTTTCTTACCCTTCAGTGTGCATTTGTAAAGTGGGGGAGTGGCGATGTAAAGATAGCCGTTGTCAATGATTGGGCGGATACGACGGAAGAAGAATGTCATAAGCAGCGTCGCAATATGTGCCCCGTCGACATCGGCATCGGTCATGATGATAATCTNGTGATAACGGAGTTTTGATACATTCGGCTCCNTTGAANCTTCTTCGGTTCCGATGGTCACACCGNGGGCCTTAAACATATTGACAATTTCCTCAGACTCAAACACCTTATGCTCCATTGCTTTTTCCACATTGAGGATTTTGCCTCGAAGCGGGAGGATAGCCTGGAAGTTGGGGTTGCGACCCTGCTTAGCGCTTCCTCCTGCGGAGTCACCCTCGACCAAGAAGATCTCGCAAGCAGCTGCGTCTCGGCTTTTGCAGTCGGCCAATTTGCCTGGCAATCCAGCCCCTGAAAGAGGAGACTTTCTCTGCACCTTCATACGGGCATTGTATGCTGCATGGCGAGCGGTAGCTGCAAGTATCACTTTGTCTACTATGGCGCGAGCCTGTTTCGGATGCTCTTCAAGATAGTTTCTGAGAGCTTCGCTTACGGCAGTCTGCACTACCCCCATCACGTCATTATTTCCGAGCTTCGTCTTTGTCTGTCCTTCAAACTGAGGTTCTGCGACTTTGACGGATACAACAGCTGTCAGCCCATCGCGGAAGTCTTCTTTCGAAAGTTCGATTTTGAGTTTGTCAAGTAGGTGATTGTCATCGGCGTATTTCTTCAGGGTAGAAGTCAATCCGCGGCGGAAACCAGTCAGGTGTGTGCCACCCTCTATAGTATTGATATTATTGACGTAAGAGTAGATGTTCTCGTTGAAAGAGGTGTTGTAGGTCATTGCCACTTCTACAGGAACTCCGTTACGCTCAGTCTTAAGGTCGATGATGTCATCGATCAGGCGTTCCTTTCCTTGGTCGATATATCTCACAAACTCTTTCAATCCCTCTTTGCTATGGAATTTATCTGTGCGAGGATTACCGTTTTCATCAAGAAATCGCTTGTCGGNNAGTGTAAGGGTGATNCCAGCATTGAGGTNTGCCANGTCACGAAGACGGTTGGCAAGTGTCTCGTNGTCGTAGATGGTTTCGGTGAAGATGCCAGCATCCGGATGGAAGATGATAGTAGNTCCCGTATGGTCAGATTCTCCGATCACCTGAAGGTCGCAGGTCGGTTTGCCGTAGGCGTATTCCTGCATATACACCTTCCCGTCACGGTGTATTTCAGCACGGAGATAGTCGGAAAGTGCGTTTACGCAACTCACACCAACACCGTGGAGACCGCCGGAAACTTTGTATGAACCTTTGTCAAACTTGCCGCCGGCATGAAGCACAGTCAGCACGACTTCAAGTGCAGGCTTATGCATTTTTTCGTGCATATCTACTGGGATACCACGACCGTTGTCGTCGACTCGTATTGAATTGTCTTCAAGTATTGTCACGCGAATATCTGAAGCAAACCCGGCAAGAGCCTCATCAATAGAGTTGTCTACCACCTCATAGACAAGGTGGTGGAGTCCTCTGCCGGAGATGTCACCGATATACATGGCAGGACGCTTACGCACCGCCTCAAGCCCTTCAAGCACTTGGATGTTTTCGGCTGCGTATTCTTTCTGTTGTATTTCTTCTTGTTCCATTTCTGTTTTATATGTTGCTCCCCGAATCCGTCAATATCATTATCCCTTCTTTTCGTCGATTGCTGATGCGATAGAAGAAAAGATATTGTCGATGTGTCCTAACCCGTCTATCTGGATGTAGGATCCTTTATTTTTGTAATGTTCCTTTAGAGGTTCTGTCTGATTATGATACACTTTCAGACGATTGAGAATAGTTTCTATATTGTCGTCGGCTCGTCCTGTATCGGCCCCTCGCTTAAGCATACGGGCCACGAGCTCTTCTTCCGGCACTTCCAGACCGACAACTCCTGTCAGGGATGTTCCATTCTCTTCAAGGAGTTTTTCTAGTTCTATTGCCTGTGGGATTGTGCGTGGGAAGCCATCGAAAATTACGCCATTGCTATTTTTAGGAAGAGCCTTGAGTTCCTGCCGCAGGATATCTATCATCAGGTCGTCGGGAATCAAGTGCCCTTTGCTGATGTAAGATTCGGCTATCTTGCCGAGTTCCGTTCCTTCTTTTATCTGTTTGCGGAGAACTTCCCCTGTAGAAATGTGGTGAAGTCCGTATTTTTCAATGATTTTCTCACTCTGGGTGCCCTTTCCGCTNCCGGGNCCACCGAATAATACAAGGTTCAACATGNTTTTGCTGATTTGAGTCTGATTTAAGAAAAGTTGTTCAATCTTCTTTCATGACNTNTATGTCNGGNATGTTGNGNNCTTNGCCGNCAANGNNAAGNNCGTNGCCGATTNTGAATTTCGGTNGAATCTTGAAAGCAATGTAGTCGGGNGTAAACNNTGTCTGGCTGCTTTCTGGTTTGAAGAGGAGAGTGGCAAACTTGACGGAAGCGGGATTTTGCTTTTTCAAGTCTTCGATCATCCTGCATGCCGTCAGCCCGGTATCGACAATGTCTTCAATGATGATGACGTCCCGGTCAGTGATGTCGTCGGTCAAGCCTATGATTTGTTTTACTGAACCGGTTGAGGATGTCCCTTCATACGATTTGTATCTGATGAATGTAATCTTTGCATCATTCAGGTCAGTAGCACGGATTAGGTCGGATGCGAATACGAATGCGCCTGTCAGGNNACACAAGAAAATCGGGGCTTTCCCTTCGTAANCTTGTNCAATCTCTCTNCCTACGCGTTCTACCTGTTGGGCTATTTCTTCTCGTGTCAAATATGGCACGAAAGTCAGCCCGTCTACTATAACTTGCTTCTCTGTTTGCATACAACAATAGTTTGTGCAAAGATACAAAAAAAATCTGAAAACGCCAAATTCCGCTCTCAGATTTCATTCCAAAATTGCTAAAACATAAGTTCAAAATCAGTGTCGATGGCGGTCACTTGGAATTCTGTGCGACGGTTGATTTGGTCAGCTGCCTCTTGGTCTTCTTCTGAAAGCGTTTCGATGAATTCCGGAGTCAATTCCACTCCTTCTTCAAACTGTGGGAATTCTTTGTTGATGCGCTTTGTGACAGTCTTAGGACATGTCTTGCCGTATCCTATCCATGTCAGCCTGGCGGGATTGATGCCCTTCTCCACCAGATAGTCAACAACGCTTTTTGCCCGCCGTTCAGACAAGCTGATATTATATTCCTCACTTCCCTTGCGGTCGGTGTGTGCGCTCATCTCGATAGATACGTTAGGATTATCTTCAAGCATCACTGCAAGCTCATCAAGCGCTTCTTTCGATTCCGGACGTAGGGTAGCTTTGTCGAAATCATAGAAAATATTTTCTACTACGCTTGGTTTGGAAATAGAAGCTAATATAAAGTCGATGCCATATTCCGCATCTTCTTCAGCAGAGTCGCTTTCAAATTCCACTTTCTGGTTGAGATACCCTTTCGCTCCAGCCATCATCACATATTTAATACCGCGCTGCAAATTGAAACGAAAACTACCGTCGTCTCTGGCCACTTCCTTCTGATTCGATCCATCATTACCCACTATTCTTATAATAGCGTTGGGTACAGGTTCATCATCCTTATCCACAACCCATCCTGCAATGCTTATCTTGAGATCAGGAAGCAAAAACGAATAAATATGGTCATATCCCCGGGCATCGCCACGGTTACTGCTGAAAAAACCGGACTCTCCGGGTCCGAAAGTAATTCCAAAATCGTCGCCGGTGGAATTGATGGGTTGCCCCATATTGTCAATGCTCCAGCGGTCGCCTGTTGAATTAAGGCGTGCCTTGAATATGTCGAGTCCGCCGTATCCGGAATGTCCATCGCTCGAGAAATAGAGTAGGGAGTCGGAGCGTACGTAGGGGAAAGATTCATTTCCCTCTGTGTTGATCTGCGCACCGAGATTTTCCAGCGAGCCGCCTCGTTCCTGAAGGTTGATGCGCCAAATGTCGAGCCCACCGTATCCTCCCGGCATATCAGAAGTGAAATAAAGATATCTGCCATCCGGCGACACTGCCGGATGCCCAACGGCAGTAATAGTATCGTTGAGTATGTCAAATTTCTGGGGTGCACTCCATGAAGCATCGCTGCGGCGAGAAGTGTAGATTTCTACTGTCGTACTTGAGGTCTCCGAACGTTTAGCCACAGTCAGATACATCGTCTGCCCATCAGGCGAAAATGATATAATACCCTCATCGGCATCCGTATTAAGTTCACCTTCAGCCGGTTCCGGTTTTTGCCATTCCCCTTTCTCATTTTTCTTCGTCACCCATATATCCCCTTTTTTCATTCCGGTGATCTCTGACTTATTATCTCCGGTAGCTTTCTCATTGGTAGTAGTATAATAAAGCGCATCGAAGTTTTTGTCAAGATACATCGGTGCGAAATCCGATCTTCTGGAATTGAGGAGTTTAGGTTGCTTCACTATATATCTGCTCTTTGGAGCCTCCTTTGAAGAAATTGCAATATTGCATCCTCTGACGCCGGCTTTTGCTATAGGGTCATCGGGTTTCCACTCCAAATATTTTTCNTATTCTGTGATGGCNTGAGGATNTTTNCCGGACGCTTGTAGCATCTGGCCAAGACGCAGATNAATGATTGAGTCTGTCTGCCCGTACCTANGAGCGTTTTGGTATGAGGCCACTGCATTTGCCGGGCGGTTGAGTCGCTGATAGCATGTGGCAAGTTTATACGCTACTTCCCCTCTCAAAGGACGCTCCTCCGGTTTTGTAAGCCGGTTGTATATCTTGCGATACATATTCGAGGCATTGTAAAATTCTCCCCTTGCAAGAGTGTCATCCGCATCTGAGAGTTTCACTGCTTTGCACGACGACAAAGCTGCTGCTCCCAGCAGAACATACAGTAGCGTCAGTAAAAAATGTCTATATTTGCCCATACCAATAAAACGTAGTTTTTCCATCCTTTATTGCCAAATAATCACCACATGTCGCGGCGTGGTAAGATAGCGGAATATCTGGGTCGCAAATTGCTGATGAGGCGGCTCATTTCTTTTGAAAAGTTATGACCCGTCCATACTCCGCTGTTGGTGATCATCACCCAGCATTCCCCGTTCGGAAACCTTTCGATAAGAGTGTGGGTAGAAGATAAAGTCCCTGTACGCCTCCATTTCCCTTCTTCATCAATTTCACTCCATCCTCTTGAGACCCTTCCTTCTTTAGCGTAGGCTGTCAGTGAATCGATAGATTCATTGCTGATGATATTTCTGACATGGGGATATTTATCTGTAGCTGCGACAAGGCGAGCAAGGTCGGCCGCTGAGGCACACCATCCGCCGGCTCCCAACAGACCGTTGACATTGCTTCCACCATATACACGCTCCACCAGGTTGCCACTCCCATTGTATTCTTCTACTGGTTCGTTGTCAGGTCCATAATAGTGCACCTCTTTCTCATTTCTGTCGGCATAATAGTTAGTAGCAGGACGGAATCCATAGCACCCCGCTGGGTGAAGCACCTCCTCCGTCACATAATCCCAATAGCTTTTGCCTGATAATCTTTCTATTACCAATGACAAAAGCATGTATCCGAAATTTGAGTATCGGAATCCTTGTCCCGGCGTAAAGGCTATTTTGCGCCCGAGCACAATCTGAGTTAATTCCTCGTTGGTGGGGGGGCCAGCAAGATGCTTTGCCGCTATTATATCCTTTGTATTGAACATAGGATCTCCTGCACCCATGCCAAATCCGCCCTTGTGTTGCAGTAGGTGGTCGACCGTTATGTCAAAGAGCCTGTTATCCTTTATTGCATTGGTATATAAGGTGTCGTTAAGGATTCCTGCGGGCCCGAAAACTTTTGAATCAAGTCTCAACTTCCCGTCTTCTACGAGGCGCATAATGGCTATTGCTGTGACCAACTTAGATGCAGATGCCATCCGCATAATATTGGAAGGCGTCATCTCTTGCCCTTCCTCTTTATCAGCCCAGCCATACCCTTTGGCATATAATAAGGAGTCGTTGCGCGTTATTGCCAACGACATTCCTTTTATATTCCATTTTCCGATGAAGCGTTCTATCTCTCGATCCATTTTTAAAAGAGGCTGATATTCGGATCTCTCGTTGGTCAAAGAATCCAGCCAATTTGCATTAGTAATCTTTGCGAGTTCTTGAGGTTTTTCCTCTGATTTATTTTGGCGTTTGAATGCAAGTGTAAAGACAACCACTGTGCACACTATTGCGCATAGAAATATGATCACTAAGCCCCTTTTTATATCATTTCTTTTCATCTTCTGTTAAATAATGTTAAATCCGAAAAGATTTTATATGTTTTACAACATAATTTCGGAAATAATCACTAATTTTGCATCGAGTTTTTCATGGTATTAGATTTTAAGGTTAACAGAAGATTGGTTGTCGTGATGACAATCAATTTTTTTTATGCCT
>WFLX010340098.1_pt1 | contig 19221 bp, 23 predicted proteins | sample 4967041 | NCBI WGS metagenome assembly WFLX01 (sample SAMN12857096, study PRJNA449069) | gut metagenome | isolation source: stool from male and female vole | host: Microtus ochrogaster | place: USA:Florida | collected 2017
ATCATCTTTTAAATTTGTAAGGATCTCTGTGTAGCGTTCAAATTCGTCCAGCGCAACAAACAGTTTCTGAGACCAGGGCAGACGAATCCGGACACCTTCGCTTGCCAGTCGGCGGATATGGACATTTTGATCCTTTGTCCAGAGAATCAACTCGTCCATTACTTCTGCCGGGTGTTCTCTTAACAGAGGGCGGATAGCAAATTCGCCGGTAAATCTCTTGGTCAATTCNTTCAAAAAGGACATGGATAACTGCGGANCTTCANTTNNATGTCGTTCGACNTATCTGCCAATANGCCACAGCCACCAGCCGAAGTTGAACATTCCTTCGGCTTTTTCTAATTCAGGACCAAGGATAGGAAAGAACGCCTGAATATTTTGGGAGTAATCCGTTCCCATACTTTGTTCCATTGCATCTACAATGCAGTCAAATCGTGCAAATAATTCTTTATCATCTAACTGCCCGATCAGATTATGTAAAAAAAGCTCCTGGTTGAAAGCCGGCATTGCTATAACCAGTTTCTCAGAAAAATCCCGGATATATTGATTGTCATAATAATCTTTTTGCTTCATGATGATTCCCCTCTCTCGAATATAGAATAAGGTGCCTGCAGTATGCATGTCAATTAATTTTTCTATTGGAAAGGTAACATTATGCCCTTTCACAAAATGGTTGACATAATTCAAAAAGTTACCTATAATGTACGCAAAGGGCAGAGAGTATTACACAACATATTGAGGGAGGAAAATATATGAAATGTCCGTTTTGCGGCCACGAAAATACCAGAGTCATTGATTCAAGACCGGCGGAGGATAATAATTCCATCAGACGCCGTAGAGTCTGCGATGAATGTGATAAGCGTTTTACCACTTATGAGAAGGTAGAGACCATTCCGTTGATCGTAATTAAAAAGGATGATAACAGGGAAACTTATGACCGTTCAAAGATCGAGGCAGGAGTGCTCCGGGCATGTCATAAGCGTCCCATTAGTGCAAATCAAATCAAACAGCTTGTGGATGAGGTTGAAACGGAAATCTTCAGCGGAGACGAGAAAGAAATTCCCAGCCGTGTGATCGGAGAGCTGGTTATGAATAANCTGAAAGATTTAGAAGNGGTTGCTTATGTGCGTTTTGCATCCGTGTACAGAGAATTTAAAGATATTAATACGTTTATGGATGAACTTAAGAAGGTTTTGGAATAAGTGACCTTTATAAAGTTAAAGACAAATCAAGCAGTTACGGCATGGAGGCAAAGATGTCAGAGAATACCGAAAGCAGAGAAGGAAAGCTCACAGCAGAAGAAATAGCAATTTTGGAAAAGGCAAAGAGACCGGTGCTGATTGCCAATCGCTTTCGGTTGTTCTTTCTTTTTACCAGTATCGTTCTTGTAGTGGTTATTTATCTTGGAGATAAATTTGGAGCCGGTATTGGAGGGTATGACANGCTNTCNNTCTGGCTGTATCTTTTCCTGTTTCTTGATATNNCGCTGATGCTGATTTCCATTTTTATTAAGANCGGATGTGCAGTACGGTATAATCATATATTGAAAAAATTGTAAAGGAGAGAGGNTCATGGTAACTNAGGTTNGTGGAAAAAAAGAGATGGCTGTTTTTGGGACTGCCTTTTACATTTACACAATATTACATAAAGGAAAATACCATTACCATAGACAGCGGTCTTTTAAAAAAGGTTGAAAATGACTGCTATATGTATAAGGTGCAGGATGTGGAACTTGTCACATCCCTGACGGAGCGGATATTTGGTCTGGGGACAGTGGTTTGTTATACCGGCGATACGACGCACCCAAAGCTGATGCTTGAGCATATCAAGAATGCAAAAGAGATTAAGAATTTTATTTTGGAAGCATCTGAACAGGCAAGAATGAAGCGCCGTACATTAAATACGCTGGATATCGGTGCAGCAGATCTTGCAGATGGAGATTTTTCGGACTAAGAGACGTATTTTCCGGATGCTTTTGACCGGAGAAGAGTAATAATTTTCAGATCATAGGCGGTATGAGATTCTCATACCGCTTTCNTATGGTTAACCGCAATTAATCATGGTTACCATTAGTTTCTTGGGAGCATTTGTCTTTGGAAAGGATCTTTTCAAACAAGAGGCCNGCNAGGAACCAGTTAGGGAAATAGTCCAGACGTATGATTCTGCGAATATTCCATCTGGAAGTTTCGTAGTTCCAGGGACACATTTTATGTTTAAATAGGAAAGCGCCGGTTAAGTATTCGCCGATATAAATACAGACAGCATAGATACTTCCCCGTAGCCATGCAGGAAAGTTTTTTAAAGGACCAAATAGAACGGATAACAGGCAGGCGCTTCCGTAAATGGGAAACATCCATAATGAGGTCTGTCCCATGAGACGCATATCACGGCGTCTTAAGGAGTCCAGTGCGGTAAAGACGATTTCCATGCACCATCCGATCAGACCGCATTTGAAAAAATTTTTCAGCATGGTAGTTACCATCCTTTACAAGTTTGCTAATAGTATGACGCGGTAATCAAAGATTATACATAAAAAGACAGAAAGAGTGAAAATATGAATTATCAGGAAGTACTTGATTATGTGGAAGAATTAAAAAAGTATGGGAGTGTTCCGGGACTAGACAACGTGCAAAGACTCTGTGAAAAGCTGGGGAACCCTCAGGATAAGCTGAAGTTTATCCATATAGCAGGAACCAACGGAAAGGGCTCAGTTCTGGCATTCTGCTCGGAGATATTGAAGGCATCCGGATATCGGGTGGGCAGGTACATTTCTCCTACAATCTNTGAATACCGGGAAAGAATACAGGTAAATGGAAGATCTGTCAGCAAAAAGGAATTATGTCGTCTGATGGAGCTTATGAAAGATCTGTGCGGNGAAATTGAAGCAGAGGNANATCCTCANCCCACAGCCTTTGANATTGAGACCGCAATGGCCTTTCTATATTTTTTGGAACAAAACTGTGATGTGGTGGTACTGGAAACTGGTCTTGGGGGATTGTTAGATGCTACAAATGTAGTAAAGACAACGATTTNGGAAATTTTTACCTCNATAAGNNTNGANCANANGNGAGNNNTGGNGAATAGTCNTGCNCGNATAGCGGAACAAAAGGCTGGGATCATGAAATCCGGTTCAAGAGCCCTGGCTCTAAAGGGAGAAGGTACGGTTATGGATGTTTTGGAGAAAAAGGCGAAGGAGCTTGCTATTCCGTTTTCCGTGGTGGACCCGTCGGAGATAACCGGTGTAAAGAGCAGTCTGGAGAAACAAAGTTTTCGCTATAAAGGATATCGAGATCTTGCTATAAGCATGGTGGGAAAATATCAGCTTGAAAATGCAGTATTATCCGTGTGTGCCATGGAGGAACTTGCAAAGGCAGGATTTCCTGTAAAAGAAAGCGCAATTTATAAAGGACTTCTTCTTACCTGTTGGCCGGGCCGGTTTCAGATACTGACAAAAAAGCCGTTGTTTATTGCGGATGGAGCTCATAATCAGGATGCAGCAGTGCGCCTTGCACAATCGGTACAGTTTTATTTTACAAATAGGAGNNNTATATATATANTAGGAATATTGAGAGNCAAANAGCAGGATGAGATTTTAAAGGCGACNTGTCCGCTGGCATCTCAGATTCTTACGGTACCTACGCCGGGGGAGAGAGGTCTGCCGTCTTATGAACTGGCATGNATGGTAAAGGAATATCATGATAATGTTACGGCNACAGACAGTGTANAGGAANCAGTGGAANTTGCTTATCTGCTTGCAGATAAGGAGACAGTGATTGTCGCCTTCGGGTCCCTGTCTTATCTTGGAAATCTGATAAATATTGTGAAAGCTGCCTCTGATAAGGAAAGCAGGAAAAAAATGGAGAGAGACTCACATGGTAAACAAAGAGAAAGTTGAAGAGGCCGTTCGATTGCTTCTTGAAGGAATCGGAGAGGATTGTAACAGGGAAGGGCTGAAAGAAACACCGATGCGGGTTGCGCGGATGTATGAGGAGCTGATGGAAGGGACAGAGACGTCTGCGAAGGAGCATTTATCCAAAACCTTCAAGGTACAGGACAATCAAATGATCCTGGAAAAGGACATTACTTTTTATTCCGTCTGCGAACATCATATGATGCCCTTTTTTGGGAAAATACATATTGCCTATATTCCTGACGGAAAAGTAGTGGGGATCAGTAAGCTTGTAAGAACTGTAGAGGTTTATGCAAGGCGTCTTCAGATTCAGGAGCGTTTGACGGCGGAGATTGCTGATGCGATAATGGAGAATTTGAAACCAAAGGGNGTTATGNTAATGGCACNGGNAGNGCATATGTGCATGACAATGCGGGGAGTAAAAAAGCCGGGAAGCCGGACCGTGACAGTTGTAACAAGAGGTGCATTTGAGAAGGATGAAAATCTAAAGATGTTATTTATGAGTATGGTACAGCAGGAGTAATGACAAAAGAGAGGCGGAATCAGAAATGGAGCGCATAAACCGTATTCTGAACCATGAAAAGTATCAAGAATATCTTGCAGAAAATGAGAGGGCAGAGGTGTCACGGCGCTTCTGCCGTCATAATATGGGGCATTTTCNNGATGTGGCCAGACTGGCAGTAATTTTGAATGAAACAGAAGGGTATGGTGTGGCCAGAGAANGAATCTATGCTGCTGCCCTGCTGCACGANATCGGGCGCTGGGTACAGTACAAAGACGGTACGCCTCACGAGCAGGCAAGCGAAGCTTTGGCCGGAGAAATTCTTACAGACTGTGGATTTGCGGCAGAGGAGAAAAAAGGAATCTTGAAAGCAATCCGTGATCATCGAAACAGAGAGGTACTGGAGGAGAGAAACCTGTCCGGTCTTCTTTACCGGGCGGATAAGCTGAGCCGTCCCTGTTATGTCTGTAAAGCGGAAAAAGAATGTAATTGGAAGAATGGAAACAAAAACAAAGAGCTGATTTGGTAAAACGGCAAGTGGGGGGCGTTTACAATGCAAATTGGGAATCGGGATTTTGACCTGCAAAATCATACTTATATCATGGGAATATTGAATGTGACCCCGGACTCATTCTCTGATGGAGGGCGGTACAATAAAATTGACAAGGCGCTTTTCAGAGTTGAGAAAATGGTGGATCAGGGGATGGATATTCTGGATATCGGAGGAGAGTCCACCCGGCCGGGATATTCTCCCGTTCACTGGCAGGAGGAGGCAAGACGGGTGCTGCCAGTAATTGAGGCGGTGAAGAGAAGATTTACAGTACCCATTTCACTGGATACCAGTAAGAGTCAGGTTGCCAAGCTGGGGATCTATGCAGGAGTAAATATGATCAATGATGTGTGGGGACTGAAATTTGATGAGGAGCTTGCACCGATAATCAAGAAAGGAAATGTGCCCTGTGTACTGATGCACAATCGAAAAGAGGCGGATTACCAGAACTTTATGGAGGACATGCTTTCCGATTTGAATGAAAGTCTTGAGATCGCTCATAAAGCAGGTATAACGGATGACAAGATTATTCTTGACCCGGGAATCGGATTTGCCAAAACTTATGAGCATAATCTGGAGGTAATCGGAAAGCTGGAACTTTTGAGAAATATGGGCTACCCCGTTCTTTTGGGAACCAGTCGGAAATCCGTGATCGGAAAGGCTCTTGATCTCCCTACAAAGGAGCGTGTGGAAGGAACACTGGTTACTACCGTATTTGCCGTAGTAAAGGGGTGTTCGTTTGTAAGAGTACATGATATCAAAGAAAATGTGCGCGCAGTCAGGATGGCAGAAGCAATTTTAGCAGTTGGCCGGGGAGATTAATATGGATTCAATTATTATCAGAGCGTTGGAGGTTTACGCCGGACATGGCGTGTATAAAGAGGAAACAGATTGCGGGCAGAAATTTCTGGTCAATGCGGTTTTAAATACGAATTTAAGACCGGCAGGGCTCAGTGATGATTTGTCCTGTTCCACGGATTATGGGAGGGTGTGCCATTTTATCAGTGATTACTTAAGACAGCATACCTTCTTGCTCATTGAAGCGGCGGCAGAGCATCTTGCCCATGAGATTCTCCTTGCGTTTCCGATGATTATGGAACTTACCCTTGAAATTCGTAAACCTTCTGCGCCTGTGGGACTCCCATTAGCCTATGCGTCTGTTCAGATCAGAAGAGGATGGAAACAGGTCTATCTGGGAATAGGCTCTAACATGGGAGATAAAAAAGGATATCTGGAAGAAGCAATAAGGAAGCTCTGTGCCCACGAAAAGATTCGAAAGGTAAAATGCTCGGAGCTTCTTACGACAGCGCCTTACGGAGGCGTAGAGCAGGAGGAATTTTTAAATGGCGCCGTTGAACTGGAAACACTTCTTACTCCGGAGCAATTGCTTTGTTTTTTGCAGAAACTTGAAAAGGAAGCGGGGAGAGAAAGACTGATCCACTGGGGGCCCCGGACTCTTGATTTGGATATTCTGCTTTTTCAGGACTATGTATCTGATGACCCGGTTTTGACCGTGCCTCATCCCGATATGGAAAACCGCATGTTTGTTTTGGAACCGCTTTCCCAGCTTTGTCCTTATCATGTTCATCCCATTACTGGCAAAAGTATAAAGCAGATGCTTAAGGAACTTCAGCAGGCGTAAAAATAATTTATATGGAGACAAACATGAAGAAGACAAAAAAAGTAAAAGGAAGCTGTGAGCAATGCAATAATTATGTTTATGATGAAGATTATGAATGCTACAGCTGTGAAATTGATTTGGATGAGGATGAAATGGCCCGCTTTCTGGCAGACGAGTACAGAGACTGTCCTTATTTTCAGCCTGGTGATGAGTACCTGATCGTCAGAAAGCAGATGTAATATTCCGTGTAATCACTAGATTCACCATTTAAATACCGAGGGGACGCTATGCATAATCAGAATTGGCATGGCGTCCCCTTTTGTCAAATTAATTTGTGAACTTAATTGATGATTGCCGGGTCTACTTACTTACTGCTGCGTTTTCAGCAGCGGTAAAGGTGGTAACATTGACCTCTCCGTTTACCGGAGTATGATAAACGGGAGTATCCTGACCAAATGCGTGGAAGTAAGCATAGGTTGATGTCAGGTTGATATCAGAATAATTACCTTCCGCAATCACTTCCGGACTGCTTCCGTCAAGCCGCATACGCATCAGAGCCGGTTCCGTGGTGGAAACGCGCTGATAATAAATATATTGTTCTCCTACATTAAAGGTATCTACCCGGTCATTTGTCAAGATCTCAACCGTATTCGCAGAAAGAGAGTACCGGCATAATCTGTAATTTTCAGATACATCCATGTAATAAATATATCCGTCCTTAAAAGCAGGATACCACAAATTTCCCTGATAGATGGTGGAAATCGTATCCGTCGCGGTGTCAAGAGCATACAGATAATGATCAGACTCGGTTCCGTTGAAATAAATGATGCCGTTATTGTACGCAGCAGGGTTGATGATGCTGTCGGATACCAATGTGCTTTCGGACTTATCGGTTTTGACTTTATAAAGTTTTGTAAAATCTTTATTGTTATATCTTTGATAATAGATGTAATCTCCGCAGAGCTGCATGGTGACGGAAGCGCTGCGGTCAAGACATTTCGTATTTTTTCCGTTTAAACGGGAGCGGTATACGCCGTAAGTGCGGACTACAAAACCCATCCCATCACTGCCGCTGCCGTCGCTGTCCATATAGTAGTAAAGGTAGTTCCCGCCCACGTTGATGGCGTTTACCCGTGAAGAACTGAGTTTTTTCAGATCCGTTTCATCAGAGTTCATTACGTACAGACAGCCGTTATCATAAGCGTTGGAAAAGTAAACCCGGCCGTCGGATTCAGCAAACAGACCGCTGTTATTTAAGTTTCCGGCAGTGTTTCCGGTGACAGAGAGGTCATTATGGGGAATTCTGGAGGTAAATGCAGAAAAAACGCCTAATCCGACCAGTATTAATAGAACAATACCTGCAAAAAGCAGGGCTTTCCAATTATTTTTCATGAGAGACTCCTTTGAATGCTTTTAAGTTTTCAGATGTTTAATCCTATAAAAGCTATTATAATAAACTGGAAATTACAGTGCAACTAAATCTCGAAAGTTTTTGCCTTGATATGTAATTGCTTGAAAAGCAAGTATTTTTGATATAAAATGATAGCGATACGGATGACAGAAATATTGGAAGAAAGGGTAAGTTATGGATTTAGCAGGTTTAAGAGAACAGATCGATGCAATTGATTCTCAGATCGTGGAGCTTTACGAAAAGAGAATGGATATTTCCAGACAGGTAGCAGAATATAAGATCGAGACAGGGAAAAAGGTTTTTGACAAGGCCAGAGAAGAAGAAAAACTGCGAAATGTAAAGGCCCTTACCCATAATGAGTTTAACAGTCATGGAATCGAGGAGCTTTTTGAGCAGATTATGTCTATGAGCCGGAAGCTTCAATATCGTCTGCTTGCGGAACACGGAAGTGTAGGAAAGCTTCCGTTTATCGGTGTTGAGAAGCTGGATTTGGAAAATGCAAGAGTAGNTTTCCAGGNGNCGGAANGCGCTTATTNGCAGGCAGCAATGATACAGTATTTTGGAGAGCAGATAAATAGTTTTCATGTGGAGACCTTTCGGGATGCCATGATGGCCATCGAAGAAGGAAGCGCGGATTTTGCAGTACTTCCCATTGAAAATTCAACAGCAGGGATTGTCAGTGAGATTTATGATCTTCTGGCCGAATTTGAAAATTATATTGTTGGGGAGCAGATCATAAAAATTGAGCATTGTCTAATGGCAGTGCCGGGAACNGAACTTTCGGATATTAAAACCGTATATTCCCATCCTCAGTCCNTGATGCAGNCAGCAAGATTTTTAAATCAGTATAGCTGGCAGCAGATCANCATGCAGAACAATGCCTTTGCGGCAAGAAAGGTTTCGGAGGATCAGGACAGGAGTCAGGCAGCGGTTGCAGGTGAATATGCGGCAAAGCTGTACGGCCTTGAGGTGCTGAAAAAGGGTGTGAATCAATCCAGTACGAACTCTACCAGATTTATCATTGTTACTAATCAAAAGATATTCTGCAGAGAAGCCAAAAAGGTTAGTATCTGTTTTGAAGTGGCGCATGAGAGCGGTTCTCTTTACCACATGCTGTCTCACTTTATTTACAATAATTTAAATATGAACCGGATTGAGAGCAGACCGATAGAAGGAAGAAACTGGGAATATCGTTTCTTTATTGATTTTGACGGAAATCTTTCGGACAGCTCTGTGAAAAATGCTTTGAGGGGGCTTCGGGAAGAAGCAAGAAATATGAGAATCCTTGGTAATTACTAGAGTGAAGACAGGAGAGCGCTAGATGAAGATAAGGGATCAGGAATTAATTGTATACCGGAATTTTGAAGAGAATGATGCAAATCTTCTGCACGATATGACAAGGCTTATGGAATACGATCTGCAAAGTCGGCAGGACAGGGAAGAGATGGCAGGCGTTTTCTATAACTGCATGTATTGTCTTTTAGAACTGGCAGGGAATTATGGTTTTTATGGAAATCTATGGCACTGCTTTTTATCCAATTTACTGGTAAATAATGAGAACAGTTACAGCAGAGCCTGCGAGGTGCGGGGACCGATAGAGGGAACCATCAACAGGGCAGTTCTCCATGATATTGTAATCTTTAAGGAACTTTTTGACTTTGATTTTTCCAATATTGTGAAGGAACTTGATGTAGATGGTTTTGACCTTATTACGGATTATGAAAGTAATGACAGTGAGAGCAAGGTTTATAACAGCCGTATTCGGGAACGGATCTGCAGTCTTGCAGTGAAATTTGCCAAAGATCATACTCCGGAGGAAATGAAGGAAACCCTGACGGACTTTTATAAAGATTATGGAGTGGGAAAATTTGGACTTCACAAAGCATTTCGTGTGGAACATGATGAAAACGGTGTCCGGATCGTGCCGATTCCAAGAATTGCACATGTCCGTTTGGATGATCTGGTGGGATATGAGATCCCCAAGCGGAAATTGATTGAAAATACGGAAGCTTTCGTAAGCGGGAAGAGGGCAAACAATTGCCTTCTCTTTGGAGATGCAGGAACAGGGAAGTCATCCAGCATTAAAGCAATTGCAAATGAGTATTATGAAAAGGGCCTGCGTATCATAGAGGTGTATAAGCATCAGTTCAAGGATTTGAATGATGTGATTTCACAGATTAAGAATAGAAATTATAAGTTTATCATTTATATGGATGATCTGAGTTTTGAGGACTTTGAGATAGAATATAAATATTTAAAGGCTGTGATTGAAGGCGGCTTGGAGCGAAAACCGGATAATGTGCTGATCTATGCAACCTCTAATCGCCGCCATTTGATCAGAGAGAAGTTTTCAGATAAGGATGAAGGAAGGGATAATCTGCATGCAGGAGATACGGTGCAGGAGAAGCTTTCCCTTGCAGCCAGATTCGGTGTTACCATTTACTTCGCAGCACCGGATAAAAAGGAATTTCAAAATATTGTCCGTGTTCTTGCGGAACGTCATCATGTGACCATGCCGGAGGAGGAACTTCTTTTGGAGGCAGGCAGATGGGAGCTTGCGCATGGAGGACTTTCGGGAAGATGTGCCCGGCAGTTTGTAGATTACCTGCTGGGAAGATGAGAAAGGAGCATGATTTGAAATTATGGCAGTAAAAACTTTTGCGGCAATTGATGTGGGTTCTTACGAGCTTGCCATGAAAATCTTTGAGGTATCCAAGGTTAAGGGAATGAAAGAAATTGACCATATCCGTCATAGTATTGATATGGGAACAGAGAGCTATACGACCGGAAAGCTGAGTTATCAGAGAGTGGAAGAACTCTGCCGCATATTGCGTGAGTTTACGGATATTATGAAAGCATATCAGGTTTCTGACTATGTAGCATATGGTACCAGTGCAATTCGTGAAACGGCGAATACAACCATTTTACTTGACCAGATTCAGCAACGGACCGGAATCCGGATTGGGATTTTAAGCAATTCTGAGCAGCGTTTCCTGGATTATAAATCCATTGCTTTTCAGGGAGAGGGATTTCAAAGGATTATCGAAAACGGAACAGCGATTGTAGATATCGGCGGAGGCAGTATTCAGGTTTCACTCTTTGATAAGGATACACTGGTATCCACACAAAATATGAAACTTGGGGTTTTGCGCCTTCGGGATCATCTGACCCATTTAAATGCAAGCATCAGACAGTACGAAAATCTCTTAAATGAAATGATCGACGCGCAGATGGCAGTTTACAAAAAGCTATATTTAAGGGATAGAGAAATCAAAAATATTATTGTGGTAGATGATTACATTTCCACTCTTCTTCGCAAGAAGAGTATTAACAACGAAATGACCGGATACGGAGGAGTGGAGCTGTTCGAAAAATTCCGGGAGATCTATCAGAGTGAGAGTATATCTAGTTTGGCCAGACAATGGAATATTGCAGAAGAGACAATGCCTCTTTTGTACATTGCACTGATCATGACCAAGAGAATTATGGAGACCATGGGAGCGGAATTGATCTGGGCGCCGGGAGTTACTTTGTGTGACGGAATTGCATATGAATATGCGGAAAAGAATAAGATAATAGTGTCCACACATGATTTTGAGCAGGATATCATTGCCTGCGCGCATAATATCAGTAAGCGTTACCGGGGGAGCCGGAAACGGAGTGAGACCCTGGAGCAGATCGCTCTGACCATCTTTGACAGCATGAAAAAAATCCATGGCCTGGGAAAAAGAGAAAGGCTATTACTGCAATTGTCCACGATCCTGCATGACTGTGGGAAGTACATCAGCATGACAAACTTAGGAGAGTGTTCCTACAGTATCATTATGTCCACGGAGATGATCGGGCTTTCCCATATTGAAAGACAAATTGTGGCGAATGTGGTAAAGTATAATCATATAGAATTTGGGTATTTTGAAGAGATGAGCCGGTACGGCATGACCGATCAGGCATCCTACTTAAAAATTGCCAAGCTTACGGCAATTCTGCGTCTTGCAAACGGACTGGATCGGAGCCATAAGCAGAAGTTTAAGTATGTGAAGACAACGCTTAAGGACAATCAACTGGTCATTACGGTAGATACCAATGATGACATTACACTGGAAAAGGGGTTGTTTGGCGAGCGTGCTATGTTTTTTGAGGAAGTATATAGTGTTCGGCCTGTGATCAGACAAAAGAGAACGATTTGAATGGAGGCTTACGTATGAGCAAATCCAAGTATGCAGACCCGGGATATTACACAAACAGAGAGCTTAGCTGGCTTCTTTTTGATAAACGGGTATTGAGTGAAGCAAAAGACAAACAAAATCCACTATTTGAACGGTTAAAATTCCTAAGTATCACTGCATCGAATTTGGATGAATTCTTTATGGTAAGAGTGGCATCCTTAAAAGATATGGAAAATGCGGGATATAATAAGCCGGATATAGCCGGATTGACACCGACGGAGCAGCTTCAAAAGGTTTATGAGGCAACCCATGAGCTGGTTGAGAAGCAGTATGCAGTATACAACCGCTTACTGCCTCAGCTTATGCAGAATGGACTTCGTGTAATTGAAAAGCATGAAAAGCTGACGGTTCAGGAAGCAGAATATATTGATAAATATTATGAAGAGAATGTCTATCCGGTACTGACACCCATGGCGGTGGACTCTTCAAGACCGTTTCCACTGATTCGGAACAAATCTTTAAATATCGGAGCTCTGGTTACCAAAAAGAGCGGCGGGGAACTTGAATTCGTTACGGTACAGGTGCCCAGCGTACTGCCGAGAATTATACAGATTCCCTCTGAGAATAAGGAAGAGAAGGCAGTGATCCTCTTGGAGGAAGTGATAGAGANGAANATNCAGNAGNTGTTTNTCAACTATGNTATTGTCNGTTCTTATCCATTCCNTATTANGCGGAATGCGGANTTTTCCANTGAGGAGGATGAGGCAGAGGATCTTCTGAAGGAAATTGAAAAGCAGCTCAAAAAAAGACAGTGGGGACAGGCGATTCGTCTGGAAGTAGAGCAGGGAATCGACGTGAGGCTTCTGGAAATCATCAAGCAGGAGTTGTCTATTAAGGATGAAGATATTTATCAGATTGCAGGACCGTTAGATCTTACCTTCCTCATGAAAATGTACGGACTTCCCGGGTATGAGCATCTGAAAGAAAAAGGATACGCGGCCCCTCAGCCGGTGCCGGAACTTTCAGCAGACAGCGACATCTTTGAACAGATCCGAAAGGGAGATATCCTGCTTCATCACCCTTATGAGACATTTGCGCCGGTGGTGGATTTTATCCGGCAGGCGGCAAGAGATAAAGACGTGCTTGCTATTAAGCAGACACTGTACCGTGTCAGCGGAAATTCTCCGATTATTGCGGCGCTGGCACAGGCGGCGGAAAATGGAAAGCAGGTTTCCGTGCTGGTGGAATTGAAAGCGCGGTTTGATGAAGAAAATAATATTGTCTGGGCAAAAATGCTTGAGAAAGCAGGCTGCCATGTTATTTATGGTCTGGTAGGCCTTAAGACCCACAGTAAGATCACTCTGGTGGTCAGGAGAGAAGAAGACGGTATCCGCAGATATGTTCATCTTGGAACAGGAAATTATAACGATTCCACGGCGAAACTGTATACGGATGTGGGGCTTCTTACCTGCTCGCCATCCATTGGCGAGGATGCAACCGCTGTTTTTAACATGCTTTCCGGATATTCGGAGCCTCTATTTTGGAATAAGCTTTCGCTGGCGCCGTTATGGCTGAAGGATCGTTTCCTGCAGCTCATCAATCGGGAAAGGGAAAATGCAAAAGCAGGCAGAGACGGTCATATTATTGCCAAAATCAATAGTCTGTGCGATAAGGATATTATTGAAGCGCTTTATGATGCCGCAGCTGCAGGGGTAAAGATTGAACTGATTATACGTGGAATCTGCTGCCTGAAAACAGGACTTCCAGGAATCGGAGAAAATATCAGTGTGCGTTCCATTGTGGGGAATTTTTTGGAGCACTGTCGTATTTTTTATTTTGAAAATGATGGAAAACCGGAGTATTATTGCGCCAGTGCAGATTGGATGCCCAGAAACTTAGAACGGCGTGTGGAGATCATGTTTCCGATTGAAACGCCCGCTCTCCGCACGAAATTAATGAATATTCTGACTATGCAGCTGAAAGATACGGCAAAAGCGCATGTGTTAATGTCGGATGGAACCTATGAAAAAGTAGACAGGAGAGGGAAAGGAACCTTTAATGCACAGCTGGAATTCGGACGTCTTGCAATGCAGGCGGCAAAAGGAAATGATGAATTTATCAGCCGCAGAGTGTTTATTCCCGAAACACATCATGAATAAAAAGAGAATTGTCTTGGCAAGCGCATCTCCCAGAAGGAGAGAACTTCTTTCCCTGACAGGGATAGAGTTTCAGGTAGTGCCGGGGAATATTGAGGAAAAAACAAGCTGCAGCAGACCGTCACAGATGGTCAGACAGCTTTCACGGCAAAAGGCATCTGCCGTATTTGATCAGTTTTCGGAAGAAGAAAAGGAAAGTATTCTTGTGATTGGAGCAGATACACTGGTTTCCATTGACGGAAATATACTGGGAAAGCCGGAAAATGAGAAACGGGCAGAAGAAATGCTGATGCTGCTGCAGGGAAATACCCATCAGGTTTACACGGGAGTGACGCTTATTTTCAGGGAGATGGATGAGGCCGGAAAAATCCGGCTGAGAACGCGCACCTTTTCCGAGAAAACTTCTGTGACCATGTATCCGGTCAGCCGCAGAGAGATTAGAGATTACATTGCGACTGGAGAGCCTATGGATAAGGCGGGAGCGTACGGAATACAGGGAAGGTGTGCCGCATGGATTCAAAAGCTTGCAGGCGATTATAGTAATGTAGTGGGATTACCGGTAGGAAGATTATGGCAGGAACTTAAGAAAATTGGCATGGAAGGAACAAAAAGCAATGATTAAGTTGATAGCATCGGATGTGGATGGAACCTTGATTAAGGACTCTACGCCGGATTTGTATCCGGAAATGGTCGATACCATCCGGGAGTTAAAAAGAAGAGGGATTTTATTCTGTGCAGCCAGCGGCAGGCAGTATGAAAGCCTTAGAAATGTATTTCGTGATGTGGCGGATGAGATTGCTTATATTGCGGAAAATGGTGCGCACATCCGCTATCAGAATCAAAATATATCGGTTACCCCTATGAAAAGGGAATATATAGAAGAGATTATGTTTATGCTCCGTCCTTATTATGGGGAATGTGAGACAATTATTTCAACTCCAAACGGGAGCCTTGTGGAAAGTCAAAATGAGGATTTTCTAAATTTGATCACCTATGGTTATCATAATGCATTCCGCCGGGTTGAGGATGTGTTAAAAGCAGATGAAACGATCATTAAGATTGCGGTTTACCGAAAAGGGAGCATCAGGGAGCTTGGAGAGAAGATGTTTATTCCCCGGTGGCAGGATAAGGTCAAGGCCTGTATGGCCGGTGAAGAATGGGTGGATTTTATGGACAGCAGTGTGGATAAGGGGAATGGTCTGAAAATTCTGGAGGATTATCTGAAAATCGACAGACAGGAAACTATGGCGTTTGGTGATAACAACAATGATATTGGAATGATGCAGGCCGCAGGACACAGCTATGCGGTGGATACGGCGGTAGACGAAGTGAAACAGGCGGCAGACGGTATTTGTCCCGGCTTTAGACAAAAGGGTGTTTATCAGATCATACGAAAGGAGGTGCTTTTTCATGCATGAATTTGACGATGCTGTATTGCAGTGCTTTCTGGACAATCAAAGCCAGTTGTTTCCGGAAGAAGATGTTGTTTCCAGTCTTGAGGAAGCAGAAGCATTTCTGGAAGAATGTCTGGCAGTGGTAGTTCATTCCGTTCGNNAGGTANGGGANTTCTTTGNAGAAGAAGGAATCGATGTGGACGGAGCCNAAGGAGATGAAATTCTGGAGNCAGATGAAGTGTTTGACNTTGGAGACGGAAGATATCTGATCGTTGAGGGATAAGCCGATAACCGTCAAAGGCAGGGAGGGGTTCTTAACGCTGAAAAAGACAGCGCCAAGAACCCTGTTTTTTGTGTAAAACAGAGCAATAAATGAGAGCAAAGAATAAGCCCGTGTCTATGCAAAAAAGGAAAAATGGGGTATATTATATATAGTTTGTCACAAGGGATGGCAAAGGTATTAAAATGTGGAGAAACAAATACGTTCATGAAAAATCATACAGGAGAACAGACACAAAGAGAAAATTCGGCTTTGCGTAAGAAAATGATAACAACTACGCTGCTAGTATTATGCATTGCTTTTATTTTTCATAACTCTTTAGAGGGAGCGGAGGTGTCCGGCGGGCGGAGCTTTCAGCTGACGCAGGCAATGAACGGTTTTTTGGCGGAGCAGATGATACGTAAGCTGGCTCACTTTTCGGAGTACGCGCTGGAGGGAGTATTAGTAGTTTCCGTAATATGGGCATATGGATGCAAGGTGCGCCGGTATGCATGTCATGCGGCCTTATTTGGGATTTTGACAGCGCTGATCGATGAGACATTGCAGCTTTTTTCGGATGGCAGGGCGGCTTTGGTGGGAGATGTATGGATCGACTTTGGAGGATTTTTATCCGGTTTCCTTTTTGGGGTTTTGTGGATGCGGCTCAGGAGAAGAATCCGCGGTCTTTAATTGAATATCTTTGCCATTTCGATTATAATATATCAGTATAGGCAGATCAGTGGAAGACATAAGGAGAAAACAGGCGAAAATGAATATTGTATTATTATCAGGCGGATCAGGAAAAAGACTATGGCCGCTATCCAATGATATCCGTTCGAAGCAGTTTATTAAGATTTTCCGTACAGAGGGTGGAGAATATGAATCCATGGTACAGCGGGTCTATCGCCAGATACGCAGTGTGGATAAAGATGCAGCGGTTACCATTGCAACCTCCAAAACGCAGGTTTCCGCGATTCATAATCAGCTTGGCAGTACGGTAGGAATCTGTGTGGAACCTTGCAGAAGGGATACATTTCCGGCGATTGCGCTTGTAGCGGCCTGGCTGCATGATGTGAAAAATGTTTCGGATGATGAGCCTGTGGTGATCTGTCCGGTGGATCCTTATGTGGATCAGGATTATTTCATGGCCATTGGAGAATTGGGACGGCTTGCGGGGGAAAAATGTGCAGATCTTCTTCTGATGGGGATAGAACCTACGTATCCAAGTGAAAAGTATGGTTATGTGATACCTGAGAATGAGGAAGCTGTAAGCAGGGTAAGTACGTTTAAGGAGAAGCCGGATCTTGAAACGGCCAGAGAATATATCCGGCAGGGAGCCTTGTGGAACGGCGGTGTTTTTGCATTTCGTCTTGGCTATATGCTGAAAAAAGCACATGAACTTATTGAATTTGAAGATTACTGGGATTTATATGATCAGTATGATACACTGACGAAGATCAGCTTTGACTATGCCGTGGTGGAAAAAGAAAAGAATATTCAGGTCATGCGTTTTGCCGGCAAATGGAAAGATCTGGGAACCTGGAATACCCTTACGGAGGCAATGGAAGAGGCGGGGGTAGGCAAGGTTTTATTCGGAGATGCCTGTGAAAACGTGCATGTAGTCAATGAATTGGATGTGCCGGTTTTATGTATGGGATTAAAAAATGCTGTGATTTCCGCAAGTCCGGAAGGAATTCTGGTCTCGGATAAGGAGCAGTCCAGTTATATTAAGCCTTATGTAGACAGTATGGATCAGCAGATCATGTTTGCAGAAAAGTCCTGGGGAAGTTTTCGGGTGATTGACATTGAAGATGAAAGTATGACCATCAAGGTTACTTTGAATACCGGATGCAGTATGAATTATCATAGTCATGAAAGGCGTTCTGAGGTATGGACCGTTATTTCAGGGAAGGGAAGAGCTGTGATAAACGGTGTGGAGCAGCCGGTAAAAGCCGGAGATGTGGTCGAGCTTCCTATAGGGTGCCGGCATACCATAATTGCGGATACAGAGATCAAATTGATCGAGGTACAGATTGGAAAAGAAATCAGCGTCAATGATAAACAAAAGCACGAATTGAATGGAAGGAAGTCATTGACATGAAAAATATAAGCAGTAGGGGCAGCAGTTTAAAAGAAGCATCCGAAAGGCAGGAAGAGCAGAGTGCGGACGTGAAAAGAATATGGTTGTACCTGTTCATTACCTTTGCGCTTACTTATGCTGTGGAAATCTTTATGATTATGCCGCTGGCAGGGAGCGCTGACATACAGGCGGCCCTGCTTGCACAGGTGCTGAAGGCAGGCGTTATGTTTTTGCCCGCTTTCGGGGTGGTTATGACAAGGGCTCTCACTAGAGAATCTTTTGCAGGACAGAGTATGATGATCAATCTGCATCTGAAGGGCAATCTGAGGTATTATGCTTTTTCCTGGTTTGGAATTGCCGGTCTTATCCTATTTGGAGCAGCGGCGTATTTTCTTATTTTTCCAAGCAAATTTGATTCTCAAATGGGATACGCAAAACTGTTGCTTTCAGGGCAGCTACAGGGAACCGGGCAGGTGATTGCAGATGAGAGGGTCCGGCAGGCGGTATGGAAGCAGATGGTCATGGGAATCTTTTTATCCCCTTTTGCAAATCTGCTGAATTGTTTCGGAGAGGAGTAGGGATGGCGAGGATACCTTCTGCCTAAGATGATGAAGCAGTTTAAGATCGTGCCTGTATTATTGATCAACGGTGTAATCTGGGGAGTATGGCATATGCCGCTTATTATTATGGTGCATAATTACGGCGTAGGTTACAAGGGGTATCCGATTGTCGCAATTCTTGCCATGTGTGTTTTCTGGACAGTAATCGGGATTATTGTATCCTATGTAACCATGTAACCAGTCAGCTGTATTCCTGCGGTTATGGGGGATGGTATGCTGAACGGATTTGCAGCAGCAGGGCTTATGTTTACTTCATCGCAAGTTCCGTACCATGTGCTTGCGGGGCCGATGCCTGTAGGATTGATTGGTGGAAGCGGGTTTATTTTTGTTGCGGTATATCTTCTTTATCGATTGTATCAGCAGGAAAAGGAGGGACCGATCAAGATTTGTGAGCCGTTAATTAAAAAGAAACGAAAGCAGAAAGTTGAAAGAAAGGAAGAAGATAAGAATGAAGGATTTATTTTTAAATGTGTATAAGGCTACAGAGACTCATGAATTGGTTCCTTATTATCAGCCGCCGTATGACGCACTGACCAATCGTCTGGTAAGTGGAGA
>WFLX010368689.1_pt1 | contig 19221 bp, 19 predicted proteins | sample 4967041 | NCBI WGS metagenome assembly WFLX01 (sample SAMN12857096, study PRJNA449069) | gut metagenome | isolation source: stool from male and female vole | host: Microtus ochrogaster | place: USA:Florida | collected 2017
GGGGATATGGATGTGTGCCAGCATATATTTATCAAGCATGGACAATGAGGAGATGGCATTATTGGAACATAATATTGATTATGCCGGAAGCCTTTTGCACGGTCACTTTATACCGCTTCTGTGCTGTGCCGCAGGGATAATCATCTCCTGCATCGGCATCTGCCTTTTGAAAAAGCAGGAAGTCAGATGTATATAATGTCTGCTTTGCCTGCCTATATGTAATAGATGAAGAAAGGAGAGAGGACAATTAGTGGCATGTTAAAAATATCGAATCTTACCAAGAAATATAAAAAGATAATAGCAGTAGATAATTTTAATTTTGAAATTAAAAGTGGTCATATTTATGGTATTATTGGTCCGAATGGTGCTGGAAAAACAACTTTTTTTAAACTTCTTGCAGGATTGTCAGTGCCTACCTCGGGCGAAATAATTGTTTCGACGGGAGAGCCGATTGAAACATTCAGGAGAAAAATGAGTTTTATGATTGAAAATCCTTATTTATATGAAAGTATGACAGCACTTGAGAATATTAAAATAATCGGCGGCATTAAGGGTGAGACTAATGAAGAAAAGCTGAAACAATTATTGGAACTTGTAAAGATTGACAAAACAGGGAAAAAGAAAGTAAAGCAATTCTCGCTTGGTATGAAACAGAGACTTGGTATTGCCTGTGCTCTTGCATCAAATCCGGAGGTGTTGGTATTAGATGAACCAATGAATGGCGTTGATCCTGAGGGCATTGTTGAATTGAGAGAGATAATGCTTGGTTTATGCCAAGAAAAAAACATTACGCTTTTAATATCAAGTCATATTTTGGGGGAATTATTTCAGTTATCTTCTGATTTTGTATTCATAAAGGCTGGAAAGATAATAGATATGATCGATAAAAAAACTTTGAAAGATTTATCGCTTGATCTTGAACAATATTATATGAGGGAGATAATTGGCAATGAGGAAAGGTAATTTATATAGAGTTGAAATGTATCGTTTTATTCATTCTTTTTTCATGTTTATATGCATGGTTACAATCTTTTTTGCAATCATTTTTTTTGCTGTTGATAATTCTGAAGCTTTGCTTAGTGATGGCACTCAAATGGGAGCTATAAATTCCACAATGAGGGTAGTAAATCTGATGATTGTCTTTATTGTTTCTGTAGTGGCAGCAAATTATGTGGGTAGGGAATTTAAACAAAAGACGATTAATCATGAGGTTATGGCAGGATACAGCTTATGGAGAATTTGCTGTACGAAAACGATTACGTGTGGGCTTTGTGTTTCACTAATGTTGCAGTTATGCATACTTATATTTTTTGTGTCTGTTTCAGGAGCATTGCAAATGTATTCATTGGTACATATTTTGTTTATGTTTTTTATATTGTGCCATATTTGTACTTGTACAGTTTTATATGTAATGCTTTGCAGAAATGGTGCATTAGGCGGTTGTTTAGCGTTTGTCAGATTTACATTACTTGAAGTTTTGGTTTTGTTTACAGCGGAGCTGTTTGTGACATCAGATGTTTACAACAGATGTAAGGCATTATCGGTTATGAGTCAGTGGAGTGCGGTTACTAATACGGATATTGTGATTCCGCCAGAATATATGATAAGCATTATCGGCGGAGCTGTTGTTGAATACATAATATTATTGGTTATCATACAGTTATCTTCAAAGAGAATAGATTTTTAGGAGGTAACTAAGAATGAAGAAGAGTAATCTGTTTCGGATTGAGTTATACCGTTTTTTTCATTCAATATCAATTATGAAATACGTTGTTTTAATCCCGCTAGTATTGTTTTTTATGAGCTATATCAATCTTGTTGGTTTGGAGAGTGAGATTACGGGAAAAATGGTATGGGCTTCAATGGCACCTGACTTTTTGTATTTGCTTGCTTTCATCTGTACGATAATAGCGGTATATATAGGTAGAGAGTTTCGTCAAAAGACAATCTATTATGAGATCATGAGTGGACATACTTTTTGCGAAATTGCTCTTTCAAAGACTATGAGCTGTGGCATAATTATACCGGTAGTTATGATTGTTTGCATGATAGCATATCTGTTGTTTTTTCCGGTCGCATTGTGTGAAGATTTTTTCTTGCGGATTTTCTGCTTATTATTATTCTTCTTTCATGTATGTTCCTGCACAGTTTTATATGTTATTTTGTGTCGCAGTTCTGTAATTGGAGGAACTTTTGCATTTATTAAATTTTTGGTAATAGAAGCTGTCCTTCAGTTGGCACTAAATAAAGAAGGAGCTTGGATCAAAGGATTACTTGTCTTTGAACAATGGTATAGGCTATTGAATATTGAAGAACCATTATCAAAGGAATTGGTAATAAGTATTTTAGCATCCATCATAACCGAGTATGGAATATTACAGGGAATACTGTTGTGGCATTCTAAACGGTCAGATATGTGAATGGTGAGATAAACTCCTTATTGGTATATTTTTTGTTCTATCCCGACTCCTCAAAAGAATTCTTGTTTCCGTTTTTCGCTGCGCTGTTTGGCAGCTTTTCTTCCGGCATCTTCTGGGTGCTGGCATTCGCAGCCATCGCTTTGGGCATACGCCTGTTCCTTGGCAGCCTCCTCATCCGTTTTGGTCAAATCATCTACTGGATCCTCTGGGGAATATGGATGTGTGCCAGCATATATTTATCAAGCATGGACAATGAGGAGATGGCATTATTGGAACATAATATTGATTATGCCGGAAGCCTTTTGCATGGTCACTTTATGCCGATTCTGTGCTGTGCCGCAGGGATGATCATTTCCTGCATCGGCATCTGCCTTTTGAAAAAGCAGGAGGTCAGATGTATATGACCTATTCATGGGATATTGCGAAATATCCCAAATAAAATCAAAACTGCCGCAAGCAGCCACATCCCGGCGGATTCCCATTTTCGCCAGACTGTTTTTTTAGTAAACAGATAGTTTCCGACTGATTTTATTATGATCCATAAAAGAAACGGCATAAAACAAAAGATAACAGGATGGCTGTAAAAAGCTCCGTAAATATCCCCTCTTCCCAAAGACAGCAGCAAGTGGGTAATACCGCAGCCCGGACACTGTAAATGAAAAACATACCGGAACAGGCAGGGAATACCTATCCCGGTATATCTGACAAATATGTAATATCCCGCAAGAAGCAAAATAACCATTCCTGCTTTTCCAAGGCGCTTACCGTCCATCTTTTATTATGCAAGACTATTCAGTTCGTTCTGGATCAATGCATAAGCAACGATTCCGAGACTGAAGAAACAAAGAATCAGATAGAGCACTCCTAAGCCGGAAGCCTGCATGCCTCTGTCCGTTTTTGCCTTATCCAGTTTTTCTCCGCATTTATAAGCCCAGTAAAAGGTATAAATTCCACAAGTAATTAAAGCGAACAAAAAAGCCCGCCCGCCGGATGTTCCTTCCTCGTTTGCTACTGCATTAGTGTCGTTTGTCAGACACACAAACCAATAAATGCCGTAGATCCCACAAGTCACCAGTGACAAAATGATACAAAGAGCAATATTTCTCTGTTGTACTGTTCCCATAATACTTTCTCCCTAATTATTTTATTTTACTTACTTGATAAAATAAATATATCACTCTTTTTATCAAACTGCAACATCCATTGTGGCATAGACCGGATCTCCCTCCTCGCCTGCATCTCAATAAGTTCATCAAACTGTTCCTATCGTGCAATCAGTTTGTTAAGCTCCAGCTCGGTACTGGCAATCATCCCATCAACCATCCCCAGTTGCGCAATCAATTCGTTAAGTTCCTGCAGCGCAATCAGCTCATTCCGTTCCTGCTCGGTGATGGCAATTTGCACATTAAGCTGATCCTGTAGCGCATTAAGCTCATTCCGTTCCTGCTCGGTGATGACAATTTGCACATTAAGCTCATTCCGCTCCTGCTGTGCTTCATCAGGTCTCTCAATATACATACGGATTTCCGCCTCTGCACAATCTAAAATTGCCATCTTCAGATCCGCTGCGCCTGTCTGTCGATATGCTTCCGCATATGCTATCGTATAATTTCCATAATAAATAAGCTCCCGATATTCCACTGGCGAATTTCGAATGTAATCCTGCGTTGCCGAGGATGCCAGCGGTTCCCCTGCAATATGGTCAACCAATCCGCCTATAATGGCATCCGTATCCAATTGTCCGTATTCCACCGCCTGCGCGTGACAATCCATGCATAAAATCATCTTGTACAGATCTGACAGTTTACGGGAACCGTCTTCATGATAAGATTCCGGGAAATTTTCCTGCATACAGGCTTTATAGTCTTCTCCCGTAAGGTCATTGACCGCCACAATACCGTCTTCTTCCACACGATATCCCCCGTCCGCATCCCAAATAAGCGTAATGACCATTGGCGCGGCAGAAATGGTTACCAGTTCCTTTACGCCGTCTTCCTTAAGATCCATATCCTTATACATGGCATAAATATAATATACTGCCGTTTTGCGTGCATCCATTTCATCAGCCAAAACAAACATATCCACCGAACGTATCATAATGCCGGCGCAGGAAAAATCAGCAGGGACAGCATATGCCTGATAATATCTGATCACCGCCGCCCTTAACGCCTCCACTGCCGAAGCATACTCTGCATCATCAAAAGCATCGTTCATACCGGGCGAAGATCCTGCATCGCCGGAAGCAATATTCATGCCGGAAGCAGCCACTTTAGGATTAGTGACCAAACAGGCCGCAGCAGCCACGCACAAAATCATCGCAGCAATCACAGCCGCTTTCTTAGGTTTTTTCCACTTTAAGATATTTTTTATCCGGGCTCTTGTATCTCCCTCCCCAAAAGCAAGCGGCATGCCTGTCATCATACGCCGTCCTGTTGCAAGGCATAAAAGAGCCTCCGAATATTCCGCGCGGATATCCGACATCATCCGCCGCATGACAGCCTCATCACAGCTCATCTCCATATCCTTTACAAACAGATAAAATGCGACCCAGACCAGAGGGTTAAACCAATATACGCATAATGTCATATAAAATAATATTTTAAAGATATGATCGCCTCTTTTGATATGGTGCTTTTCATGCATCAGAATATAATTTTTTTCTGTTTCCGTAAGCTTTGACGGAAGATAGATCCGCGGATATATAATGCCCATAACAAAAGGCGTCACAATATGATCCGCTCGATAAATCCCATCTTCTACTTTCACGGAACCCACCAGCTTTTTTAAAAGTCGCACCAGACTAAATATGCTATATATAAGCAATGCCACAACACCGGCAATCCACAATACTACTCCCGTTGTAACAAGAATCTCCTGTAGATCATATGTCGTTTCCGTTTTTTCCACCCCGTGCATCTCCTCTGAAGCAAGTCCATCAGGGATGATTTCAAAGTTTACCGCCGTTATTTCCCTTACGGAATTGTCCACATATGGAATATAGGTAATCACACCCTCCTCCGTTACCGGAGTATCAAACATCCCCATCAAAGACACTGCGGAAGATATGGACACCGGGCAAAGCAGCCGGAATAAAACAATAAACCACAACAGATAAGAATATACTTTCGGCGCTTTTCTTAACACCAACCGAAGCAGGAGCACTGCTATGATCACGATACTGGCAGTCATACTCATATTGACGATTCCGGACAACATTTCCAACAGCATAGCTATTTCCTCCTATTCTCTTCTATCAACCGTTCCAGGTCCTCTATTTCCTGTTCGGAAAGTTTTTTTCTTGTGGTAAATGATGCCAGAAATCCCGGCAGCGATCCCGAAAATGTTTCTTCAATAAACTGTTCGCTCTGGATCGCATAATAATCCTGTCTGGAAATCAGGGATGTGACGACTCCCTCCCGGTTCTGAAAGATTCCCCTTTCGCACAATCTCCTTAATACGGTATATGTAGTAGATTTCTTCCAATTCAGTATTCTGCTACACATTGCCACAAGATCTCCCGAACCTACCGGTTCATTCTCCCATATCATATCTGCGAATCTGGCTTCAATAGCGCCCAATTTCTTATCATTCATAATTATTTTGCCTCCATGCTTCTTCTATCATATATCTGTATCAATGGCAAAGGTCTACAATATGTAAACCACCGCCATTAGTTTACATCTTGTAGACCTAATTGTCAAGCTTCTATTTTTGATTATGTTAAACTTCATCAGCGGGAAAATCTATCCACCTTCTCAGTCCTGTGCCTGATCAGCAAATAACAAAAAATCTTAAGATATAATATATCATTTGCAAATCCTTAATCCATTAAAAATTATTCTCTGCTTTTCGGGAAATTGTTCTTATTAACTATTCCACAAACTTAAATATTGTTAGTATGATTATAACCTATTTTTCACAGGCACACAATTTAAAAAGGGAGAAAAAAACTGATAAAATAAAGATTTTTAATAACTCAACCACTGGTTTGTATACTTATCCGTTAAAATATTGTAATCTTATATTTAGAAAATTCAGGCTATTATAAAATGCGATACGCAGGTTACGGAAAGGTATGGTTACTATGATGGATCAGGTCAAAATCGGAGCATTTATTGCCGCATGTCGTAAGGAGCAACAGCTTACCCAGGCACAGCTGGCAGAAAAACTAAACATTACAGACAGGGCAGTTTCCAAATGGGAAAACGGAAAAAGTATGCCGGATTCCTCTATTATGCTGGAACTATGTGAAATATTAGGGATAAATGTAAATGAATTGTTAAGCGGTGAACGGATGGATACGGATGCTTATGCGCAAAGCGCAGAAGAAAATTTAATCATCCTGAAAAGAAAAGATGAAAACAGCAATAGAAAAAATGTTTTGTTTGCTTTCATTTATTCCATTGTCCTTTTTCTTGGGATCGTAGTCTGCTCCATATGCGATATTGCCATTACCGGAGAATTGACCTGGTCGTGCATTACATTAAGCTCTATCATTTTTGCCTATGTGATCACTTTCCCGATCGTGATCCTTGGAAAAAAAGGCATCACCGGAGGTCTGATGGCGCTGAGTATTTTTCTCATTCCCTATCTTTATCTGCTGGGCATCCTGATCAATGTACCGGCAGTATTTACCATCGGCTGGCGTATGTCACTGATCTCCCTCGTATATCTCTGGAGCATATATTTTGTTTCCTGCCGTCTGTGCGCCAGAAAATTCCGTGCTGCCGGAATCAGTGTGCTGCTTGCCATTCCACTTAACATTTGCATCAATGTCACATTATCAAAACTGCTTGCTGAGCCAAGAGCAGATATCTGGGACATCCTCACTATATTTATACTGCTTATCATTGCTTTTTTCTTATTGAGCATAGATCACGCCCTAAGCAAGGTGAACTTACTTAAGTAATATATTTTTGAAAAAACCTGCATTCGTCCTTATTACACCTGACAGCATCTTCCAGCTTCATATTCACATGGAATACATGCCCCAGCGTTTTTTCAGAATTTCCATAAAAATGATATTCAAACTCCACTTCCTGTTCCGTCAGGCGTTCCGCCATATATGGCGTATGCTTTTTCAGGAAGTCGCCGCTTGCCGTCATCAGATAGGTCGGCGGAAAATGAGCCGTGACGTATCTTTCTGGAGAAACAAGCTTTAATTTCTCCGGTGTCCCCTGTTTGGGAAGCAGATCCGCCATAATGGAAAAAGTAACCTCCTCCCTTTTCTTTTCATCCGCCATATCATAGATGCCGCAGTTCAGCGCAACCGCCGTCGGCACAAAACCTTCCGGAATCTGCAGATCATAATTCTTTGCATATTCCTCATTGGTGCAGATGGCAGAATAAAGACTCAGAAGATGCGCTCCTGCAGAATCTCCTACCCCGAAGATGTATCGTGCATCAAATCCATATTCTTCCGCATGCTCCAAAACCCATGCAAACACGCTGTTTATATCTTCAAGCTGGCTGGGGAATTTATATTCCGGCGCAAGACGGTAAGAAAAGTTCACCACTGCAAATCCATACCGGGCAAGGCTCATGCAATAATACTGATAACGATCTTTATCACCATATACCCATGCACCGCCGTGCACACTGACAATCACAGGCAGCTTCCTTCCCTCCGAAGCAATCGGACGATAGACATCCAAACACTGCCACTTCTCATCAGCGCCATATAAAATATCATCAAACCTCTTGATATCCTCCGGCGGGGTCAGACCCGCATCCCTGATGTCGTCTCCCTCCCGGAAATTTTTCCGGATGGATTCACTTAATTCAGACATTTACCGTTTCTCTCCTCCTAACCTCCATACCTTATTTTAATGATACTTTATGCGTGATCAGATACCGTTCTCCCTGCAGCTCCTCCACCTGCAGCTGCATCTCACAGTCTCCGGCATCTATTTCAATCATGACATCAGTCATATATTCATCCTTATAAGTGCCATTATCCATTTCCTGTTCCCATCTGGCCAGCAGCTGTTTTCCCTCTATCACATTATAGAAGGTGTAATCCCCTTTGCCATTTGCCAGGATCCGGTTATGGCAGTTCTGGTAATATCCCGCCATATCCTTTAAGACCTGCGACTCCGATATGCCGACATCCGCCAGAGTCCTTAATGAACCTGTCTGATTGGACGAAGTGGTCTGATTCGATGAAGCTGTCTGATTGGATGATGCTGTCTGCGTCGGCTTTTCCAGATTGCGGTATGCCCTGCCATTGCACGACGGCAGATACACGGAAAGCTCCTGTCTTACATGATTGCTTGCGTAATCCGCATCGGTCTTATTAAAATAATCATAGGTGCCGTCACCGACATCATCCCATGTCGTATCCACATTGTAACAGCCGTCATCCAGCACGATGATATTCCACGCATGTCTTTCTCCGGCATAGCCCGCACAATAATAGCATGGGATATCCAGCTGCTGCATCAGATATTGAAATGCCCTTGCATATCCTGCGCATACCGTCCGCCCGTTTACCAGCGCACTGTACGCACTCTGGTTCATCTCCGCCCTGAGATCATAGGTAATACTGCCTATCAGCGCATCATGGACATATACTTCTTTTGCGTAATCACTTGATAATCCCCGCGCTTTGTCAAGGATCTCCCTCGCCCTGCTCTCATAAGCCGCTTTTGCACTTTCCAGATTTTGCGCAGTACGGTTAAATTGCAGGCCGATCTCCGCACATCGTCCTTCCGGGGTATATTTGCAGTAATACGCCGTGTCCAGCCAGAACAGCTCCGGATGGTCGTTATATACCGCAGTCAGCGCGTATTTCAGCTGACCTGACGTAATCGGTTCCAATGGTGCAAATGCAGCGTTCAGTTCTTTCGCATTAGCATAGATCTGGCAATAAATATGCTGCCCCCTCTCATCCAGCATGCCATAGTATGGATACCAGTACGGATCAAACGTCAGCCCTTCCCCGGTAAATCCTGTGCCTAGCTGGTTTTCAATCTGCTCAGCCTGCGCGCTGCTGACCGGTATGTATTCCTCCTGCAGAGGCTGATATCCATTCTTGCCGCTGACCGCATTGGGAATGGTCAGACCGGACGTGTTAGGCGCGACATATGTAGAAGCAGTATCTTTTGCTATTCCTGTGCTGCTCCAGTCCAGCGACCCATTGGAAGCCGGTTGGTTATTTCCATTAGGAATTACCGTCTGATTCACATTATAATCAGGAAACAGCGGCGTCTGAACCGGCTCGTTGACAATATCATTGTCCGATACGCCGTCCCCCACGGGATCCGGCAAGTCCGAATCCGTATGATTAATGCTCAAAGATACTGACTGATCCTCTTTCGGGAAAAGGGAATCCCCTATCCTTTTAGAAAGCTCCGGATTTAACGCGCATATGATAATAAACAGAAAAATCAATACCAACAGGGTTATGATCAATTTTGAAAATTTATTAAGGATGCCCATATAAATAACCATGCCTTTCCGTAACCTGCGAATTCGTGCTGCCGCAGGTACAATATTTGCAAGATGAATAAATTTCTTTTGCGAATACCATCTTTATTTTAAACCACTTTTTCTATTCTATCAACACCCAGCCTTGACAATAATTTTTATTCTCGCTATTATTGATAAGTATCGCTTATATTACATAATTCTGGAGATTTCAAATGCCGAAAAAACTTAACTCACTATTTGGCGCGCAGGATATGACTGTCGGCAGTCCGGTAAAAGTAATTGCTAAATTTGCAATTCCTCTTTTGATCGGTAATCTGGCGCAGCAGCTCTATTCCACAGTTGACTCTGTGGTGGTAGGAAAATATTGTTCTATAGAGCGCAACGGCTACAACGGCATAGATGCGCTTTCCGCAGTAGGCGTGTCCGCGCCGATCATCAACTTGCTGCTTGTGTTATTTATCGCAATCTCTACCGGTGTGGGGATTCTTGTCGCGCAATATTTCGGAGCAAAGGATAAAAAACGTCTTTCTGTCTGCGTCGGCACCTCCATTACCCTTGTTTTTAGCGCCGCCCTGCTTGTTACGGCAGCAGGGGTTCCTCTTTCCCGACCTCTGCTTACCCTTATCAACACTCCGGCAAAATATTATGATCTGGCGGCTGCCTATCTGCAGATCATCTTTTGGGGAATCATCGGTGCGGCTTTCTACAATATTGTCTCCGGTATCCTCCGCGGACTTGGCGACAGCCTTTATCCTCTGATCTTCCTGCTGGTTTCCGCAGGCTTGAATATCATACTGGATCTTTGGTTTGTAGCCGGCCTCGGCATGGGGGTACAGGGCGTTGCATTGGCGACTATCCTTGCCCAGGGCGTCTCCGGACTTTTATGTATCATCCGTCTCCTTCGGATGAAAGATATTGTAGAGATCACCAGGAAAAATCTGATCCCTAAATTTGACGTTTGTAAGAAAATATTAAAGCTTGGACTTCCCTCCGGCATTACACAGGGAATTTTCTCCCTTGCGCTTGTAATGGTGCAGAGTCTGACCAACCAGATGGCGGACTTTGTTCCCGCTATTAATACTGCCATCATGCGTGTAGATGGATTTGCCGTACTGCCTGCTTTTACCTTTGGGCTTGCAATCTCCACCTATATCGGTCAGAATATCGGCGCCGGACGGACAGACAGGCTAAAACCCGGTGAACGGGCAGCGCTATGTCTTACCCTGTGCGTCTCAGCGGTCATCGTACTTGCACTGCTCCTTTTTGGCAAACAGTTTATCGCCTTCTTTATAAATGAAGAAAATACAGATCCTATCATATATCAACATGTGGTAGAACTGGGTGGACGCGGGTTAAAGATCCTCGCTGCAGGATATATTGCCATGGGAATCATCCAAATCTATGGCGGTATCTTAAGGGCCGCAGGAGATACGTTATCAACGATGGTGATCTCTCTTATCACCACGGTTGTAGTACGCGTCCCTCTTGCTTATCTTCTTGCAGCTTGGAACAGTTCAGAAGACTGGCCGAATGGACACCCGGACGCCCTCTTTTTCTCTCTGCTGATCTCATGGCTTTTAAATGCGCTGCTTACCTATCTCCGATACCGACAGGGCAAGTGGCGGCAGATCGACCTTGTAGGGCAAAAAAATGCAGAATAAAAATTAAAGCACTAAAAACTTATATTTTTCTACACTGTATAGCGGCACAAACGGAACCATGATCGGCACTTTCTTCACATATGCCTGGTATTCCGGGTCATCACCGTAGTTCTTATTCTGCCGGATCTCCAGTCTTCTTGCGCCGCTGAACATGACATAGATAATTCCCAGATAACCAGCCACCGCAACGNTCCACTGTCCAACTGTACAAAATGATGATGTGCCGACAACCAATACCCCTGTCCATATGATCATTTCTCCCAGATAATTAGGACATCTCACGATCCTGAACANTCCCTTGTCACAGAATCTTTTCGGATTGACCTTCTTCTGTCTGTTCTTACTGATATCAGAAGCAGATTCCAATACCAAACCAAAGGCCATAAGCACTATCCCTATATAAAATGCCACGTCCCCATGGACATCCTGATTCTCGATCCGGTAAAATACCGGGGAAACCATCAGCACATAAAGCAGTCCGCAGGAAATCCATAGAAGTACTTTGATTCCAAGCTTCATATCAGAACCATCCTTGATCTCCGTTTTCATATGCTTTTGATAACTTACGCTTTTGACTTCACGAAACAGCAGATAGCCGCTTAATCTGCATCCGTACAGAATCAGCAGCGCACACAGTACAATCACGGGCAGCGTCAGATCCTCACGGAACAATATCAGCATCGCNANNCCCTGTCCCGCTATGGCAGCGCCATAACCTATGGATATAAAATACACATACTTATAAAATCCCANCNCGCTGCANAATAATGCCACTCCNAATAAAATCAGAAAATTGATAGAAAATGTCATATTAATANCCNTACCTTTCGTCTTGATATAAAATGATATAAGTTTCCATTTTATAAATATTCAACTCAAAATCCCCAGATGCTCCAATAATATCTTTATTCCCAGAAGCATCAAAATAACACTTCCTGCAGCCTGCGCCTTCTTTTCAAATTTATTGCCGAAGATGCTTCCCACCTTTACACCCACAGCAGACAGGATAAATGTCGTACAGCCGATCAGTATGACAGCAGTCCAGATATTCACATCACCTGCCATCGCAAGGGAAACGCCGACTGCCAAAGCGTCGATCGAAGTTGCCACCGCCATGACAAACATCGTCTTAACAGACAGATCTCCGCTCTCCTCCTCTCCCTCTTTCTTTGACAATGCCTCCCGAAGCATATTCTCTCCAATAATGAATAACAAACCAAACGCTACCCAATGGTCATAAGCAGCAATCGCGTCTGCAAACATTCTGCCCGCCAGATAACCAATCAGAGGCATCAATGCCTGAAAACTGCCAAACCATCCACCACAGACTGCCATACCCTTCACTGAAGCCTTTTTCATAGATAATCCCTTGCATATGGAAACAGCAAAAGCGTCCATGCTCAATCCTACTGCTAACAACAGTAATTCTATAAATCCCATAAAATTTTCTCCTTTGATGCTTCTGCGCTCATAATGCCATAATCACACTCCATGCCGCCAACAGCTTATCCATGGAAAACGCGGCATTGGCAGGACTTGTGGACGGAAGCTTTGTAATCTCTCTTTTGCATGCCGGATAACAATACTGCATGTACAGCTCATATGCTTTACCGCCGTTCGCATAGATTCTTTCAATGGGTGCATGATCTAAGATCTTTTGCATATCGTTGGGAATCACATTTTTGATGGAGCTGTCGCTGGAACCGATAATATCGCACTGCGCAATCACATCCCAGATGGCGATATGGTGATCATATAGTAACTTCTTTTTTTCCTCTATCGTCTGCGGCACAGCCACTATCCCCGCCGATTCTGTTCCCGGCACACCGCTTTTCTCCACACCGCTTATTTCCTGCCGGTTATACTGTTGGCACAACATTGCGATCAGTTTCCAAAAACGGTTCTGGGGATGACCGTAATAAAAATGATTCTCCCTTGACTTCACTGAAGGCAGGGAGCCTAAAATCAATATTCTCGAATTACTATTATATACCGGTTCAAACAGATGTTCAACTGTCTGGTATTCTGAACTGTCTTTCTGCATGTTATCTCCTCAGATTTTCCTCTATTCCGCTGTTTTTAATGCGACTTATACCCGGATAAAAATGCCGTTTCTCAGGCATTTTTATAATGTTATCTTCTCCAGATCTTCCGGAACATGGAGCTTTCCATGATAATATTTTTGTCCCTCCGCCAGATACAATTCCCTGCGCTCTTTGATATTCCGGTCCTCTGTATGATAGAGAATCAGATGTTCCACATTTAAGCGTTCCGCAGTCTCGCAGGCATCCTTTACCGTAGAATGTTTTTTCTCATAAGGCCGAAAGATATCTGCCTGGGAGGAAAGACAAAAAGCCTCATGCATCAGCCATTTGCTCCCTTTTACATAAGCCTCATTACACTCATGATATGGCTCGTCCCCACAGCAGGTCAATCTCTCTCCCTCTGCAAGCTCCATAGAAAATCCAAACTGCTTCGCTTTATCAGAATGGATATCAAAAAATGTCACATCCTTCCCTAAGATCGTCCGATGTTCCCCGTCTGCCACCGTGATTAAATGAACCCGATCCCCCAGATAAACGGCCTGTCGTTCCATCAATAACATCCGGCAAATGGAAGAAATCATCCCCACCACTTCCTCATGGGCATAGATAAATGCATCCCCTTCATAGGTTCCGTTTCTCATATTCTGACAGATGACCCGGATCATCCAGAGTATTCCCATCAAATGATCCATATGCTTATGGGTGACAAACATCTGATGGATACTGTTGCAATCGATCCCGGCTTTTTTTAACTGCTGTAGGATCGCATTGCCGCCGCCTCCATCCACAAGAAAACTTTCCTGGAGGTTTTCCTCCTGCAGCGAAAAACAGGTATTATAACATTCCGTTACCGCAGCATGTCCCGTGCCCAACATAGTTAATTGCATTCCATCTGCCCCTTCCCGCCTCTGATGATCTTATCAGTCAAACAGGCTCATCTGTTTCTCTTTTAGAGAAGTTANTTTTCTTTCATTTACCTTATCTTCTTCTGNAAGCATTCCGCANAATAAGGGAGANTTTAAATCATATTTACTGCAATTTCTNANAACGCTTTCCTGACTATGATTCGCATAACANTACTTACANCCGTTTTNACAGGTATTATAAGTTCCGATATCCACGCTTTCCACNCANCCGCATTCCGGTCTTTGATTCTTATCTTTTCCNGCCTTTATTTTATAACCTGTGATATCCTCTATCAACTTCTTATCAATACAACAATTATGCTCAATGCCGCAATCTGATAAATCCATACTCTCAGCGCAGCTGCCAATCGCCATTTTGTTTTTTCCCGCTATTTCACTTAATGTTTTACAAAATTCTTTTAATGCAGGTTCATCTATATCATAAGCATTGACCGCTTCCATATTTTTTTGATTCTTAGCATAGGTATCAACAAAACTNATCACGCACTGATTGGTACANCCCTTCAGCGCACCCGCNATCTGTTCAAATGCTTTGGCATGATACTCCGGCGTATAAACTTTGGTAAATATGATCGGGTCATATCTCCAGACCACCTTATCCTTTCCGATCTTCTCAGATAACTTTTGAAAGACCGGTATCATGATCTCTTTTTTATGGGGAACGTTACATTCCATATCCCGTCCGTATCCTGTCAGCGTAAATTGAAAATAATAATAATATGCNGTTAATTCATCCAATCTCTCTATCATTGGTTCCGGATTTTTNGTCCAAAACACAATACAGTCCACTACATCGGGAGAGATGTCGATCTTACTGACCTGATGCGGATTCATAGGATTTCTTACATATACGAAACCTTCTTTAAGCCTATTAAAAAACCAATCCGAATAATAATTCGGAATATCCGTCCTGCGGCTGACACTTAAGNTCATGATATCTTCCTCCCCGNCAGNTCCGTCTNCCTTTCCGAGATCAATTTAATATNATCACTCAAATAGATTTTTCGCTTTTTGGAAAAGTGCTCACGATGCTCTTTTTATAAAATACTAATGTCATTTTTTCGTTAATCACTTCGGTTTTTCCTGTTTGATAATATCCCATTTTTTCATATAAATAGCAGTTGCCTTTTTCCTGTAATATAGTTTCCAGTTCCCAATTTGATTCGCCGTGAATTTCCTCCGCCAACTGCATTGCTTTTTGTGCAAATCCTTTATTTCTATATTCTGCCATTACAAAAACAGGTGATATTCTCTTTGATTTACCAGCTTCTTTTTTATCAACAATTCGAATAGCACCTATCGTTATATTTTCTGCCTCAATCCAATAATAATATGTAAAGGGTTGATTCAATCTCATCAGTATCTTATCAATATTTTCTGTTGCAGGACTGGTTTCTGTATCTTGATACTTTTCATATAAATCTTGAAATGCCTCAACCTGCATTTTCCATAATTTTTCCGCTTCTTTGATGTCTATTCTTTTTAATTTCACTTCCATAGCACTCTCCAAATCTTGCTCTTCCAATAAAATTATAATTTACTTTCCGCAGATTTTCTTAACTCTATCCTTATCAATATATAAAGAAAAGCCCTATAAACGTCAATCGAATCATAGATTTGATTTGTTTACAGGGCCTGTCCACATTATATATGATCTTAGGGAAGCACTGATAAAAGCGTTTCCCGCGCCGGAGGTTTTATACTACTCCCTGCGCCAGCATAGCCTCAACGACCTTCTCAAATCCAGCAATATTAGCGCCTGCTACATAATCGCCGGGAACATTATACTTCTTAGCAGCATCATCAGCATTGTGGAAGATGTTGATCATGATGTTCTTCAGCTTGCTGTCCACTTCCTCAAATGTCCAGGAAAGACGTTCGCTGTTCTGGCTCATCTCCAATGCGGAGGTTGCAACGCCACCGGCATTGGAAGCCTTGCCCGGTGCAAACAATACGCCGTTGGACTGCAGATACTTTGTAGCCTCCAGTGTAGTAGGCATATTCGCACCCTCTGCAACTGCAAAGCAGCCGTTTGCAACAAGCGCCTTTGCGTCATCAAGGTCTAACTCGTTCTGTGTAGCGCAAGGAAGAGCAACATCACATTTTACTGTCCAAACGCCATGCTCGCCATTCTTCTTCTCATGATACTCTGCGGAAGGTCTCTGTGCAGCATACTCTGTCAGACGCGCACGTTTTACTTCCTTGATCTCCTTCAATAATGCTACGTCGATTCCTTCGGGATCGTAGATCCAACCTGTGGAATCAGAACAGGTAACCGGTTTCGCACCAAGCTGCTGTGCCTTCTGGATTGCATAGATCGCAACATTACCTGCGCCGGATACCGCAACCGTCTTGCCCTCTAATGACTTACCATTGGACTTCAGCATCTCGTCTGTGAAGTACAAAAGACCATAACCTGTTGCCTCTGTTCTTGCAAGGGAACCGCCATAAGAAAGTCCTTTACCTGTCAGAACGCCTTCATAAACGCCCTTGATTCTCTTATACTGTCCAAACATATAACCGATCTCTCTTGCACCGGTTCCGATATCGCCTGCCGGAACGTCTGTATCTGCGCCGATGATCTTGCAAAGCTCTGTCATGAAGCTCTGGCAGAATGCCATAACTTCTCTGTCCGATTTACCCTTCGGGTCAAAATCAGAACCGCCCTTGCCGCCGCCGATAGGAAGCCCTGTCAGGGAATTCTTAAAGATCTGCTCAAATCCAAGAAACTTAATAATACCTGTATTAACGGAGGGATGAAGTCTGAGACCTCCCTTGTAAGGTCCGATTGCAGAATTAAACTGGATACGGTAACCTGTGTTCACCTGAACCTGTCCCTTATCATCTACCCAGGGAACACGGAACTTCAACTGACGCTCCGGCTCCGTAATTCTTTCCAGAATCGCCTCTCTTCTATACAGCTCTTCATTTGCTTCGATTACAGGGCGAAGTGAGTTCAATACTTCATCAACTGCCTGTAAAAATTCCGGCTCGCTGGCATTTTTTCTCTTTACCAGTTCGAGTACCTCGTCTACATAAGACATGTTTTTTTCCTCCTTATAATATGTTACATTTTATATCCAAAGAAAGCTTCTGTTACAGCTTTCATTTGTACGATACAAATATCTTTTTCCCCGGGGTTTCCTATTTCTCTTCCGAGGCTTCCCGTTTCTCTCCCAGGGTTTTCTGTTCCCTATGGCTTTCTATCCACGCTTTGCACTTGTTCCAATCCGTATCTACAAATGCCGACTGATACAGTCTTATCACCGATTTGTCCTGCATATCCAAATATATATTATTTCCACATTCTTTGATATCGACAATATCTGAATAGCTGTACTTTATTACCAGAAAATCTTCCTCTGATATCGTGATCCGGTCATCTTCAAACAGGATCGTCCTGACCCACTCTTTCTTTTTGAAACGTTCTCCTATCGCCTTAAATTGCCTGCCTGCAAGCAGCCTGTTTCTCAGAAAAGCCCTATATGCGCTAAAAACGGCAAACATGAAAAACAGAATCTCTTCGGGCCACATTCCCATCAAAAGGCTCACTACCCCCATAAAAAGGCACGCTGCCATCAGGATGCACCATCCGATCATCAAATAAAGCCTTCGTCTTTCTCTCCTTACATTGCCATCGAACATCCATGATCTGTATAATTCCCAGGTGATCAGATATTGATTTTTCATGCAATTCCTCCATGTCAGAGCCCCAAATTGACAATTGAAAAATCAGCACATCAGTGTGATTTTTCAATCTAATCCCCTATTTTTATTGGTTAGAAAGGAACTCATGGATACCCCTTGCGCCGGCCCTGCCTGCACCCATGGCAAGGATAACGGTTGCTGCGCCAGTTACGGCGTCGCCGCCTGCATAGACGCCTTCCTTGGAAGTCTTTCCGGTATCCTCCTCTGCGATGATGCATTTACGCTTGTTGATTTCCAGTCCCTTTGTTGTAGAAGAAATCAGCGGATTCGGAGACGTACCAAGGGACATGATCACCGTATCCACGTCGATCACAAATTCAGATCCCGGCACCTCCACCGGTCTTCTTCTTCCTGATTCATCCGGCTCGCCCAGTTCCATACGGATACATCTGATGCCGCTTACCCAGCCGCTTTCATTCGTCAGGATTTCCACCGGGTTGGTCAGAAGATCAAAAATAATGCCTTCTTCCTTTGCATGATGGACTTCCTCCACTCTGGCGGGAAGCTCTTCCTCGCTCCTCCGATATACGATATGCACTTCCGCACCCAGACGCAGCGCCGTTCTTGCCGCATCCATGGCAACATTGCCACCGCCTACGACGGCTACCTTTTTACTCTTCATGATCGGCGTTGTGGAATTGCCGTCAAACGCTTTCATCAGATTGCTTCTGGTCAGATATTCATTCGCAGAGAATACGCCGTTGGCATTTTCGCCCGGAATCCCCATGAACTTCGGAAGTCCTGCGCCGGAGCCTACGAATACCGCATCAAATCCTTCTTCCTCCAAAAGCTGGTCAATGGTCGTGGATTTTCCGATCACAACGTCGGTCTCTATCTTTACGCCAAGAGATTTTACATTATCGATCTCCTTCTGAACAACATCTTCCTTCGGAAGACGAAATTCCGGAATACCATATACCAGCACGCCGCCCGCCTTGTGCAGCGCTTCAAAAATCGTAACGTCATAGCCTAATTTTGCCAGATCCCCCGCACAGGTCAGTCCTGCCGGTCCGGAACCTATAACAGCCAC
>WFLX010105458.1_pt1 | contig 19214 bp, 17 predicted proteins | sample 4967041 | NCBI WGS metagenome assembly WFLX01 (sample SAMN12857096, study PRJNA449069) | gut metagenome | isolation source: stool from male and female vole | host: Microtus ochrogaster | place: USA:Florida | collected 2017
CCTGCATATCTAAATAATTCCGGCATAGTATTTTGACTTTTATTTGCGCAAATATAGGTATCATTTTTGATACCGCCAAATTTTTAGAAAACTTTTAGTAAAGAGTTGGCGGTTAGAGGCGGCCTTGGTCGGAGTAGGAGTAGTAGCCGGCGGGGGAGATGATGAGGTGGTCGATGACGCGGATGTCGAGGGTTTCGCAGGCGGCCTTGATGCGGCGGGTCAGCGAATCGTCTTGCATGGAGGGGACAAGGGCGCCCGACGGATGGTTGTGGACCAGGGCCACAGCCACGGCGCGGGCATCGAGGGCGCGCTTGGCAAGCATGCGGATGTCGACGACCGTTGCATCCATGCCGCCCGACGAAATCATTTCCAGGGCCTCGACGCCGAGGCGCTTATTGAGCATGAGGGCCCAGAACTGCTCGTGGTCGAGAAACTCCACACGGTCGCGCACATAGTCGTAGATGTTGGCCGAGCCGGTCATTTGCGGCTTGAGCTGCGAATTGGAGCGGCGCACGCGCTGGCCGAGCTCAAGGGCCGCAATAACGGTGAGGGCCTTGGCGGGGCCGATGCCTTTGACTATGGCCGTTAGCTCGCGGGGCGTGGTTTTGGCGAGGTTGCCGAGGTTGCCGCCGAAATGGTTGAGAATATCTTGCGACACGTCGATTACCGACTTGCCCTGAACGCCCACGCGCAGCAAAATTGCCAGCAGCTCGGCGTTGGTGAGGGTCTGAATTCCGTGGCGCAGGGCCTTTTCGCGGGGTTTTTCGTCGTCGGCGAGGTTGCGTATCATTCGTTTTTGCCTTGTCGGATTTTGAGTTCTTCGGCTTCGTTGCGTCCGCGGCCGAGAACGATTTTCAGGAACCAGGCGCGCAGAAAGCCGTAGCCATAGCCATAGAGCTGAACCAGCGAGGCAGGCACGGCCAACAGGGCGATTTTCAGCGAGCGGGTTTCAATAATGGCGTCGACAAAGAGCGCAACCANATATACGCCNANCGGNAGCAGCCACCAGGGGCTGACAAAGATNCCGAGGGCCACGAGNGCNANCGANCCCAACAAAAAGAGCGCCGGGAGGGTNTGNACGGNNTTGAGCGACCCGGGATAGAGCAGCTTCAGGGTTATGCGGCTCATGCCGAAAACNTAGACCTGGCGGGCAAACTTGCGCCAGCTCAGGCGCCGGCGGTGATAAACCGGGCAGTTGCGGATAAGGGCTATGCGGAAGCCNGCGCGGCTGATGCGCGTAGACATGTCGATGTCTTCNGAAAACATTTCGCGGAAGCCGCCNACGCGGTCNTAGACNNNGCGGCTGAAGCCCATGTTGAANGTNCGNGGCTTGAANTTTTCGAGCTGCACCTTGCCGCCGCGAATGCCGCCGGTGGTCAGCAGCGAGGTCATGGCAAAGTTTATGGCCTTTTGCAGCGGGGTGAACGACTCGTGGGCCGCGTCGGGGCCGCCGAAGCAGTCAACGGGGTCGGCGGCGAGCTCGCGGGCCAGGGTTTCAAAATAGGCGGGAGGAATTACGCAGTCGGAGTCGAAAAATATGAAATAGTCGCCCGAGGCGCGCTCCATGCCGTAGTTTCGGGCCGGCGAGCGCCCTTCGTTTTCTTTCCAGTAGTAGTTAACAAAGTCGGCGTAGGGCTCACATTCGGGGCCGCAGGGGTCGGTGGAGCCGTCGTCGACGATAATCACCTCGAAGTTCCGTTCGGTTTGGGCGGCAAGGCTTTCAAGGAGCGAGGCCACTTCGTCGCGGCGGTTATAAACCGGAATTATTACGCTGAACTTCATGACATTCGCGATTTATAGTCGGCGTATGTGAACTCGCGCAAGGTTTCGCATGAGCCGTCGGCGCGGCNGAGCACCAGNGCNGGNTGNTNAATGCCGTTNAACATGGTGGTTTTCACCGTCGTNTNGTGGTTCATGTCTTCGAGCGTGAGCCTCTGGCCGGCGCGGAGGGGGCGGTCGAAGGCCCAGTCGCCGACGTAGTCGCCGCTGAGACATGAATTACCGCCCAGGCGATATATGTATTCGCCGTCGGGGGTCGACTCGGTGATTGCCGGCTGATAGGGCATTTCGAGGGTGTCGGGCATGTGGCAGGCAAAGCTGACATCAACAATGGCGGTTTTAACGCCCTGGTTTTCAACAACGTCAACAACCTCGGTTATCAAATCGCCNGTGCGCCAGGTCCAGGCCGAACCGGGTTCNAGAATTACGTGGAGATTGGGGTGGCGCTGCTTGAAGGCGCGCAGAATTTCAACCAGGCGGTCGCGGTCGTAGCCTTGACGCGTCATCAGGTGGCCGCCCCCCATGTTTACCCACTTCAGCTGCGGCAAAAAGCGGCCAAACTGCGTCTCAAAGGCGTCGAGCACCTTGGCGAGCTCTTCGGGGCCGCTCTCGCAGAGCGCATGGAAGTGGAAGCCCTCAATGCCGTCGGGCAGCCGGTCGGGCATATCTTCGGCGCTGACTCCGAAGCGCGAGCCGGGGAGCGAGGGGTTGTAGATGTCGGTTTCGATTACCGAGCAATGGGGGTTGACGCGCAGGCCGGCCGACACTGCCCCACCCCGCTTCTTGACTTCGGGCAGAAAGCGCTCGGCCTGGCTCAGCGAGTTGAAGGTAATGTGGGTCGAGCCGTCGAGATAGGGGCCGATGGTGGCCTCGGTATAGGCCGGGCAGTAGCTGTGAACGCGGGCGTGGAGTTCCTCGCGGGCCAGCTGCAGCTCGTTGAGGGAGCTGGCGGTGGCGTCGACGCCATATTCGCGAAAAATCGGAAACGTGCGCCAGAGGGCGTTGGCCTTGAAGGCCATGATGATTTCAACATCGGCGCGACGCGCAACGTCGAGAATCATTTCAATGTTGCGGCGAAGCTTTTCTTCGTAAACAACATAAAAGGGGGTTGGAAGCCGGTCAACGGTCATTTGCTCTGAAGGAGGTTTCTGAGAGTTACGAGTCCGCGGGTGGCGGGTTCGGCAATTACGGTTACGCGCGGGCCCACGGGCGCCGGATTGGGGTCGATATAGAAAATCCGGGCGTCGGGGCGCGCATAGTTGATGAGGCCGGCGGCGGGATAAACGTTGAGCGAGGTGCCCACAATGGCCACGATGTCGGCCTCGGCAACAATTTCGGCGGCAGGCTCGATCATGGGCACGGCCTCCTGAAAAAACACGATGTGGGGCCTCACGCGGTGGCCGTCGATAAGGGTCTGAGGCGTAGTGTCGAGCGCGTCGGGGGCGANGTCGAACAGCAGCGCGTCGTTGTCGANGGCGCGCACCTTCATCAGCTCGCCGTGGAGGTGGATNATATGGTTGGCGGGNGTGCCGGCGCGCTCGTGGAGGTTGTCNACNTTTTGCGTAATGACCATAACGTCGTAGTCNNTCTCAAGCTCGGCGATTGCNCGATGGGCGGCATTGGGCTCCACTTCGAGCAGCTGGCGGCGCCGGGCGTTGTAGAAGTCATGAACCAGCGCGGGATTGCGGCGAAAGCCGTCGGCCGAACATACGTCCATAACCGGATATTTCTCCCAAAGGCCGTCGGCATCGCGAAAGGTCGAAATGCCGCTTTCGGCCGAAACTCCGGCCCCGGTGAGGAAAACGAGTTTCTGCTTCATCAGTGGTTAATGGTATAGGAGAAGCCGAGCGAGAAAAGTTCGTAGAGCTGGAACTTCTTCCAGTTGGTTGTCAGGTGCATCGACGAGTCGTAGCGCATGTCAACGTTGAGGTTGGCAGAGAGCCAGCGGTTGATCTGGAAGCCGAACTGGTTCTGCCAGTCATATTGATAAATCTTGTAGTTGGTGAAGTAGAATATGCGCGATTTCCAGTTAACGTTGGTGCATATCGCCCAGTTGAAGTTGGCTTCGAGCGACGAACCGACGGTTGAGAAGGTTTTGTGACCGGCCTCGATGCCATGGGCCGTGGGGTCGATTTCCTTGTCGATGCAGGTTTTGAGGTTATAGGAGACCGGCGAAATCGAAAGCGACAGGTTGAACTTGTTGTTTTTCGTTTTCATGTTGTAGGTTAAACCTATACCGAGGTTGAACTCGCCGGGCGAGAGCAGCGATGCCGAGCGCACCTGAGTGCCGGATTTATAGGCGGTGAACACCGGAGTCTTGAAAATCGCCTGCATTGAATAATACCAGGTATAGAACGCCTTGTAACCGAACTTGGAGTTGATCTGGAAGCGGTTTTCGGTGAACGAGTAGTTGCGATATTCATCTTCGGGGGTGCGGGTCATAGCCGTGCGCCACTGAAAGAAGTTCTCGAACAGCAGGTTGGGGTGGAACTTGGTGTTAAGGTTGCTGGTATATTGGAAATCGGCCAGCAGGTTCAGGGAGCTGTTGCCACCCTGATACCAGTTGGGGCTNACGAAGCCNTGCGAGAANTGNAGCANNGCCGAGAACTTGTTGAGCCAGTGCTGGAGCTTGATTTCGGAGGCGGCAACGTCGATGGGCGCGGAGATTTCGGTTGCCGAGGGGAGCGCGCCGATTTCCTCGAAAATCAGAATGGCGGTGTTAGGGTCGGCCGTGGCTATGTATTTTTTGGGGGGAGCAGCCATGGNCTGGAAGTTGTAGGGCACCTGCGACGTGTAGTTCACCGCATGGGTCTGAATCAGGCGGTTGGCATAGAGGCGCGAGCGCACCACGCGCACCAGCCAGTCGGGCAACGCCGGCTCGGGCTGATAGCGGAAGAGCGAGTCGGTTGAGGGGAGCAGGCGGTCATAGCCGGTATATACGGAGGGAAGGAACACCACTGCGGGCAGTTGGTCCGAAGGATATTGGGCAAGGACGGCATCGTCAATCACCAGTTCGTCGGAAACATCAAAAAGCAGCGAATCGGAATCGGCAAGCAGCGAATCGGACATCACTGTTTCAACATCTTGAGCGGCGGCGGCAAAAGCCAGACTCACGCCCAGACCTAAAAGCAATTTGCGCATAAGGGAGTAAGGATGAATTGGTTTATGGCGCAAATTTACGAAAATTTCCGTGAATAGCCAAAATTGACACAAAAAGAGACCTGGGGCGCTTTGCAGCGCACCAGGACGATGGAGAAGGTTTCGGAATTAAGGGTTGGTGACGTTTTAATAACGTCTGAAATACCTTCTCTTTGCTTATTAAACGCCCTTGCTGCAAAAAAGGTTCGGCAAGGGCGAAAAAAATTTTTTTATCGGGGAGTGACGATTGGCGGCANCGGAGCGGCAACGCCCTGCTCGCCCAAAGGCTCGGNGCCGCGCTCAATGCGGATTTCGTCAACAAGNTTGGCGGCAATAAAGGCGCGCTGCAGCGTGGGGCCNCCCTCAACCAGCAGCGAGGTAATGCCCCGGCCATAGAGCTCNCGCANCTGCTCGCCGAGGTCGCCGCGGCGNAACTCCACGCGCTCGGGGGNNCGGCCGCCGGGCCAGCAGCGGGCGTCGAGGCGCGGGCGGTCGAGCTCGGCCGTGCGCCGCCCNACGGCTATGGCNTCAAANGTTGACCGATAGCGGTGAACGGCCATTTGGCNCGCNGGNGTCGATATGCGCAGCGCGGGGGCCGAAGCGTCGGTGCGCACGCGGTCAACGAAGCCGTCGGCGGTTTCNGCCCACTTCAGGGCCACGAACGGGCGCCCCAGCGTGTGGGCAGTGAAGAANCGGCGGTTAATGTCGCGGCAGGCTTGGGCTATCTCGCCGTCGAGAACCNTAACCTCCACTCCGGCCTCGCGGAGCATGGCGATTCCGCGGCCATGGACCTTGGCAAAGGGGTCGACACACCCAACCACCACCCTCGGAAGCCGGCGCTCGATAATCAGGCCGGCGCAGGGGGGCGTCTTGCCCCAGTGCGAGCAAGGTTCGAGGCTCACGTAGATTGTGGCGTCGGTAATGTCGTTGCCCAGCTCGTCGGCATTGCGCACGGCATTGACTTCGGCGTGGGCGTGGCCGCAGCGTTGATGGTAGCCTTCGCCGAGAATGCGGCCGTCGGGGGCCACGATTACGGCGCCGACCATCGGGTTTGGGTGCGCGCCAATCTCGCCCATGGCGGCAAGCTCAAGGCAGCGGCGCATGTAGGTTTCATGACTTGGTTTCATCGGCATGTAGGGCTGAGTAAAGTATGTTGGCCTTTGCGGGGCCGAGCAGCTCGGCAAGCTGGGCCTGAGTGGCGGCTTTGATGCGCACCACGGAGCGGAACTTCTTGAGCAACAGCTCTTTAGACTTCGGACCTATACCCTGAATGGCATCTAATTCGCTGACGGTCTGACCCTTAGAGCGGCGGTTGCGGTGGAAGGTGATGCCGAAGCGGTGGGCCTCGTCGCGCAGGTGTTGAATAACCCTGAGCGACTCGGAGTTCTTGTCGATATAGAGCGGAATCGAGTCGCCGGGGAAGTAGATTTCTTCGAGGCGCTTGGCAATGCCCACGATGGGAATTGCNCCGCGCAGGCCTATGGAGTCGAGGGCCTCAACNGCGGCCGAGAGCTGNCCCTTGCCGCCNTCGACCACTATGAGCTGCGGCAGGTCGTCGGGGTCCTCCTGCAGCAACCGCGTGTAGCGCCGGGTAATGATTTCGCGCATCGAAGCAAAGTCGTCGGGGCCCTCGACGGTTTCGATGCAGAAGTGGCGGTAATCTTTTTTCGAGGGTTTGGCGTTGCGAAACACCACGCACGATGCCACCGGGTTCGTGCCCTGAATGTTCGAGTTGTCGAAACACTCGATATGGCGCGGCAGCTCAGGGAGCCGGAAGTCCTCTTTCATGCGGTTGAGCACGCGCATCACGCGCTGCTCGGGGTTGAGTTTTTCGGCGCGTGCCTGAGCCTCGGCGCGGGCTTGGGCGGCGTTGCGGCAGCTCACCTCAAGGAGCTTTGCGCGGTCGCCGCGCTGCGGAATCGTAAAGGTGAAGCCGGGCAGCGGGGTTTCTGGCTCGATGCCCACGACTATTTCGTCGGCATTTTCGGAGAATTGGCTATGTATCTCATTGATAGCCAGCGATAGAAGTGCCGCCGGGTCTTCGTCGAGCGAGCGGGTGTAGTGCAGGGTCATTGAGCGCACAACGGCCCCGCGCCGAACGTGCATATAGTTGATATACACGTCTTTACCGCCGTCGTCCGACATACCGAACACATCTATCTGGTCCAGAACCTGACTGATAATAACCGATTTTGACTGATAGCGGTCAATCAGGTCATATTGCTTCTTGATTTCGTAGGCTTCCTCAAACTTCATTTCCTCGCCCAGACGCTCCATTTCGCCGCGCAGATGCGTCAGCAGTGTGCCGGTTTCGCCGCGCAGAATCTGCTTGACGCGGTCGATGTTGGCCATATACTCGTCGTGGTTGACGAGCCCCACGCAGCAGCCGCCGCACTTTTTCAGGTGATATTCCAGGCAAAGGCGCCCCTTGCCGCGGCGAATGTAGTCGGGCGTTATGGCGTGGCGGCAGTTGCGAATCGGATAGAGCTCATGCACCAGATTGAGCACCGCCTTGGCCGAGGCCGAGTCGGTGTAGGGGCCGAAATATTTCGAGCCATCCTTAATGCGCTCGCGGGTCATGAACACGCGGGGAAAATACTCGTTGGTAACCACAATCCAGGGGTAGGATTTGTCATCTTTGAGCAANACGTTATAGCGGGGCTTATACTCCTTGATCATCGAGTTTTCGAGATTCAGGGCATCTTGCTCGGTGGGCACAACGATGTAGCTCACGTCGGCAATGGCGCGCACCAGCAGGTTGGTGCGCACGCGGTCGTGGGTGCGGTTGAAATATGAACTTACGCGCCGCTTGAGGTTGATTGCCTTACCGACATAGATTACCGTACCCTCGGCGTCATAGTAGGTATAGACACCGGGGGTAGAGGGCATGAGCGCGATTTTTTCGCGCAGCTGTGGAGATTTCTGGTGGAGCGACAACTGCGGATCAGTAGGTAATCAGCGAGGTTACTTCAGCATCGGCGGGCAGACGGTCGCGACCGTTGAGGGCGGTGAGCTCAATGATGAAGTTGATGTAGATTTTCTTGGGGTTCATCGATTTGATGAGATCGTAGGCAGCGGCCATGGTGCCACCGGTGGCGAGCACGTCGTCGTGGATAACAACGATGTCGTCTTCGGTAATTGCGTCGGCGTGCACTTCGATGGTGTCGGTGCCATATTCTTTTTCATACGAAGCCTTGATGGTGTCGGCGGGGAGCTTGCCCGGCTTGCGGCAGGGCACGAAGCCTGCACCGAGTTCGAAGGCNAGNATAGAGCCGCCGATGAAGCCGCGGCTTTCAATGCCAACCACNTTTGTTACGCCNTTGTCGCGATAGAGCTGACCCAGGTCCCANCCGATAATGTGGAGNGCGCGGGGGTCCTTGAAGGCGGTGGTGAGGTCTTTGAAAAGGACACCTTTNGTGGGGAAGTCCTGAACGTCGCGGATGTGTCGTTTAATGTATTCCATTTTTAAAGATATGTGTTANTGATTTNAAATTACAATTGTTAGCTATGTTCCACGTGGAACNTTTATTTACCAAGCATAAGGAGCAGTACGTTAATATCGGCGGGCGACACGCCGGGAATGCGGCTGGCTCGGCCCACAGTTTCGGGCTTCATGGCCTGGAGCTTCTGGCGGGCTTCGGTGGATAGGGCGGTAATCTGCGAGTAGTCGAGTTTGTCGCCCAGGGTGATATGGTCAATGCGGGTCATCTTTTCGGCCAACTGCCGCTCGCGCTCGATATAGCCGGCATATTTCAGGCGGATTTCTACGCCGAGACGAACCTCTTCGGGGAAGTTGTCGATACCGGGAAGTATGCGGGCCATCAACTGCAGAGTCATGCCGGGGCGGAGCAGAATGTCGGCTGCTTTGGTCGACTGGCGGGCCGGGGCCGACCCAATCTCTTCGAGCAGCGGATTGACCAGTTCGGGGCGCAGGGAGGTTGCGCGGAGCTCGTCGGTGAGCTCGGCAATCTGCCGCTCCTTAACCTGCAAAACCTCCAGGCGGTGNTCNTCGGCCAAACCGAGGCTGTGGCCAATCGGAGTCAGGCGACTGTCGGCATCGTCCTGGCGCAGCAATATGCGATACTCGGCGCGCGAGGTAAACATGCGGTAAGGCTCGTCGACACCCTTGGTAACGAGGTCGTCGATCAAAACTCCGATATATGCCTGGTCACGTCCGAGGGTCAGCGGCTCGGTATCTCTTACTGCAGCCGAGGCGTTCAGGCCGGCAACCAGCCCCTGCCCTGCCGCTTCCTCGTAGCCGGTAGTGCCGTTAATCTGGCCGGCAAAAAAGAGGTTCTTGACCGGTCGGGTTTCGAGGGTATGGTAAAGTTGCGTGGGCGGGAAAAAGTCGTATTCTATGGCATAGCCGGGGCGCAGAATCTGCACGTTGCGCAGGGCGGGTATGGTATGCAGGGCGCGCATCTGAATGTCGAACGGAAGCGACGACGAGAAGCCGTTGAGGTAATATTCGCTGGAGTTCTCGCCTTCAGGTTCAAGGAAGAGATGATGCTCGTCTTTATCGGCAAAGGTTACGATTTTGGTTTCGATGCTGGGGCAATAGCGCGGCCCGATGCTCTGAATCTGGCCATTGTAGAGGGGCGAATCGGGCAGCCCCNGGCGCAGGATTTCGTGCGTCGCNGNGTTGGTTTTGGTGGCCCAGCAGGGGAGNTGCTTCAACACGCGCTTCGANTCGGGGAGAAACGAAAACTTATCGTCGGTTTCGTCGCCGGGCTGAATATCGCAGAGCGAAAAATCGATTGTGCGGGCATCGAGGCGCACGGGAGTGCCGGTTTTCATTCGGTCGGCCTCGAAACCGAGCGTACGCAACTGCTCGGTAAGGCCGGTAGAGAAAGGTTCCGACACGCGGCCGCCGCGGATTTGCGCGCGCCCAACGTGCATAAGGCCGTTGAGAAACGTTCCGTTGGTCAAAACAACCGCCTTGGCCTTGAAACTTACACCCCACGCGGTTTTCACGCCGGCAACGGCGCCTTTGTCGATAATCAGCTCCGTGGCGGAGTCCTGCCACATGTAGAGATTCGGCGTATTTTCGAGCACGTGGCGCCACGTGGCGCTGAAAACCATGCGGTCGGCCTGGGCGCGCGGGCTCCACATTGCGGGACCTTTTGAGCGGTTTAGCATGCGGAACTGCAGCGATGAGGCATCGGTAACGAGGCCCATGGCGCCGCCGAGAGCATCAATTTCGCGCACAATCTGACCTTTTGCAATGCCACCGACGGCGGGATTGCAGCTCATTTGCGCGATTTTGTTGAGATCCATGGTTATCAGCAGGGTGCGGCAACCGGTAAGGGCAGCCGTACGCGCAGCTTCGCAACCGGCATGGCCGGCACCAACAACTATAACGTCAAAATCGAATATCATCGGTCGTTAAATAACATTTCAAGGGCTTCGTCTTCGTGTTGCTCCATGATTTCGCGCTCGCCGGGACCCTTGTCGTTGATTCCGCACAGATGCAGCATGCCGTGAGCCAAAACCCTGTAGAGCTCGCGCACCGGATTCTGGCCGAATTGCTCGGCATTGGTGGCAACGGTTTCGAGCGAGATGTAAATGTCGCCGTTTACCATCGTGCGCTTGGAGTAGTCGAAGGTAATGATGTCGGTGAAATAGTCGTGATTCAGAAACTGACGGTTCACACGCAGTATCCCCTCGTCGTCGGTGAGGATGTAAGTCAGCTGACCGGCGATTTTGCCGTGGGCGCGGGCAATTTTTTCCAGCCAAGACTCAACAATCTCCTTGTCGATGACCTCGGGGAACTCAACATTTTCGGTTAACCATCTGAGTTTCATATAGTTAAATATCTTAATGGGCCTATTTTGCCATTTTAAACACTCCAAAGTTACGGAATTTTTTCGACAAAAAAACAAGAAGCACAAAAAACATTCGCAACCCACTAACAATTAGCGAATTGCGAATCAAAAAGGCGGTTTTAGAGCCGCGGAGAATCAAATTTTTGCAGCCGCGCGGGCAGTTGCCCGCAAAAAAACGGCGCTAAAAGGGGTTATTTCTTCAAAACTGCGAGCGCGGCCTTATAGTCGGGCTCCTGAGTGATTTCGGGAACGAGTTCGCGATATACAACCTTGAGGTCGGGATCGTAGATGATGACCGAGCGGGTGAGCAGACCGGCCAAAGGACCGTCGACCAACTCGACTCCATATTTCTGACCGAACAGGGGCGAACGGAATGCGGAGGCCACGGTGAGGTTCTCGATGCCCTCGGCGGTGCAGAAGCGCTTGGCGGCGAAGGGGAGGTCCATGCTCACGCAGATAACGGCCACGTCGGGGAGCGAGGAGGCTTCCTTATTGAAGCGGCGCACCGAAGCGGCGCAAACCTCGGTGTCGAGGCTGGGGAAAATATTCAAAACGACTTTCTTGCCGAAGAAATCGTTGCAACGGATGTCTTTGAGGTTAGAGTCAACGAGGTTGAAACAGGGGGCNTTGTCGCCAACAGAGGGTAGATTGCCGTAGGTGTGGCAGGGGGTTCCTTGAAAGTAAACGGTTTCCATAAGTAATGTAGTAGTAGGTTTATGAGATGTTATTATTTCGCACTAATTAACATCTGCATAACGTCTGTATGGAGCGTTTGGTTCAAACCTATGGCAATATCCGATATTNGGCCNGANGGGGAGCAGACCAAAACCACGGGGAGCGCCGAGGCCCCGCAGGCGCTGACGAGCGGCTGCGCGCCGGTCAGGGCGGTTTCACCGGGGCGGAGNGTGCCGAGCAGCTGCTCGGTTTCGTCGGGNTTCTTGGCAGTTGAGGCCCAGATGACCTCCGCCTCGATNGGCAGAGCGTCTACGGCGGCGCGTACGGCCTCNACGAGGCGCGGGCTGAGACCCATAGCGGGATTGAGCAGAACGACGGCCACAGGGNCTCTAAACGGGTCGAGGGCCTGCCTCTCTACCCTACCCCCGCCCAACTTGGGCAGCGAGAAGCCNGGAAGCGGCAGTCCGCGCATATTTTCGATGGCAAACTGGCTNTCGCGATANTTTTCGAACGCGTCGGGNAAGAGCGAGCGCAGAAANTCCTCGGAGAANCCGGCNGGATAGCTCTCAACAACGTCGGGATAGGTGTANACGGCATGNACNTGCTGGCCGGAAATGGCNCCGGGATTATAGTCGGCATAGAAATCAATCGGCCGCATGGAGGGCAGCTGAAATTTATAGAACAGCTCNGACGCTTCGGTAACCTGNCTGACGGTAAGAACGTCGCCCTGAACCTTGATNTCAACGTCATCGCCNAGCGCCGGAAGGGTCTGNGCAATNCGNGANGGNAGCAGCGAAGCGAACTGCGCGGAGTTCTGCGGCGGCTTCACGCCCTCGGGCAGAGGGGCGTCCCACTGCTCGTGGCGCTCCTGAAGGCGATGGTTGCGGTAGTTGTAGAAATTGCCGTCAAACCAGGCGGTAAAACCGTCAACAGGGCCGGAGGGGGACAGAACCAACCATTGCAGCAGATAGCTGTCGGCATTGGGGAAATCCTGGGCAAGGTCTACGGTGTAGACAACGTCGTCCTGGGCCTGCGGAAGGGTTACGGCATAGCTCACCTGCGCGCGATAGCCGGGCATATCGGCCAGCGCGGCAGCAATATCTTCTACCGTCTGGGCACAGTTATTGCCACAAACGGCTGCAAACAAAAGCACAATGGAGAATTTTATCCTTCTCATAAATAAATAGTTGAAACTAAATTTTTAACACGCCGCGGCGGCAAATGGTTCAATCATTTGCCAGACATGCGCTGTTCCGAGGCGTTGTCGGCGGGATTCCAGAAGCGCGCCGACTGAATATTGTCGGGCAGATATTGCTGGGCAACCCAGTGGCCGGGNAAGTCGTGAGGATACTTNTAGTCNGCGCCNTAGCCCATCTCTTTCATCAGCGANGTNGGNGCGTTGCGCANGTGGAGCGGCACAGGCAGGTCGCCGCTNTTTTCAACCTCAGCCAGGGCTGCCGCAATGGCCATATACGCGGAATTGCTCTTGGGNGAACGGGCCAGATAAATCGTGCATTCGGCAAGGGGAATGCGCCCCTCGGGCCACCCGATTTTCTTGACAACGTCGAACGTGGCGTTGGCCAGCAGCAGGGCATTGGGATTGGCCAGACCGATGTCTTCGGCTGCAAGAATAACGAGCCTGCGGGCAATGAATTCGGGGTCTTCGCCGCCGGCAACCATGCGCGCGAGCCAGTAAACGGCGGCGTCGGCATCGGAGCCGCGCACCGACTTGATGAACGCGGAGATGATGTCGTAGTGCATCTCGCCCCCCTTATCGTAGGCCGCGGGATTCTCCTGGAGCCGCTCGGTAACTATGGCGTCGGAAATCACCAGCGGCTCGTTTGCGGGGGTCGACTGCTCCAGCAGGTCGAGGATATTGAGCAACTTGCGGGCATCGCCGCCGGCGAAGCGGAAGAGTGCATCGGTGCTTTCGACCCGCACCTCCATTTTCGACAGAACGGGGTCGCGTTGCAGGGCATTGTCGAGCAGTTGCTGCAGGTCGACGGCCTCAAGCGGTCGCAGCGTGTAGACGCTTGCGCGCGACAGCAGCGGCCTTATGACCTCAAACGACGGGTTCTCGGTCGTTGCGCCAATAAGGGTTACGATGCCGCTCTCAACGGCGCCGAGCAGCGAGTCCTGCTGGCTCTTTGAAAAGCGGTGAATTTCGTCGATGAAGAGTATCGGGCGGCCCTTTGAGAACATTGACTGCGACTCGGCGCGGCAGCGCTCAATAACCTCGCGCACCTCCTTAACGCCCGACGAAACGGCCGACAGCGTATAGAACGGAGCGTTGGTGGTGTTGGCGATAATACGCGCCAGGGTGGTCTTCCCTACCCCGGGCGGGCCCCAAAGAATAAAGGAACTCACGCGCTGCTGCTCGATCATGCGGCGCAAAATCTGGCCGGGGCCAACGAGGTGGGTCTGGCCTATGTAGTCGTCGAGCGTCTGCGGACGCATTCTTTCAGCTAAAGGGGCTTGCATAAGGTTTGGTCGGGATTAAGGGTTAACAGGCCGCGGTCAATAAGGTCGCGCACAGCCTTAACAACGAGTTCTTCGCGATAGTTCAGCCGGCGGGCAACGTCGCGGACCGTGGCTCCGGGGTTGTGGCCAACAACGTGCAGAACAGAGTCGGCAAGCGACACGGGGCGCTCGGCCCGGGGGCGCGATTCGCGGCAAACGTCGCAGCTGCCGCAAGGCTCGGCATCGGTTTCGCCGAAGTAGTTCAAAATGGTTTGCGCCCGGCATTGGTCGGCGCTGAAAGCGAATTGGCGCATGGCATCGAGGCGCTCGGCCATGCGTTGNCGGCGGTCGTCGTAGAGCGCGCGCGGAATCTCAACGTAGCGGNTTTCAATGCGGCGCGACGGAAAGTAGAGATAGGGCTGCNGGCGGCGCGGAACGTAGTGGATAACGTGCTTGCGGCTGAGCGACAGCAGGGTTTGATAAACCTCGTCGGGGCTGAGCGACAGGTGGGAGGCCATAACGGTTTCAACGATGTTGAAATAGTCGGCAAAGAGCCCGGGGCAATTGCGCAGCAGGTAAACCATCACTTCTTCCTCGACGCGCGTCAGCTCCATGCCGTAGAGTTCGTCGCGCCGGCAAATGGCCATTACGCGNGCCTTGGCATCGACATCTTCAACATACTCCACGTAGCCGCCCAAGGCAAGCAGCGCAAAGGCTGCGCGGGCCGTGGCGGGCCAGAGGCGCTGCTCAATGCAGAATTCATCGAAGTTGAAGTCGAAAACCTTATACTGCCCTTCGCCCAGGCAGAGGTCGATTTTCAGGCACGCTTTTTCGTAGATCTCGGCGATATANGGAATCGGCGGAAAGGCCTCTTCAAGGCGCCGGTCAAGGGTTTGGCGGTNGCGCGGCGACACCAGGCAGACGGCAAACGAGGGCAAGCCGTCGCGGCCGGCGCGCCCCGCCTCCTGATAGTATTCTTCGAGCGACGAGGGGAGGTCGTAGTGCACAACTACGCGGACGTCGGGCTTGTCGATGCCCATGCCGAAGGCGTTGGTGGCCACCATTACGCGCACTTTGGAATCTTTCCAGCGCTGCTGGCGCTCGGTTTTTTCCTCGGGGAGCAGGCCGGCATGATAAGCCTCGGCCGAGATGCCGGCGGCCTGGAGAGAGCGGGCGATTTCGACGGTTTTTTTGCGCGAACGCACATAAACGATGGCCGAGCCGGCGGTGTTGCGCAGCACCGCCATGAGCCGTTCGGGCTTGTTGATGTCGCGGCGCACAATGTAGCTGATATTGGGGCGCGCAAAGCTCATTTGGAAGCGCCGGGCGCCGGGGCGGAACTCCAGGCGGCTGCAAATATCGTCGGCAACCTGCGGAGTGGCCGAGGCGGTGACGGCAAGCACCGGCACGAGCGGGAAATAGCGGCGCAGGGAGGCGATTTTGAGATAGGGCGGGCGGAAATCGTAGCCCCACTGCGAAATGCAGTGCGCTTCGTCGACAACTATGAGCGAGATGTTCCAGTTTTTTAAATCGCCCACAAAGCGTTCGTTCTGGAGCCGCTCGGGCGACAGATAGAGGAACTTGACCTTGCCGAGCTCTGCCTTTTGAATGGCCAGGCGCGCCTCGCGGGGGGTCATGCCCGAGTGGAGGCAAACCGCCGGAATATCGTGGCCCCGGAGGTTATCTACCTGGTCTTTCATCAGCGAAATCAGCGGGGTGATAACCACCGTGAGCCCCGGCAGCAGCAGCCCGGGAACCTGAAAGGTTATGCTCTTGCCGCCGCCTGTAGGCATCAGCGCCAGAGTGTCGGCGCCGCTGAGCACGGAGTCGATAATCTCGGCCTGCAGGGGGCGAAAGGAATCGTACCCCCAATGGCGCCTGAGAGCGTCGAGAGGAGAGGAGTACGGGCGCATCAGAGAATTATATCCTTAACGAGCAGCTGAATCGGATAGCCGGCAGCGTGGTGCTTGTTTTCTTCGATGGTATAAACGATGGTGAAGGGGCGTCCGTCGGCGATTTCGTCGAAGCGGTCGGCCATGTTGAANGCTATGGCGTGGACCACGTGGTGGCCCTCGGAATTNGTGATGTCGAGCTTAATGTGGTCGCCCGACTTGCCAACGAGCTTCGACGACGNNACGCTGTGGACTCCCGAGGTGCGGAANACCGGCTTCTGATTGCCGGGACCATAGGGGTTCAGGCGCTTGAGGAAGTGGAGCATGTCGAGGTTTATTTCGTCGAAACGCAGGTCGGCGTCTACCTCGTGGGTGGGCTTGAGCTGCGACTCGGAAATATGCTCGGCAACGTATTTCTCAAAGCGTTCGGCAAAGGCGGGAATGTTTTCGGGCTTCATCGACAGGCCCACGGCGTAGGTGTGGCCGCCGAAGTTTTCGAGCAGGTCTTCACACGCCTCTACGGCCGAGTAGATGTCGAAGCCCTGAACCGANCGCGACGAGCCGGAGGCGAGGCCGTTGGTGAGNGTGAGCACNACCGCGGGCTTATAGTAGACCTCGGTGAGGCGCGANGCCACGATTCCGATAATGCCGCGATGCCAGTCTTCGTTGTACATGACGATGGCCTTTTTGTCGGCATTGCCCGAGGCATCGAGCAGCGCCTGNGCCTCTTCGGTAATCTGCTTGTCGAGTTCCTTGCGGTCCTGGTTATATTGGTCNATTTCGAGNGCTTTTTCGCGGGCCTTGTCGGCATCGCGGGCCACGAGCAGGTCAACGGCTTCCCTACCCGACTGCATGCGCCCGGAGGCATTNATGCGCGGACCGATTTTGAAAATCACGTCGGAAAGGGTTATTTCGCGNCCGGTGAGCCCGCAGATTTTCATGATTGCGCGCAGCCCCATGTTGGGGTTGGTGTTGAGGCGNCGCAGGCCGTAGTAGGTCAGGATGCGGTTTTCGCCNATCATCGGCACTATGTCGGCGGCAATGCTCACGGCCACCAGNTCGAGATAGGTTTCGAGGTCGCGCACGGGCAGGCCGTTGCTCAGCGCAAACGCCTGCATGAACTTAAAGCCCACGCCGCAGCCGCTGAGGTGGCGAAACGAGTAGGTTGAGTCTTCGAGCTTGGGGTTGAGAATGGCCACTGCGTCGGGAAGCTCGGCGCCGGCAACGTGGTGGTCACAGATTATGAAATCTATGCCCAGGGTTTTGGCGTAGGCAATCTCCTCGTTGGCCTTGATGCCGCAGTCGAGAATGATAATGAGTTTCACTCCGGCCTGGGCCGCGAGGTCAACTACGTGTTTAGAAATTCCGTAGCCGTCGTCGTAGCGGCCGGGAATGTAGTAGTCGATGTTCGAGTAGAACTGAAGCAGATACTTGTAGACCAGAGCGACGGCTGTGGTTCCGTCGACNTCNTAGTCACCATAGACCAGAATTNNNTGNTTGGCNCCCATNGCTTCNTTNAGNCGNGCCACCGCGNCGTNCATTCCGGGCATNAGGAANGGGTCGTGGAGGTCNGNAAGCTGNGGGNNNAANAANNNTTGAGCCTCGNCGGGNGTATNTATGCCNCNGTCGCGCANGATTTTAGCCATTACGGGGNNNTCGAAATAGCGTTCNGNGGCNGNNCGGCGAGNCTCNNCNNANTCAGCAGCCGGGCGGNANTGNGNNTGGTCTGNNGTTANAGGNTTCCATTTGTCGGTCATTTATGTTTATTTTTTATATATATCAAGAGCGCGCCGACTCTGAACGGTTTCAGAATCAGCAACATAGCCTGACCGAGAAGAGTGAAAACAGGGAGAGAGCGGGCTAATGTCACTTCAAAGGTAGTGAAAACTGCCCACTCCGACAAATAAATTAACTCAATTTAACGTGAGCCGACAAAAAATAATCAGGGGTCCTTGAGGCTCGAAAGCCCGGGGCCCCTGACATATAGATTTTTAAGATTTATCAATCTTCTTCGATAGCGAATTCTTCGTCGGCGCCCGATTCGGCGGGCTCGTCGGCAGCGGCTGCGGGAGTTTCGGCAGCAGCTCCGGGGCGTTTGAATTTGGGGGCACGCGAGCCGCGTTTGGCGTCGGGATTATTGCGCAGAACCTCCATGATTTTTGCTTCGAGTTCGTCGGCAAGTTCGGGGTTGTCGGCAATCACCGACTTGGCCGAGTCGCGGCCCTGGGCGAGCTTGCTGCCGTCGTAGCTGAACCATGAGCCCGACTTCTGGATAATGTCGAAGTCAACGGCCATGTCGAGGATTTCGCCCGAGCGCGAAATGCCCTGACCGAACATAATGTCGAATTCGGCGCGCTTGAAGGGGGGAGCGACCTTGTTTTTCACCACTTTGCAGACAGCCAGTCGGCCTATGGGTTGGTCGCCGTCCTTGATGGTGGTTGTGGGGCGGATTTCGATGCGCACCGACGAGTAGAACTTCAGGGCGTTGCCGCCGGTGGTGGTTTCTGCGGGGCCGAACATGGCGCCGATTTTGGCGCGCAGCTGGTTGATGAAGATGCAGCAGGTTTTGGTGCGCGAAATAGCGCCGGTGAGCTTGCGCAGGGCCTGGCTCATGAGGCGGGCCTGAAGGCCTACCTGTCGGTCGCCCATTTCGCCGTCGATTTCGCTCTTGGGGGTAAGCGCGGCCACGGAGTCGATAACCANAATGTCGATAGCCGCCGAGCGGATGAGNTGCTCGGCAATTTCCAGTGCCTGTTCGCCGTTGTCGGGCTGCGAGATGTAGAGAGAGTCAATGTCGACCCCGAGTGCTTTGGCGTAGTAGGGGTCAAAGGCATGCTCGGCGTCAATGATTGCAGCGATGCCGCCGGCCTTCTGGGCCTGGGCAATGGCGTGGATAGCAAGGGTAGTTTTGCCGGACGATTCGGGGCCGTAGATTTCGATCACGCGGCCACGCGGATATCCGCCTACGCCCAGGGCCATGTTGAGGCCTATGGAGCCGGTAGGTATCACGTCAACTTTCTCAACCACTTCGTCGCCCATCTTCATGATGGCACCGCGGCCGTAGCTTTTTTCAATCTTGCCCATAGCTTGTTTGAGGGCTTCGAGTTTGGCTGCTTTGGGATCGGCAGCGGCCCCGGCGGGGGTGATTTTCTTTGCCATGTAAGTTTAAGTGTTAAGGGTTAGTTGTTAGTTATTAGGTTTTGTTTATGGTGCAAATTTCGCAACCGGTCGGGAAACGAAAATTCCCAAGGTTGTTAATCATTCATAACGGCGTCGGCGCCTTCGACCGGAGTGAGGGTCACAAATCTTTGCTCTACGCCCTTCCGGCGGGCCAGGGCTATAATTTCCCCGGCTTGGTCGGCGGAGGCCGTCAGAACGAAGAAATCAACGTCTAACGGGGCCAGACGCATAACCTCGAAGAGCGACGAAACCTCGCACCCGATAA
>WFLX010279334.1_pt1 | contig 19203 bp, 13 predicted proteins | sample 4967041 | NCBI WGS metagenome assembly WFLX01 (sample SAMN12857096, study PRJNA449069) | gut metagenome | isolation source: stool from male and female vole | host: Microtus ochrogaster | place: USA:Florida | collected 2017
GAGTTCCCCTTCACCCTCGAAGGCGTGGGCAACGACGCGACCATCTACGGCTTCGGAGTCCAGTTCAGTCAGGTCACCGGCGCGGAGATGAGAAATATCGGCATACTCCTCTGCAAGGACGACGGCGTCGAGCTCAACAAGCACAATTCGCATATCTGGGTCCACAATCTCGACCTCTTCTACGGCCAGGTTGGCTCCGACGCCGACCAGGTCAAAGGCGACGGCGCGATCGACATCAAGTATTCTTCATATTGCACCGTGGCCTACAACCACTTCTTCGACAACGGTAAGTGCTGCCTCATCGACCCCAGCAAATCCTACGGCTCTGAGACGCCCGCCGACTATCTGACTTACCACCACAATTGGTTTGACCACGCCGACTCGCGACTCCCCCGATGCCGCCACGGAAAGGCTTTCCACGTATTCAACAATTACTACGACGGCAACGGCGAGTATGGCGTCGGGCTTGCCAGCAACGCGTGCGCCTTTGTCGAGGCCAACTTTTTCCGCAACTGCCGCTATCCCGTCATCAACTCCGGCCAGGGAACTGACAAGGGGCTCGTCGACTCTAAGCAAAGCAAGAAAGGCCTCCTTTCGGGAGAGGACGGTGGCGTCTGCAAGTTCTGGAACAACCACGTCGAGGGTGCCAAATCTTTCATAACCAGCAAGGACGACTTCGGTGCCAATCTCTACGACGCCTACGTCGTCGACTCCCGCGACGAGATTATTCCCGAGAGCGTCAAAGCCCTTAAGGCCGAGCTTGTGAAAACCCCGACCACCTACAGCAATTTCGACACTACCGAGGGTATGATTTACACTTCGACACCCGATGCGCCCGAACTGATTCCTGAAATCGTCACCGGCGAGTACGGCGCGGGGCGTTGCCAGAAAGGTGATTTTATCTGGAAATTTGATAATGCCACCGAAGATGCCAACACCGATGTCATCACCGGCCTGAAAAACGCCCTTACCGACTACCGCGGCGCCCTCAAAGGATTCTTCGACTCCACTTCGGGCATTACCTCCGTTGCCCCCGATGCCCCAGCCTACCCGGCCGATGCCTACGATCTTTTTGGCCGCCGTGTCAACGCCCCCGGCGCCTCTGGCCTCATCATCGTTAAGGGCCGCAAATACGTTCTCAATCGCTGAAGCCCCGGCGGCTCTATCATAAAAATGGCTGAACGATACTTCATTCGTTCAGCCATTTTTTATTGCGTTGCGGTATAGAGGCGACAACAGCTACCGGTCAAGGAACGGCAACGACGCCCTCCGCGCCTTCTCGATGCGGCGGTTGCGCCAGCACTTGCGGCATACCGCGATATAGCGGTCGTCGCCGCCGATCTCCACCTGCGCCCCCTCGTCGACTATCTCGCCGTTCGCGTCGATGCGCGCGTTGATTATCGTCTTGTGGCCGCACGTGCACGTCGACTTGATTTCGTCGATCGTGTCCGCGATTTCAAACAATCGGCGCGAGCCCTCGAAAAGATGCGATTGGAAGTCTGTGCGCAGCCCGTAGCATATCACGTTCGAGCCGAAATCGTCTACTATCCTCGACAGCTGGTCTACCTGTTCCGGCCTCAGAAACTGAGCCTCGTCGATGAGATACCAGTCGATCACCTTCATCTCGCGCTCATAGAGATCCATGGCGTAGCGGTAGAGGTCGGTGTCGTTGTATATCCACTCGCATCGCCGCTCAATGCCTATGCGCGACTTGATGATGCTGTCGCGCTCCCTGTTGTCGATCACGGGCTTCATGCAGAGGTAGCTCAGCCCGCGCTCCTCGAAGTTGTAGGCCGTAGTAAGGAGGATGGCCGTTTTGGCCGACCCCATCGTGCCGTATCTGAAATATAATTTTCCTTTGCGATTCATGCCCCAAAGTTACGAAAAAAATAAGCCACCCCGAAAGGGATGGCTCATTTTTTTGTATGAGTCGGTGAGGCTTATTTTGCCACTGTCACCTTGTAGGGAAGAGTCGACAGGTCGAGTGTCACCTTGTATGCGCCCTGGCCCGGAGAAGCGAGGTTAGCGCCGTTAAATGAGGTGAGGTTGTTCATCTCGCCGCCGAGGCTGATGTCCCAGTTGTCGTTGAAGCGTATCTTCCATTCGCCGCCCTGGTCAAAGTTGACCGTGCCGGTCCAGATGAGGAAGTCGGCCGAGGGGGTGAGGGGTGCTTGTTCGCCCCATGAGTTGAGCGAGCCGATCACGCCGCACGAAGTGATTTGAGTCACCTTGTAAGTGAGGTTAGCGATGTTCACGTAGCACCAGTAGAGGCCGTCAGCGCCTGCGTTGAGGTTGCCTGCGCCGGGAGCGAGGTCGCTCTCGGGATTCTCGCCTGCGCCCCAGTTGAGCGGGTTCCAGTCGGGCTGAGCGGTGAACTTGAATTCGCCGTTGAGGTGAGCGAAGCCGTAATATTCGCTGTAGTTCTCGGTGTAGAGCATATTGGCTGTCGCGGGCGACCATCCCTGTGCGTTGCCGGGAGTGTAAAGGTTCTCGATGGTGAGGGCGATAGAGTATTCGAGCGACTTGGCGTCGAATTTGATCAAGTGGGGACCTTCCTCATATACCACGCCGTAGTAGGGAGTGACCGAAGCCGAGTTAGCCACGAGAGTGCCCTCGGTGAGGTCGTCATCCTCTACTTCCATGCCGAAGAGGCTGCCAGCTGCGTTGGTGTTGCCGGCCTTGTATGCCTCCTCTGAGATGATCATCCACTTCCAGCCGTCGTTAGCCTGGTCTGAAGTGATGTCAACCTTCAGGGTGAATACGGTGTCGTCGTAGACGTTGGCCGATGAGTGGTTGAATTTAACAGCCTTGGCTATCTGCTCGTTAGAGACTGTGCCGATAAGATAGTAAGCCTGCGAGATGAAGTAGTCGGGGGTGAGGGCGGTCACGGCGAGTTTGTAGTCGCCGTAGTAGAAGTCGGGGGTGCCGAATCGCACCTGCGAGTCGCCGTTGACGGCGTATGCCGCGAAGCGAACGAATACGGTGTGAGTGCCGGGAGCCTTCGATACGACGGTGTTGATCGCGTCCTGGAAAGCAGCCGGAGTGACGCCTACAGTGTATTCCAGGCCCTCGATGTGCTGAGTGGTCGTAGCCACCTCTACGGCGCCGGCGTAGCTGTCCGAAGCTGCCACCTGCATCACGTTGCTGAGCGTGTAACCCTGCGGGAGTGCTTCGGTAAGGAGAACGTTGGCAGTGTAGGCGAGCTTCCCTTCAGAGTTCAGCTCGTCGAGATTGAAGACGGCCTGTGTCTCTGAATACTCCAGATTTTTAACACTGAGCACCGCATCGGCCGGATTTGACTGCGCGGGGGGATTGGGAGTCTCATAATCGTCGCAGGCGGTGAAGCCGAGACAGAGAGCGGCGAGTCCCCATAAAGCTATTTTTTTCATATTGTGAAATCTTTTTAGCTATTTGTTTGAGTTATCAGTAATGAGAGCTTTAAAGTCGTTAAAGTCTTCAATGACGATATGTCGTCTGCGTCTTTATGGCCGTTAAAGTCCTTAACGGCTTTAAAGCTCTTACCTAATATTATTTTTTGCGCTTATTCAAGCGTGAACAATACGGTGTTAGCGTTAGTGTCGAGAGTGACGAGAAGTACCTTGCCGGCTGCGCCCGTAACCACGAAGCATCCTTCGCCTGCGAATGTGGGCATCGTCGTGTCGAGCACCACGTCAACATTGCCGCCTGCGGCGTCGCTCGACCACTGTGCGGGGCCCCAGCCTGTGAGCGCCTCATAGAAGCGGCAGTAAAGCAGACCGCCGTCGGCATCGAAGTTGGTGAGGTCGAAGCGGCCTTCATACACGCCGTCCTCGTTCGTGTCGGCCAGGCGCCATGCGTCGTAAGTCGCTGCGTTGGCCTCTGAGGGCTCTGCCCATCCCGCCTGGTTGCCTACCATGTAGACATACTTCGACACGGTCACCGTGTGCTCGCCTGCGAGTATCGTTACGGTCATGTTGGGGATGTCGACGGTGATGGTCATTTTGCCACCCTCCCAGTTCGGGAAGTTGAACGAGCCTTTACCCTTCACGAGCGTGCCCTCGAAGGCGCCGTCGGTCATCTCGAAGTCTACGGGGTTGTCCTCTTCCTGAGCGCCGTATGAGTCGGCATCCCAGCCTGTGAGAGCTGTGTAGAAGCGGAACATTGCCTGGCCGGCGGGTATGTCGAATACGCCGCTGTATACCTTCGAGCCGATCGCGCTTTCAGGCTCGAAGAGGCGCCAGTCTTTGTAGTGGTCGGCATTGCTTGGCGACGGGCCTGACCAGCCTTCCGGTGCGCCTACGAGATAGATGTAGCCTGCGGTCGGGATTGCGAAGTAATATTGCACATTGTTGAGGGCTACATAGTTCGACGATACTATGCGGCTGCCTTCCACGCCTTTCAGCTCGGCTGCGCCCTTGAAGTAGACTTTGGTCACGGGGCTGTCGTTGCCGAGAGCCGCCCAGTCGTCGGCATTGGTGATGCCCATGAGCTGGCAGATTGCGATAGCGAGCTTCTCGCTTGAGAAGGTCATGCGCGACTGCGTCGGGTTGAGGTTCTCGAGCTCGCGGGTTTCGGTGAACTCGGGTGTGAGCGACACGATGGCCGAGTATTGGGTGATGGCCGAGTACCCGTAGTCGGGCTGTGCCTTGGCGGTGAGGGTGAAGGTGCCATCCTCGGTGAGGGTGATGAACTGATCGGCGAAGGCCGGCTCGTTCAGCTCGAAAGTGGTCGGAGCGTGGTATACGGTTTCGTCGTGATCATCCGAGCACCCGGTGAATCCGAACATCGCTACCAATCCGGCGAGTAATATCGATAGTTTTTTCATTTTTTCTTAAATATTTTGGCGAGTTATCGCGGATTTTAAGATTTGTGGGGTGATGCTATATTAGTAGCCAGGGTTCTGAGTGTAGCCTGTCTGTTCTACGATAGCCGAGGGGAGAGGATAGAGCACTGCGGTTGCGGGAAGGTCTGTGCCGTTCTTCACGCCGCCTTTCCAGTTCCAGGTGTAGCCTGTGCACCATTTTCCGTAGCGGATAAGGTCGGTGCGGCGGGTGCACTCTGAGTAGAGCTCGCGCTGGCGCTCTTCCTGAAGGTTGCTGAAGGTGAGGTTTGTGAAGCCGTCGAGACCTGCGCGCTGGCGTATGTAGTTCACATATTTGATAGCGTCCTCTTTCGAGCCTGCGCCGTGGAGTGCGGCTTCGGCGGCGGTGAGGTAGATCTCGGCGAGGCGTATCATCGCATAGGGGATATGAACGTCGTCGCCGCCGGCTACCGGCACGTTATCGTAGTCGATTTCGCCGTTCTGCTTGTAGTTCCAGTTAGAATATTTGATAGGAGCGTAACCGTTTGAGCCGTAGTAGTCGTATGAGAGCACGTCGTTGGTGATCTTGAAGCCGTCGGCCGATGTGCACCAGAGCTTCACGCGGATGTCCCTGCTGGTTGCCATTTGCGCGTCGTCCCATTCAAACACCTCTGAGAACTGCTGGCGGGCAGTCATACAGCGCCAGCCTGTGTTCATGTTCCAGCGGCTGAGGTCGCAGGTCGCGCCGTCGGTTGTGGCCGAGCCGAGGTATCCGGCTGTCAGCAGCGAGCCGCCGGCATACGATTTGAGGTTAGGCTCATCAACCACGATCGGCCAGATGATTTCTTCTACGTAACCGCCGCCGCCGAGGGTGCAGTCTTTAGCGCTGCGGCTGAAGAGGTTGTGGTAGTGCTCGGCGAGGCCTGAGCCGTTGAAGCCCTTGCCCTGGTGAGCGGCGATGATGTCCTGGCATACTGCGTAGCATTTTTCCCACTGTGCCTGGCCCGTGTAGACTTCAGCGTTGAGGTAGAATTTGGCGAGGAGAGCCTGAGCCACCTGCTTCCCTACGAAGCCGTAGTTTACCTTATTGTTGTTGCCGTATTCTGCGACTACGTCCTCAAGCGTCTTGGTGACGAGGTCGAAGAGCTCGGCGCGGCTGCGCTGTGCGGTCACTGAGCCTACGGGAGTGTTCTCGTCGGCGTAGGGCACGTTGCCGTAGAGGTCGATCAGATAGTAGTAGCAAGCCGAGCGGAGTATCTTGGCCTGGCGCACATACTCTGCGGCGCGGTCCTGAAGGTCGGCGGGAAGCCCGAAGAGGCCTTCGTCTACCGTATGGATGAAGTCGTTGCAGAGGGTGATATTGATGGTCATGCGCGAGTAGATACCGCCCGCGATCGGTGAGTTGGCCGGGATCGGGCCGTACTGAAGCACGCCGTACTCTACGTCGTCAGTTGCGAGCCAGTTGGCCTCGTCGGTCGGGATTTCCTCAAGGATGAAGATACCGCGCTGGAAGGTCGACATACCGCCGTCAAACTGCGTTACCGTCGAGTTGCCGTTGATGCCGTAAGTTGAGAAGTTGAGGTAGACGTCGGCGAGCACCTTGTTCATGTACCCTTCGGGGTCGTCCTTGAAGGTGCCGGCGGTTGTCTGGTTAGGATCCACGGGGAGCAGGTCGAGGTCGCCCGTACAAGAGGTCACGCCGAGTGCCGCAACCGCTACGCCTAACGAAAGAAATATCTTATTGAATGTTTTCATTATATTCTTTATTGTGTAATTAGAAATCAGGAATGAGGAATTAGGAATTGCGTTCCGTATCCATATTTACTAATTTTTTCGGTGTCTGCTTTGACTGGTTTAGAAAGTAGCGATTACGCCGAGCGTCGCGGTGATCGGGCGGGGATAGTACGAGTCGTCGATACCGTCGAATTTCTCGGGGTCAACACCGTGGTATTTCGTGATGACAAAGGGGTTCTGAACGGCGCCGAAGAGACGCAGGCGCAGTGAGTTGTTCAGCAGGTTGTCCCAGGTGTAGCCTACGGTGATGTTGTCGCAGCGAACAAACGATGCGTCCTCTACAAAGTAGTTGCTGAGCGCGAGGTTCTGGTCGGCCAGGTCAACCGGGAAGAGGTAGCGGTCGGCGAGCAGGTTGTTGAGCTGATAGCCCGACACTGCCGAGAGGCGGGTTCCCTGATAGGTCTGGTTGTTGTACATATAGTTGCCGAGCGATGCGCGGAGCGAGATACCGAAGTCCCAGTTCTTGTAGTTCAATGTGTTGCTCCAGGTCATGGTGACTTTCGGTTCGGGCGAGTGGTAGAGGATCTTGTCCTCGTTATCGATTACGCCGTCTGCGTTCTGGTCTACATACTGGCCGGGGATGGGATCGCCGTTGTTGTCATATACCTGCTGGTAAACCATGAATGAGTAGGCGGGCTGACCTACGATGTGATACTGCAGACCGCCGCCTGTGCCGCTGGGCACGCCGCGGGCCTCGATGCGCGAGGTCTCCACGTCGCCGGTGAGCTTGGTGATCTTGTTGCGGTTCCAGCCTACGTTGTAGCTTGTGCTCCAGGTGAAGTCTTTGGTGACGATGGGGCGGGCGCCGATGGTGGCCTCGATACCGTAGTTGCGGAGTGTGCCGATGTTGGTGAGCACCTTATCCTTGGTGTTCCAGCCCGATACGATTGTCTCGGCCAGAAGGTCTTTGGTGTCGCGGAGATACCAGTCGAGTGTGAGGGTGATGCGGTTGTTGAGCATTGCCATGTCGATACCTGCCGAGTAGGTGGTTGTTTCCTCCCACTTGATGTTGGCGTCGTAGGGTTCCGGATAGAGGGGATCGATCCATTCGCCCGAGCCGTCGGGGTTGAGATACTGGAAGCCCTGCGAGGTCGAGCTGGTGTAGATCGGGAGGTAGGGGAAGTAGCTGCCCACGTCCTGCTGGCCGGTGATACCCCAGCCGAGACGGAGTTTGAAGTCGTTGAGCCAGGTCTGTGTGCGCTCCATGAAGGGCATGTTGTTGATCTTCCATGCGAGTGCTACAGAGGGGAAGAGACCCCAGCGGGTGTCTTTAGAGAAACGTGAAGTGCCGTCGTCGCGGAGTGTGAATGTCAGAAGGTAGGTGTCGGCAAATGAATAGTTCAAGCGGCCGAAGAACGATACGAGCTGGAGTTCCTGCTCCCAGCGGCTCATCGGGGCGTTGTTGACCGGTTTGCCGATGTTGGCATACGATGATTCGTCGTAGTCAAGGGTGTAGACACCGTCGTTGTAGATCATCAAGCCGTTGTTGGTCACGAAGCCCGGGCCGTTCACGTAGGTGTTGCTGCGGCCGTGGTAGTCGAAGTGCTGCCATGAGTAGCCGGCCATTACGTCGAGGTTCGATTTGATGGCCTCGAAGTCCTTGCGGTAGTTGATGTAGAAGTCGAGGAGGGTGTTGCGCTGAAGCTCATACCATTTGTAGAGAGTAGCCGCGCCGGCCGAGCCCATCTGCGAGAGGCCGCCGTTGCGCCATGCCATGATTGAGTTCTCTGCTGTGTCGCTGTCGGTATTGTTTTTCGATACCTGGTAGCCGAGGTTGAGGTTGAAGTGGAGTTCGGGGAGGAAGTGGAGTGCGTAGTCGATCTGGAGGTTACCGGTCGATGACGCTACCTTGCCGATGCTCTTGGTGTCCTCAAGCTGCTGCACGGGGTTCTGCGATGTCAGGGTGTTGGGCGAGCCCGATGCCTGTACGTAGTTGGTGAAGCCGTTGAATACCGGGCGTCCGTAAGAGCCGATAGTCGGGTAAGTGGTGTAGACGGGGAGAGTCGGGTTCATGCGGAGCGCCGCGTTGGTCACCCAATCGGCGTTGCGAGTGTGGATGTATGAGCCGTTTACGTTAGCGTTGATCTGGAGAAGGTTGTCGAAGAATTTCGGCGAGAGGTTGACGCCCACTGTTGTGCGCGACATGCCCGAGGTCTTGATCACACCGTTGTTTGAGGTGTGGGCAAGCGAAACTCGGTAGGGGAGCCAGCTTGATGCGCCGCCGATCGAGAGGTTGTAGTCCTGAGAGAAGGTGGTGCGGAGCACTTCTTTCTGCCAGTCGGTGTTAGCGTCGCCGAGCATGCCGATAGCGGCGTCGGTGCCGATCTGCTCGCGCACCACTTTCGAAAGCTGCTCTGCGTTCATTACGTTGTAATATTTGCGGGGGGTCTGCACTGAGAAGTTAGCCGAGAAGTTGATCTGGGGCTTGCCGCTCTGGCCTTTCTTGGTCGTGATGATGATGACGCCGTTCGATGCGCGGCTACCGTAGATGGCTGTTGCCGACGCGTCTTTGAGCACTGTCATCGACTCGATGGTCTGGGGGTTGATCATCGTGAGGGCGTTGGCGCCGCCTGCGTTGCCCTGGTTGGTCTGGGGCACGCCGTCAATCACGATCAGAGGGTCGTTCGACGCATTGAGCGATGAGCCGCCGCGGATACGTATGGTACCGTTGCCTGTAGGCGAGCCGCCATCGGTGGTCACTACCACGCCGGGGGCCGCGCCGACCAGAAGATCCTGGGTCGACACCGAGATCGCGCCCTCGATTTCATCGGGCTTGATTACTGATACTGAGCCGGTTGCGTCCGATTTCTTTACAACGCCGTAGCCGATTGCCACTACCTCGTTGAGCATCACTGAGTTTTCGGTCATGGTGACTGTGATGTTCGTGCGGCCGTTGACCGGTACGGTCTGCGTGTCGTAGCCGACGTATGATACCACTAAGACACCGTTAGGAGCCACGTCGATACGGAATTTTCCGTCAATGTCGGTGGCCACGCCTACTGAAGTGCCTTCAGTGAGGACGCTCGCGCCGATCAGAGGCTCGCCCTCAGGGTCTACTACAGTACCTGTGACTGTAGTTTTCTGCGCTAAAGCGGGGAAAGCGATACATAGCATCACGAATGCTACGAACCATGCCTTCCGCGTCATTTGAAAACAAATGTTCTTCATGCAAGAAAATTTTTAGATTTGGGTTATACAATTAAAAAATAAATTTCCGAGAGGTTGACTTTCAGGCCGCGGGCCGGTCTATACATCCCATGCTCTGGCCGGGGTTTGCGCCGCGGCTTTTGCGATTGACCGTTAGTGTTGGGCCTGTCTATCAGTTTTTAATGGTAGTCGGGGGTGGTATTAATTCAAGGATTCCTGCTTTACCCGGACAAATTTTCGTGTCGCATAACCCTTTTTAAGGGGTTGAAACGCAACCGCAAAATAAATGATTTTTTTCTTATTTANGGTNTTTTNAAGGTAANATTTGTTGCTTTAGGAGTATTGTTATNACATTTATTTGTTAAATAAGTTGATCATTTAACATTTCCCCCGACTGTTTATCCACCCTCGCTTCATCGCCGCTCTGCCCCCGCCTCCGCGCCATGCCCTCTTCCCGCCCCGCTCAAAATTTCACACCATTCTTTGCCTAAAATATGGATTTTTGCTAAATTCGCGCCATATACTCCTTTTGATTATGATTGAAAAAATAAATAACCTCAAAGCCGAAATCGAGGGCCTTTCCGCGACCACTCCCGACGAAGTCGAAGCCCTCCGTATCAAATACCTCAGCAAGAAAGGCGCTGTCTCTCTTTTGCTCAACGACTTCCGCTCTGTCCCCGCCGACCAGAAACGCACTATCGGCCAGGCGATCAACCAGCTGAAGGACTTCGCTACCGACAAGATCAACTCGCTCCGCGACGCCCTCGCCACCGCCGACACCGGCCTCGAAGGCCTCGACCTTACCCGCACGGCTACCCCCATTAAGCTCGGCACCCGCCACCCCCTCTCGGTCGTGCGCGAGGAGATCATATCCATCTTCCGCCGACTCGGCTTCACAGTGGCCGAAGGCCCTGAGGTTGAAGACGACTGGCACGTGTTCGAGTCGCTGAACTTCGCGGCCGACCACCCCGCCCGCGATATGCAGGACACTTTCTTCGTGACCCGCGAGCCCGACGTCCTCCTGCGCACCCACACCTCCTCCGTGCAGACCCGCGTAATGGAGCATCAGAAACCCCCGATCCGCATCATCTGCCCCGGACGCGTATACCGCAACGAGGCTATCTCGGCCCGCGCCCACTGCTTCTTCCATCAGGTCGAAGCCCTCTATATCGACAAGAACGTGACCTTCGCCGACCTCCGCCAGACCCTCCTCTACTTCGCCCGCGAGATGTTTGGCCCCGAGACCAAAATACGCCTCCGCCCCAGCTACTTCCCCTTCACCGAGCCTTCAGCCGAGATGGACATCTCCTGCGACCTCTGCGGCGGCAAAGGATGCTCCTTCTGCAAAGGCACCGGCTGNGTCGANATCCTCGNCTGCGGCATNGTCGACCCCAACGTCCTCGAAGCCTGCGGCATCGACTCTAAGGANTNCACCGGCTTCGCTCTCGGCNNGGNTNTCGAGCGNATCACCAACCTCAAATACCGCGTCAAAGACCTCCGTATGTTCTCCGAGAACGACATCCGCTTCCTCGACGAGTTCCAGGGCGCGCAGAAATAAACCCCTCTTTTTGAGCGATTATGACAGTCAAGCAACGCTACGAAAGGGTGTTGCGCCGCTTTGCCGAGTCTATGCCCTCGCCGAAGACCGAGCTTCACTACGACTCCCCTTTTCATCTCCTCATGGCCGTGATACTCTCGGCGCAATGCACCGACAAGCGCATCAATCTCGTGACGCCCCCCCTCTTCGAGGCATACCCTACCCCCGAGAGCCTCGCCGCCGCGTCGCCCGACGAGGTCTACCNATACATTAAGTCGGTCTCCTACCCCAACAATAAGGCCAAGTCGCTCGTCGGCATGGCCCGCGCGTTGGTCGACAAATTCGGCGGACAGATGCCTTCCGACATCGACTCCCTCATGCAGCTCCCCGGCGTTGGCCGCAAAACCGCCAACGTCATGCTCGCCGTGGTCTACGGGAAAGCGGCCATGGCCGTCGACACCCACGTGTTTCGCGTCAGCGANCGCANCGNATTGNCCACCGGAAGCACCACCCCCCTCCAGACCGAGAAAACGCTCATCAAACACANCCCCGCCGACATAGTCCCCGACGCCCATCATTGGCTCATACTTCATGGGCGCTACGTGTGCAAGGCGCGCCGCCCCGACTGTCTCAACTGCTCCCTCACCGACCTTTGCCGATACTACAACGGCGACTCTTCTAAAGGATAACCAATAGCCGCAACCACATTGGACGATCTGTTTCTTTTTATCATCGAGGCCGTAGGCACATTCGCCTTCGCCATCTCAGGCATACGCTTGGCCGCGTTCAAGCATTTCGACCTCTTCGGGGCCTACACCATCGGGTTGGTCACAGCCATCGGTGGAGGCACCCTCCGCGACGTGCTTCTCGACATCCCCGTCTTCTGGATGAACACCCCCGTCTACCTCGCCATCACGGCGATCGCGCTCGGCGTCGTCGCCCTCTTCCGCAAGCTCCTCGTCAGCATGAACAAGACGCTCTTCCTGTTCGACACCATCGGCCTCGCGCTCTTCGTCGTAATCGGCATCCAGAAATCGCTCATGGTCGGCTACCCGATGTGGGTCGGCATCATCATGGGTATGATCACAGGCTCGTTCGGCGGCGTCATCCGCGACATCCTTATCAACATCGAGCCCCTATTCTTCCGCAAAGACATCTACGCGACCGCGTGCCTCGCCGGCGGCCTGGCATATTGGGCCACCATGCAGTTCAACGGCAGCGACATCCTCGCGCAGATCCTCTGCGCCGTCACCGTCATCTTCCTCCGCATGGGCGCCATCCACTACAACTGGTCCCTCCCCGTCCTCCGCTACAGCCCACAATCCCCCTCCCCCAGCGCCTCCGACGACTCCTCCCGCGACTCCTCCCGCGACCCCTCCCGCGACCCCTCCCCCCGCTCCCCGAAACCTGGCCGCCACCTCAAAAAATAGGGTGCAAAAACGCGCAAAAAACGCGCAAAAAACGCGCTTTTTTTGTGTTTTTAGGTACAAAAAAGGCGCGTTTTTGGGCAAAAAGTGCACTTTTAAAGCTTATTTAAGCGCGTTTTTGAGCGCGTTTGCAGCTTCAGATTTGGCTTTTTCGACTGCTTCATCAGCTGCTGCCTTGGCTTTGTCGGTAGCTGTCTTGGCATCGGCTTTAGCTTTGTCAACCGCTTCGCCGGCCTTAGCCTTGGCGGCGTCGATAGCCTCTTTGCCTGCCTGCTTGGCAGCGTCGACAGCTTCTTTGCCTGCCGACTCTACACCTGTGCTGACAGCGTCGCCTGCGGCATCCATGGCGTCGCTCGCGGCGTCCATAGCGTCGCTTGCCTGGTCGGCAGCCTGATTGAGGGCGTCTTCGGGGGTCACTACCTCTTCGCCTTCTACTACTTCTACGGCTTCAACTTCAGTTCCGTCGNTNGCTTNAGCATTTTCTTTGTTNCNGCANCTNGCGAGACCCAAAACNGCGAAANCCGCNAGGGNNAAANANGATACTTTNTTCATTTTTTAAAATGTTAGATTAAAAAACAATATGGTTAAATGAAAATTTTCGTTTTGATTGCTAAATATACTTAACAGAGGGAGGGTCAGCGGATGCGCGCGGCGTTTGTAACTCCCTTGATCTTACGCACTTGCTCGCAAAGATCGTTGACCGCCGCCGAGTCGTCGACAAGCACGTTGAGCGAGCAGGTGAACACCTCTTTGCGCGCCTCGATGTGAAGCTCGCGGATGTTGAGGGCCATGTTGATCGAGATAGTGTGGATAAGCTCCTGGAGGATGCCGAGCCGGTCGATACCTTCGATCTGCACGCGGGCCAGGAACTGTCCGGTAGTGGTTTCCCACTCGGTAGAAAGGAGGCGGCTGCCGAAGCTCGCCTTAAGGGCGAGGGCGCGGGGGCAGTCGATCGAGTGCACCTCCACTTCGCCGTTATCGTCTATATAGCCGAGCACCTTGTCGCCGGGTATCGGGGCGCAGCACTCCGCGAATTTGAAGTTAGACCCGTTCTCGTCATATTTCAGATGATAGACCTGCTTGGTGTTTATGGCCTTGATGGGATCTACCTCGGGGGCAGCGGCGGCGGGGGCCTCATCCTTCTGACGGTTTTTGAACGGTATGCGGAAAAGCTTGCGCAGCATACTCTTAGACTCCGACTTCTGGAGCGACTTGACCACCGACTCGTTGAGCACAATCTCCTCGCGTCCGAGCAGGAGGTAAAGCTCGTCGCGCTTGGTCACGCCGTAGCGCCCCTGCAGGTTGGTTATGACCTCGTTGGAGTCGGCGATGCTGTGCTCCGACAGGAATTGCTCGAAGAGTTTGCGGCCCTTGGCTATGTCGGGCTGCTGCAGGCGGCTCAACGCTTTCTTCAGCTGCGTCTTGGCCTTGGCGGTGACGAGAAACTCGCTCCACTCGGCTTTGGGCTTCTGCGACTTCGAGGTGAGGATTTCCACCTGATCGCCGCTCTTAAGCGGCTGGCTGAGAGGCACGAGCTTGTGATTGACCTTTCCGGCGATACAGCTGCAACCGAGCTGGGAGTGGAGGGCGAAAGCCATGTCGAGGACGGTGGCGTTGTTGGGGAGGGTGATAAGCTCGCCCGTAGGGGTAAACACCACTATTTCTGACGCGAAGAGGTTGAGTTTCAGCGTGTCGAGGAAGTCGATCGCGTTTGGCTCGGGGTTGTCGAGGATATCTTTGATAGTCTGAAGCCAGGCGTTGAGCTCGCTCTCCTCGTCGCCCTCCCCTATCTTGTATTTCCAGTGGGCGGCGAAGCCTTTCTCGGCGATTTCGTCCATGCGGCGGGAGCGTATCTGCACCTCGACCCAGTTGCCGTCGGGGCCCATGGCCGTAAGGTGGAGAGCCTGATAGCCATTGGCTTTGGGGGAGCCGAGCCAGTTGCGGGTGCGGTCGGGGTGAAACTTATACAGGTCGTTGATCGCGCCGAAAATCTGCCAGCAGATGGCCTTCTCCTTCTCGGGGTCGTCGCACTCGAAGATGATGCGCGCGGCGTAGAGGTCGTAGACCTCCTCAAACGGCACGTGCTTGGTTTCCATCTTGTTCCAGATAGAGTAAATGGATTTCACGCGCGCCTTGATGGTGTATTTGAGGCCCATCTCGTCGAGTTTCTTGCGGATCGGGGCTGAGAAGTTGGCAAACGCTTCCTCGCGCTTGGCCTCAGAAGCCTCTATCTGGGCTGAAATCTTGTTGTAGGCTTCGAGATGCTCGTATTTGAAGGCCAGATCCTCAAGCTCGGTCTTAATGGCGTAGAGGCCGAGGCGATGAGCGAGCGGAGCGTAGATATAGAGGGTTTCGCCGGCGATTTTATACTGCTTGTTGGGGGCCATCGAGCCGAGAGTGCGCATATTGTGGAGTCGGTCGGCCATTTTTATCAGCACCACCCGTATGTCCTCCGACATGGTCAGTAGGAGCTTGCGGAAGTTTTCGGCCTGGGCTGAGGCGCGGCTGCCGAAGATGCCGCCGGAGATTTTGGTCAGGCCCTCGACGAGTTGCGCGATTTTCTTGCCGAAATGCTGCTCTATATCCTCCACCGTGTAGTCGGTGTCCTCGACCACGTCATGAAGCAGCGCGGCGCATATCGAGGTGGAGCCTAATCCGATTTCCTGGCTCGCAATCTTGGCCACGGCGATCGGGTGCATGATATAGGGCTCGCCAGAGCGCCGGCGCACGCCTTTGTGCGCCTCCTTGGCGAAAGCGAACGCGCGGTTGATGATCTCCACTTTCTTGCGGTGGTTGGAGCTTAAATAGCCGTTAAGTACTTCGGCATAAGCGTCGTCGATCATTTTGTCCTCTTCGGGGGTGGTGAAATTATCCTGTGCCATAAGCCTGAGAGTGGATGGTGGATGAGCTAAATTCTTGTGCAATTAACGCAAATTTATGAAATAATTACAAATTACACAAAAAAGTATGCATCTTTAGAGCCATTTGTCGAGGCGGTGAGGCTAAGATGGCGATGGGGCGATGAAATTCGCGTTTTTATTCGCGTGGTATTGCCATAAAATGGGGCGGCCCCGGGGAAGCGGGGCCGCGATCGCAAAGAAAAAACTTGTTATCGGTAGTGATTAATTATCTGATGCAAAGATAGTGCGGAGAGGGGGAATATGAAATACCCAAAAATGGGTATTTCGCGGGGGAGGCAATTTCGCGCGGAGATTTGTAATTGACTGGGGGTCAAGAAGCTGCACCATGGTGCAGCACTACTGGAGGGGGCACATGGGGGGATGCTTTCTGACGGCTAAAGCCGTCACCCAGTAATAGAGAAATATTTGCTGGCCGGGTTGGTTCCATATTCGCCTGTATAGCAGGAAGCTGCACCATGGTGCAGCACTACGGGAGGGGACACAACGCCTTTAATACAATACCCCTGCCGGTCGGGGGTAACACGCCTGCTACGTATTCGCTCGTTACTGGAGGGTGAGGAGGGAGGNGTNGTCGAAGCGGGGGAGGGCGAGGAGCTGGATGTCGGCGGAGCGGGAGTCGAGGGAGCCTGAGGCGTCGNCCACTTTGANNCNGCGCGAGGCGAGGGCGGAGCGGACAGCGGCGAGGGCGATGGAGGGGTCGTTGTTGTCGTGGCTGAGGTGGCAGAGAAACACGTTGCGCAGCCGAGGGGTGTAGATCTGGGCGAGATAGCCTGCGGTAGCGGTGTTGTCCATGTGGCCGCGGTCGGAGAGGATGCGGGCTTTGAGGTATTCGGGATAGGTGCCGCGGAGGAGCATCTGGAGGTCGTAGTTGGCCTCGATCATGAGGTGGTTGGCCTGGCGCATATAGTGGTCGGCGCGTTCGCTGACAGCCCCCATGTCGGTAGCGACGACGAAGGTCTGGCCCTCGAACTCGATGAAGAATCCGCAATTGTCGGTTCCGTCGTGAAAGGTCTCGAATGGGGTGATCTGGAAGTCGGCGACTTTGAACTGAAACTCCTTGAATATAGGCTGATGATAGTCCTTGATACGGCGCGAAATGCTATGGCGGCGCAGGATACCGTTGAACGCCTTGGGGGTGCAGAACAGGCGCATGTGTCGGTTTTTGCGCAGGATATTGTAGGCGTAGCGCACGTGGTCGCCATGGTCGTGGGTGAGGATGATACCGGCGACTGACTCCATCGCTATGCCCATGCGGAGGAGCTTGTCGTAGATACGCGTAGGCTCAACCCCGGCGTCGATGAGCAGGCCGAAGCGGTCGTTGCCGATATACGCGCAGTTGCCTGAGCTGCCAGAGCCGAACGATATGAAGCGGAGGGGGCGCGTAGGGGTGATAGAAGGGAGAGGCTCGAAAGGGGACGCTGAAGCGTCGTCGGCCGGCTGGTTGTCGAACATGTCGAAGAGGCCGGGCNGGTCATCGTAAACNGTCTNTTTTCGNCGAGCCANTTTGANGGNTTGTANNGNGGTTNCGNTGTTGCGGAATTAAGGGAAATCAGCTTTTGCCTAAAAGGAATATCGCGGGGGTCTTGTCGAAAGCGAGGTCGGTATTGGCCCATCGGGATAGGGGCTGGGAAATGACGCGCTGCTTGGGCCCGGTAAGGTCGAGGGCGACGCAGAGCATCGCCGACGAGGGGAGCGCGGAGATGATCTCGGCAATGAGCTTATTGTTGCGATAAGGGGTCTCGATGAAAATCTGCGTGACGCCCTTATCGGCCTCGCGATAGAGCTGCCTTATCTTAGCGGCGCGGCGGGCCTGGTCGATCGGGAGGTAGCCGTTGAAGGTGAAATTCTGGCCATTGAAACCTGAGGCCATAAGGGAGAGGATGATGCTCGAAGGGCCGACGAGGGGGTCGACCTCAAACCCTTTTTTATGGGCCAAGTCGACGACGAGGGCACCGGGATCGGCAACGGCGGGGCATCCGGCCTCGGAAATAACGCCCATAGAGTGGCCCTGCTCCATAGGGGCGAGCATGGCGGGCACCTCCTCAAGGGGGGTGTTGACGTTGAGGACGTAGAACGTCAGCGAGTCGATGTCGATAAGGCGGTTGCACCGCTTAAGGAAACGGCGGGCCGTACGCACGTTCTCGACGATGAAATATTTCAGCTGCCCGATGAGCTGTATGTTGCGCGCCGGGATGACGTTGTCGAGGGGGGCGTCGCTGAGGTTGGATGGGAAAAGATAAAGCGTTGGCAAGGTCGGAGGGGGTATTACGTATTATTTCCAGACAAAACGAATGATGCCTGAGGCGGTGGGGCTACCTTTGGGGCGAGAGAACTGGCACTGGGTAGCGCGGCGGATGCACTCGGCCTTGAGGGCCTGATTCTCGGCGGCTTTGCCTGAGCTGCCTTTCTGGCGGAAACGAGGGTTGGAGACCCGGCCATTGCCGTCGACGACACACTCGATAATGATAACGCCAAGGTCGGAGCTCGCGGGGCGCTGATTGATATTAGCTGTCATGTCGAGGCCGCGGCCACCGGTGGTGCCGCCGGTCGCGTCATTGCCGTCGCGGTCGGTAGGATTGTCGGGGTTGCCGCTACCCTTCCCGCGGCCGCTGAAACGGTCGATGCCGGGAAGCTCAGGGACATTTTTCTTCGACTTCTGGGAGTTGGTGCCCTGGGCGGGGGCCTGCGTTTCCTTAGGCTTGGCATTGCCGGGCTTGGGGTCGGTCTTATGGCTGACGGGCGACTCGGCCTGAGAGGAGACGAGATTGGTGTTGACACCCTGAGTAGCCGACTCGTCGACGGCATCGGCCGAGAGCTGAGTGTCGACATCGGCATCGACATCGGAGGGGCCCGGCTCGTCGCCGACCAGAGGCTCAAGGACGTTGTCGCCCGACTCGGCGACGCGCGAAACGCGGACGTCGGCGATCTCGTCGGCGTAGAGAATCTCGGCATGGCCCGAAGGGGGCCACTCGCGGGTTTTGGATACTGACCGCGTAGAGAGCGTGCCGAACAGCAACAGCAGCAACAGCAGCAGGGCCGTCAGCAGCGTTATCAGCAGGGCTATCGCGCGCGATTTGCTATAATCATTCATTGTCAATCTTATGGGGGGGGGGAGGAAACGGGCTATTGGTTGAGGGGGGCCTGGACGTCGGCGTCGGCGGGAGCGGGAGCGGGAGCCGGGCTATCGGCTTCGGGGGTCATCGGCTTGGTGGCGAGCACGATCTTAAGGTTGACCTGCGCGCCGGCGTTAAGCACCTCGACGATTTTGCCGTAAGGCACCTGCTCGTCGGCGTAGAGGGCGATCGCGGGGGTCTCCTCGGCGCTCTGGTCGGCTACCATTTTGAGCCAGAAGCCGAGGCGCGACACCTCGATAGGCTCAGGCTCGGAGTCGCCGGCGATAGCGGAGAGCTGGCCGTCGGCGTTGAGATAAATTCTGACCGAGGGCTTCAGCACGGTCTGCTCGGCCGACTTCGGGAGGTTGACCTCAAGAGCCGTAGGGAAGACGTAGGTAGAGGTGACCATGAAGAAGATGAGGAGCAGGAAGACGACGTCGGTCATCGAGGCCATCGAGAAGGTGGCCTGTATCTGGTTATGTTG
>WFLX010387614.1_pt1 | contig 19200 bp, 17 predicted proteins | sample 4967041 | NCBI WGS metagenome assembly WFLX01 (sample SAMN12857096, study PRJNA449069) | gut metagenome | isolation source: stool from male and female vole | host: Microtus ochrogaster | place: USA:Florida | collected 2017
ATCTGGACGAGGATACCAAGGAACGTCTTGCACAGGGTGAGAGAATCAAGGAGATGTTGAAACAGCCGCAGTATAAGCCGATGCCGGTAGAGTATCAGGTTATCATCATTTATGCAGCTACCAAGAAATATCTTCTGGATATCGAAGTTGACGCAGTCGGACGTTTTCAGGACGGACTGTTTGAATTTATCGATACCAAATATCCTGAGATTCCAGAGTCGATCAAGAAGACAAAGGAGCTGTTGGGAGAGATGGAGGAACTGCTGGTTAAGGCGATCACGGAATACAAGGCGGACTTCAGGTAAAAGATAACTGTCTGCAGAAAGAATATCAACCTTAGTCAGATAAAAAGCTAAGAGAAAGGCATGGTTATATCATTATGGCTTCCATGAGAGATATAAAAAGGCGTAAAAGCAGTATAGAGAGTACGCAGCAGATTACGAAAGCCATGAAGCTTGTAGCCACAGTAAAATTGCAGAAGGCGAAGGCAAGGGCGGAGCAGTCACAGATTTATTTTGACTCCCTTTACCGGACGATGGTTTCCATTCTTGCCAAAGCTCCTGATATGGATCATCCGTTTTTGAAGTCGGATGGTAAGGGAAAAAAAGCAGTCATTATGATCACTTCCAATAAAGGTCTTGCCGGTGGTTATAACTCCAATGTGATCAAGCTGATCACACAGAATGAGGAGTTTACCAGAGATAACACCATCGTCTATCCCATCGGTAAGAAAGGTAAGGATGCCATGAAACGGTATGGCTACGAACTGGGAACGAATTATTCCGAGGTGATTGATGAACCGGCATATCAGGATACAGTTACCATTACCAAGGAGCTGTTACATGCATTTGAAGCTGGGGAAATCTGCGAGATCTATCTTGCATATACATTTTTTAAAAATACGGTGAGCCATGTTCCTACACTGCGCAAGCTTCTTCCGCTGGATGCGGAGGATCTGAAGTCAGAGGACGAACAGGAGAATAAGGCGGAGGCGCCGATGAACTTTGAGCCGGAGGATGAGGAAGCTCTGAATCTGATTATTCCAAAGTACATCACCAGTCAGCTGTATGGCGGACTGATTGAGTCAATCGCCAGTGAAAATGGCGCCCGTATGCAGGCAATGGATTCAGCAACAAACAATGCAGCGGAGATGATAGATCACTTGTCATTGCTGTACAATAGAGCGCGTCAGGGCTCCATTACGCAGGAGCTTACCGAGATTATTGCCGGTGCTGACGCTATCAATTAGAGAAAGGAGTCATATAATAGAGATGGCAGATGTAAAAAAGGGTAAACTGACCCAGATTATCGGCGCGGTTCTCGATGTGAAATTTGAAGATGCCCTGCCGGAGATCAACGAGGCGATCAATATCCCGATGAAAGATGGCAATACTCTGGTGGTTGAGGTTGCGCAGCATCTGGGAGACGATACCGTGCGCTGTGTGGCGATGGGACCTACAGACGGTCTTGTCAGAGGGATGGAGGCGGTGGCTACCGGATCTCCGATCACGGTGCCGGTTGGCGAACATACTTTAGGACGTATCTTTAATGTTCTTGGTGAGCCGATCGATAATAAGCCTGCGCCCACAGATGTAGATTATGAGCCGATACACAGACCTGCTCCGGAATTTAAAGAGCAGTCCACGGCAACAGAGCTTTTAGAGACAGGTATCAAGGTGGTTGACCTGCTCTGCCCTTATCAGAAGGGTGGAAAGATCGGTTTGTTCGGCGGTGCCGGTGTTGGTAAGACCGTTTTGATTCAGGAGCTGATCCGTAATATTGCAACAGAGCACGGCGGATATTCCGTATTTACCGGTGTAGGAGAAAGAACCAGAGAGGGTAATGACCTTTACCATGAAATGAGTGAATCAGGCGTTATTGAAAAGACCGCCATGGTATTTGGTCAGATGAATGAGCCTCCCGGGGCAAGAATGAGAGTCGGTCTGACAGGATTGACGATGGCGGAGTATTTCCGTGATAAGGGCGGCAAAGACGTGCTGTTATTTATTGATAATATTTTCCGTTTTACACAGGCTGGTTCCGAAGTGTCCGCGCTTCTCGGACGTATGCCTTCCGCCGTTGGTTATCAGCCGACGCTGCAGACGGAGATGGGCGCTTTGCAGGAGCGTATCACATCCACCAAGAATGGTTCCATTACCTCCGTACAGGCGGTATATGTACCTGCGGATGACCTGACAGACCCTGCGCCTGCGACGACATTTGCGCATCTGGATGCAACTACCGTATTGTCGCGTAGTATTTCCGAGCTTGGTATCTATCCGGCTGTGGATCCGCTGGAATCCACATCAAGAATTTTGGATCCGCGTATCGTAGGTAATGAACATTATCAGGTGGCTCGTGATGTACAGGAGATCCTTCAGAAATATAAAGAGCTTCAGGATATCATCGCGATCCTTGGTATGGACGAACTTTCCGAAGATGATAAGCTGGTAGTAAACCGTGCAAGAAAGGTACAGAGATTCCTGTCCCAGCCGTTCTTCGTAGCAACGCAGTTTACCGGCATGGAAGGAAAGTATGTTCCGATCTCTGAGACGATCCGTGGATTCAGGGAGATCATAGATGGCAAGCATGATGATATTCCGGAAGGATTTTTCTTAAATGCAGGTTCTATCGACGAGGTAGTTGCCAGAATGAACAAGAAGTAAGCCTTTGTCTTAGAAAGGAGCTGTTGGATAAGGTGGCGGACAATACATTTTTATTAAAAATAATAACACCGGAACGGCTTTTCTTTGAGGGCGAAGCTGAGATGGTAGAGTTTAATACAACAGAGGGTGAGGTCGGTATCTATAAGAATCATGTGCCGATGACGGTCATTATCAGTCCGGGGATCCTGACGATCACAATGCCTGACGGGGAAAAGGAAGCGGCGCTCCATGCAGGATTTGTGGAGATTCTGCAGGATCAGGTGACGATCCTTGCGGAAGCGGTAGAGTGGCCGGATGAGATTGATGAGAGCCGTGCAAGGTCTGCAAAGGAACGCGCAGAGAGAAGACTGCAGGAGAAGGAAGCGGGTATTGATGAGGATCGTGCACAGATCGCTTTGATGCGCGCGTTGACCAGAATACAGACAATCAAATAATCATAAGGAAGCGTTGATTTTATCATCGCTTCCTTAGTACAATGAAATAGCGATTGCTATGGAATGGCGGTCGCTATTGTTGCGCTGAAACATTTTGTCAGCATCCGCATAGAATATATCAAAGAGCTTTGGGATGTATCTATGAGAGGAAATAAGGTATTGCCATTTTACATGACCTATCCCATGCCTATGGCATATGAAGATGAAGATGTCATGCTTCGGGATTTGGAATATCTGCAGCAGATGTATCCGCAGGATGCAAAAAAGTATCAAAAGAAGATCGTCACTATCTTAGACAAGATGGACTATGAAGGAAGTATGATCTATGACGATTATCCGGATCAGTTTATGCTGTATAAACTGTCAAGAGACATTACCGAGATGATCAGGAAAGATGAAATAGCAGAGAATGCAAAAAAAATGGAGCAACAATCAGATAAGGATGCGGACGATACTGCTTCTGAAGCTGCAGATGGCGCTATGACCCAGAATAGAAATAATATGGGACAGGAGATGGATCTTTCTCCGGAAAGATGGAAGCAGATAGGCGATATGGTTCAGGTGTTGTTGTTTTATGAAATCTATAAAAGAAGACATAATTCCGGACGGGGGATGCTAAAATTTTTTTAACGGTGAAAGGGAGCTTGCAGAGCCGGTAAGCGGTTTGCGTAGGCTCCTTTTTTTGGGGTAAGAAATGGACAAATCAGAGCAGGACATAAAATTGCATAGAGCGATCTCGCAGATCGTATCAGAACGGCTGTATCGTATCATCGTCAGCAGACCATTGATCAAGGGGGAGCTGACGAAGGTAACCGTGCGTCCGGTTGTGATCCGCAGGGAACTAATCTTTCAAGAGACGCGGTATATAGGCACAAAGGTGCTTCATGAAAATTATGATGCGGAGAAGATACAGGATAGGCTTGTTCATTATCTTCAAGAGGAGTTTGGCCAGCTGGAGGCGGAATGTGCTGATAAAAACGTTACGATTCTGACGAATAAGAAGGGAACCGTAACGATCCGTGAGAAAAAAGCAGCTGCACGGGATTGTGGACAGGAACAGGAATGTTCTTTTGAACACAACCGGGGTAAAAACCATATCTTAAAGGATGGCGAGACGGTAGACTTTCTGACTGCTCTGGGGGTGCAGACGCCGGAAGGCAGGGTGGTCAAGTCGAAATATCATAAGTTTAAACAGATCAATCGTTATCTGGAATTTATAGAAGACATTTTACCAGCGCTCCAAAATGAAGATACGATTCGTATCGTTGATTTTGGTTGTGGAAAATCTTACCTGACGTTTGCGTTGTATTATTATCTGAAGATTATACAAAATAAAAATATAGATATTATCGGTCTGGATCTGAAAACAGATGTGATTGATGACTGTAATGCGCTGAAGGACAAGCTTGGATATCAGGGATTGAGATTTATCAAAGGCGATATAAAGGATTACGAAAATGGTGATAAAATAGACATGGTCGTATCCCTTCATGCCTGCGATACGGCGACGGACTACGCCATTGCGAAAGCGGTGTCATGGGGCGCAAAGGTGATCATGGCAGTGCCGTGCTGCCAGCATGAGTTGAATAAACAGATAGTATGTGAACCGCTTCAGGAGATATTAAAATATGGCATTGTTAAAGAAAGGATATCGGCGTTGATCACGGATGCCTATCGGGCGGACTGTCTGGAAAAAATGGGATATGAAACGCAGATTCTGGAATTTATCGATCTGGAACATACACCCAAGAATCTGCTGATCCGGGCTGTCAGAAAAGGAAAAAAGATTTCCTCCAAAAAAAATGGTAAGGAATATCCAGGTTCCTTGGAAGAGCTGGAGCGGTATCTTCATATCCATCCGATGCTGGGAGGATTGATGGAGACCATGAGGAAGCAGTGATTGAAGCAGCGCTTCCTTAGATGAGCGGAAAAAGAATGACGGTCAGGAATGATTTACGGAAGGGACAAAACTGTAAAGTGAGAAGAAAAGGAATCAGCAAGGGAATCATCTTAACGATATATTGTGTCTGCATGTTTTTTGCGTCTCTGATCCTTCTGGGCGCGTTGATGAACCGCGGTAATACGGATATGACAGCGGAGATGAGTTCTGCCGGATTTCCATTGGTTTCTTTTGTTTGTGAGGGGATGCAGTTCAATACCTTGCATGGATATGCTGCTCAGATGGAGATCCCTTATCTGAGGGATACCATTACGCCTTTGATGGAGGGCAGGAATCTTTCGATTAAGATCGATACCTATGGAACAGGCATTGAAAAGATCTCCTATGAACTTCGGACGATGGACGCGTCGCGTCTGATTGAGGATACGCAGATTTATAATTATATTACGGATGGGGATATCATTACCGCAGACATCACGCTGAAGGATCTTTTGGAAGAATATCAGGAATATTCCTTCTGTCTTCTCCTGCGGACAGTAAAAGGGGATGAGATACGTTATTATACCAGAATCATAGAGGCGGATGATTATCAGGTGTCTGAGAAGCTGGAGTATGTCTATTTTTTTAATGATGCCGCCTTTGATAAATATACGGCATCTGTCGAACTTCCCACTTATCTGGAAAGCAATGCGGAAGGGAACAATACCACATTTCACAAGGTCAATATCCACAGCAGCCTCAATCAGGTGACGTGGGGCAATCTGCCGGTGGAGAGGGTAACGGAGCCGGTGGCTATGATCCACGATATTGAGAAGGACATTGCCAATATTGAGATTCAATATTCTGCTGTTATTACGGACAATGAAAAGGATATCTTTTATGTAGTGGAGGAATACTATCGGATCCGTCAGGGTGAGGAAAGATTTTACCTGTTGGATTACGAAAGGACAATGGAGCAGATCTTTGAGCTGGAGACAGCTACAATGGCAAATAATAAGATCATGCTTGGCATCGTGGGTGAGGACGTACAGATGGTAGAAAGCTCTGATGGCAGCCGTCTGGCATTTGTCAATACCGGCAGTCNTTACAGNNACAATATCGCCGATAATAAAATTTCANAGGTGTTTGGTTTTTNTGATGGGGATATNACTNATTTGAGAGAATCTTATCAGANTCATGATATTAGGATCTTTTACGTGGATGAAACAGGCAATATATATTTTATGGTATATGGGTATATGAACCGGGGCATCCATGAGGGAGAGATGGGAGCTGCAGTCTATTATTATGACAGTGTTTTGAATATTGTGGAAGAGAAAGTGTTTGTTCCCTATACGAAATCCTTTGAGCTGCTGGAACAGGATGTATCAAAGCTGTCCTATGTCAACAGCGCTAATGAATATTTTCTTTATCTGGATCATGCGGTGTATCAGATCAACCTTTCGGATCATACCTGTCAGCAGCTGGTTACCGGACTTCCTCAGGGCGCGTTTGCGGCATCGGGGCGGCAGCAGATCATCGCCTGGGCAAGCGGCGCGGACTTGAATAACGCAACGCAGATCATCATATGCGATCTGACGACGGGAAAAATAAACAACATAGAGGCAGAGGAAAATACCAGAATCCAACCCATCGGATTTTTTGGGGAGGATTTTGTATATGGTGTTGCATGGAAAGAGGATATCATCCGGGATGCTACCGGAAAGATGCTGTATCCGATGTATCAGGTCCTGATCCGGGATGTGCGGGGCAATATCCTGAAGCAGTATGAGGAATCTGGTATTTACGTTGTGGATACGCAGGTAGGGGATGATATGATCACCATGGTCCGTATGAAACGGGATGAAAGCAACAGGAGCTGGTCTTATACCACCGATGATCAGATCTTGTATAATAACACATCCGCCGGAGGGAAGAATACGCTCGAGGTCGTTACGACGGAAAATTATGAAAAGATCATACAGATCGTTCTAAGGAAAGAGATCGATGTGGAAACGCTACAGGTGCTGGAGCCAAAACAGGTGCTTTTTGAAGGAAACAGAAGTATCCAACCGGGAGAGGATACCTATACAGGCAGTGAATATTTTCTTTATGTAAAAGGCGATCTGGCAGGCGTCTATGAATCGCTGCCGGATGCAATTAACGAGGCATATCAGTCAAATGGTATCGTAGTAGATGGTCAGGGAACGTATCTGTATCGAAAGACAGGCAGAGTAGCGAGAAATCAGATTATGGCGATCAATCCGGTAAAGGCGGAGACGGATGGAGAGGAACTGGCAGTCTGTCTGGACGTCATGCTTGCTCTGGAGGGATATACTGTGGATACGGCGCCGCTTCTTCGTCAGGGCAGGGAGCCGGAGGAGATCTTAGAAGAGAAAGGACAGGGGATGACAGTGCTGGATCTGAATGGATGCAAGCTGGACATCATACTTTACTATGTGGCGCAGGATATTCCCGTACTGGCCCGGATGGTGGACGGTTCGGCAGTACTGGTGATCGGCTATAATGAATATCAGATCGTGGTCATGAATCCCCAGACAGGAACCAATTATAAGATAGGTATGAATGAGGCAGGCAGATGGTTTGAGGAAAATGGAAACTGGTTTTTGACGTATCTGGATAAAAATGGTTAATTACCTATTCTGCTATAAGCCAGTCCTTATTTGGGATTATGAGTAATGGTTTTTAAATTGATTCAGATATATGCATTTAAGGTACTGATTGTTTAGTACCTTAATGCATTATTTAATATATAATGGTAAAAAAGCATTTTTATTTAATAATACCAAGAAGGAGTATTTGATGGATGCAATACTAAAGGGCTGGGATATTTTTCTTACTTTTCTGTTCGTGGGGTTTTATCCCTATATTCTGACAAAGATAATTTGTTTTGGACCGAAGGGAGATAAATATTTTAAGGGAGGAATCGTGGGAGTAATTGTAATCTGGTTGTTTTGGGTAATGTTTTTTGGAACTCTGACATCAATTATGTTTACATCATCAAAACCAACTATAACATTGGAAAGTGTTACTTTTAGTGATAAATACGCTATGTTTCTTAAACTGACACTTGGGCATCATGATTATCTTTCCTTAAGTTCAACTACAGAAGATTCTACTTTGTATATGCCATATTATACAACAAAAGATGACATTGATGAAGATTTTCTTGGCAAAATTATAACAGAGAATTTTTTCATATACGAAAGGTATCAACTGGAGGGATTTGAAATAAACGGCTCGGGGAAAAGTGGGGACAATTGGTATATTTATTTAAATGGTAAATATTTGGGATCCATCTTTGTAAAGCATGGTTTATTCTTAACAGAAATTGTTTATCGATGGGATATGGAAAAATTAAATGAAAGGGATGATCCGACATTCATGCAGCGAATGCCCGAGTTAATATTTTATTGAAAATGCTGTATTTCGTGAAAAAATATATACATGGTGCAATATAAATTATATTGGGGTTTTCTCCGAAAATAACATTAGATAATAAAAAGGAAATAAATAAAAATATTTAGGGGGATGTAAAAAGATATGAATATATCAAATGATTTGAAACCGGCAACAGATTTACCGGAGGGATTTATTGAAAAATTCAGGGAAAACATAAAAAATTATTCATCAAAATATTCATCACAAGGTACATCACAATTGGATAAGACGGCAAATAAAAAAGAAGAATTCCGTGATTATCAACCGGCGATACCTCATTTTAGTCTGACAAGGGAAGAAACAAATCTGCTCCAAAGCTGGAGATTGGAGGAATATGTATCAATTATGGACCGGATGAAAAACAGTGATCCGGAGCAATATAAGGCTCATCAGCAGGCTTTGCTGGCAGCAGAAAACGGTGGCGAGCTGGGGGATGATTTAAGGGTGCGGCTGAGCGCGTACAGATGGGCATATGGGGATGCAATGGATCAGATTTATGAAAAGCATCCGGGAGTAGATGTATTTATAAAATCACCACAGGACGATCCCCATTTTTACGATGGTAAAGAATTCCGTAATGCGTATCAGAAACAGAATAAAATTCCTTATCTTGTAATAACAACGGATGAGTTAAAGCTTCTGCAGTCAAAACGGAAGGAAGATAAGGAAAGACAAGATAAATTGTGGGATGCCATTAAGAGTAGAATCAGCAGCTAAAATTGTGGTATGACCTTTTCGTCAATTGTTTTAAATATTTACTTATACATATAAAGTATTGTTTCTATTAGCCAAAATCAAAAATTTTTCGATTTTGGCTAATAGAAATTTTAAACAAAAATTATTTTCTTGACAAAATACCCCAATAGGGTATATTCTTATTAAAAATCATATACCCATAAGGGGTATTGTATTTAAAACATTTTTTTGGATTTGCACAAAGCGGAAAGGCGGGAATGACAATGGCAAAATGCTGTAATAATAAGACAAAGAAGCGTACACCGGAGGAATATAAAAAGCTGGTCAACCGGTTAAACAGGATCGAGGGACAGATCCGGGGAATCCGGAAAATGCTGGAGGAGGATGCCTATTGCCCGGATATCTTGATTCAGGCTTCCGCAGCCAATGCTGCGATCAATGCATTCAGCAAAGAATTGTTATCAGAGCATATCAAGACCTGTGTTGCTGAGGATGTCCGTGCCGGTAAGGATGAGGTCATTGATGAGCTTCTGGTAACATTGCAGAAGATGATGAAGTAGGGAATGTGTTGAGGAAGGATTAAGATCAAGTAGCAGGAAATGTATTAACGAAGGAATATGATTATGCAGCAGGAAATGTTTTGATGCAGGATCGTGATTAGGCAGCAGGGGAATGTTTTGATGCAGGATCGTGATCAGGCAGCAGGGGATATGTTGACAAAAGAACAAGATCGTGCAGCAGGAAATGTTTTGACGGAGGACTAGGATCATGCAGCGATATAATGTGACAGGAATGAGTTGTGCAGCATGTTCTGCCAGAGTAGAAAAGGCAGTAAACAAACTTCCCGGGGTGACGGAATGTTCGGTCAGTCTGCTGACCAATTCCATGGGTGTGGAAGGTGAAGTATCGGTATCGGAGGTGATCGCTGCGGTGGAAGCGGCAGGCTACGGAGCGTCTTTAAAGGAGGAATCGGCTTCCGGAAATGTGAATCATAACGACAGCGGAGCTGTCGCTCAGGGGGATGGGCACGCCTCTGTGGAAATGGATGCGCTGACAGATAAGGAAACGCCAAAAATGAAAAAGCGTTTGATCGCATCGCTTATTTTTTTGATTGTCCTAATGTATTTTTCTATGGGGCATATGATGTGGAACTGGCCGGTGCCAATGTTTTTCGCGGAGAATCATGTTGCAATGGGATTGCTTCAACTACTGCTGACAGGTGTGGTGATGGTGATCAACCAGAAATTTTTTATCAGCGGGTTTCGAGGGCTGCTTCATCGTGCCCCGAACATGGATACTCTTGTGGCGTTGGGATCAGCGGCGGCGTTTGTTTACAGTACCTATGCGCTGTTTGCTATGACAGATGCACAGGCGAAAGGCGATATGGATGCCGTTATGATGTATATGCATGAATTTTATTTTGAATCCGCGGCGATGATCCTGACGCTGATCACGGTGGGGAAGATGCTGGAAGCAAGGTCGAAAGGCAGAACTACGGATGCTTTAAAGGGACTGATGAGTCTGGAACCTAAGACGGCGACATTGCTGATCGACGGTGTGGAGCAGATTGTGTCGATTGCACAGGTGAAAAAGGGCGACTGTTTTGTGGTGCGTCCGGGGGAACAGATTCCGACGGATGGCATGATCTTAGAGGGAAATGGTGCGGTCAATGAAGCATCCCTGACAGGGGAAAGCATTCCCGTGGATAAGGGCGCAGGAGATCATGTCTATGCAGCCACAATCAACCAATCGGGATTTTTGCGTTGTGAAGCAACGAAAGTTGGAGAAGACACAACGCTCTCCCAGATCATTAAGATGGTCAGTGATGCAGCGGCAACCAAGGCGCCGATTGCAAAAGTGGCGGATACGGTATCCGGTTTCTTTGTGCCGGTGGTGATCGGCATTGCTGCATTGACGATCCTGATCTGGCTGTTGGTGGGAGAGACCGTAGGATTTGCACTGGCAAGGGGGATTTCCGTATTGGTCATCAGCTGTCCTTGTGCGCTGGGTCTTGCAACGCCGGTAGCGATCATGGTAGGAAACGGTGTCGGTGCGAAGAACGGCATCTTGTTTAAGACGGCGGTTTCCTTGGAAGAGACCGGAAAGGTGGGAATGGTTGCTCTGGATAAGACGGGCACGATTACCATCGGNGAGCCGNAGGNGACGGATTATTTTCCGGCAGNAGNCATTANAGAAAAANANCTTCTNCAATATGCGTATGCGTTGGAGCAGAAAAGCGAGCATNCATTAGCGAAGGCGATCGTAGAGNAAGCGAGGATGAAGGGAGCTGCGCTGATGGAAGTACAGGAATTTGAAGCGCTTCCGGGGAATGGACTACAGGCGGTACATGCCCATGAGGTACTTGCGGGCGGCAGCGTGAAATTTATCGGCAGCCGGATACCACTTTCGGAGGATATCAGAAAAAAAACAGAAGAGCTTGCNGACANAGGAAAGACGCCGCTTTTATTNAGCNGNGGCGGAGAGTTCCTCGGTATCATNGCNGTAGCGGANGTCATCAGGGAAGACAGCCGGGATGCNGTTAAGGCGCTTCAGAATATGGGAATCCGTGTCATCATGCTGTCAGGAGATAATGAGCGGACAGCCAATGCCATCGGGGAGCAGGTCGGTGTGGATGAAGTGATTGCGGGCGTCCTGCCGGACGGTAAGGAACAGGTAGTCAGACAGCTTTCAGAACAGGGCAAGGTTGCCATGGTAGGAGATGGAATCAATGATGCGCCTGCACTGACAAGAGCCAATATCGGCATTGCTATTGGCACCGGTACGGATATAGCCATAGATGCGGCAGATATCGTTCTAATGAAGAACCGGCTGAGCGATGTGGCAGCAGCTATCCGCTTAAGCCGTGCGACCCTTCGCAATATCCATCAGAATCTGTTCTGGGCATTTTTCTACAATGTGATTGGAATCCCGCTGGCAGCGGGTGCGTGGATCCACTGGTTCGGGTGGCAGCTCAATCCCATGTTTGCAGCGGCAGCCATGAGCCTGTCAAGCTTTTGTGTGGTAAGTAATGCACTCAGGCTGAATCTGGTGAAGCTGTATCAGGGAACGGAAGGTATTGGACAGCAAAGCGATCATATAAATCTGAATCAGAAAGCAGAAGGCAAAGAAGCCCAAAGCAATCAGATGAATCAGAAACCGGAAAACATTGAAGCCCAAAGCAATCAGATGAATCAGAATCAGAAAATAGAAGACGTTAAGAAGGTAAAAAATAATAATATAAATAATAAAAATGAAAAGGAGAGTAAGAACATGACAAAGACATTGGTAATCGAAGGAATGATGTGCGGACACTGTGAGGCAAGAGTGAAGAAGCTGCTGGAGGGATTGGAAGGAATCAGCGAGGCGGTTGTCAGCCATGAAGCAGGAACGGCGGTGATCACCACTGAGAAGGAACCTGACGAGGCTGCGCTTCGCAAGGCAATTGAAGAAGACGGTTATAAATTTATAGAAATGAAATAATCAGGGAAGCGCTGTTGATCTTAGGGTTGACAGTGCTTTTTTGGAATGCACTGATTAAATCGGTGCTTTTCTAATGTCTGAGAATTTTGTGGTGGAATGTATTTTTATGATGTATAATATAATTTAGATTTTTTGAGGAATTTTGGAAAATATTTATGGTGAAAAAGAGGGTAAAGGAGGCTGCATCAAATGGAAACAAAAGTAACACGTGAAAAGGCGCTGGAATTATTAAAAAAGTACAACAAGGATACATTTCATCTGCAGCATGCATACACTGTGGAAGCGGTGATGCGCTGGTATGCAAAGGAATTGGGATATGGTGATGAAGATTTCTGGGGACTATGCGGTCTTTTACATGACGTGGATTTTGAAAATTATCCGGAGGAGCATTGTATTAAAGCGCCTGAACTTTTGGCGGAGATCGATGCGGAGGAGGAATTGGTCCATGCTGTCTGTAGTCATGGCTATGGGATCTGTTCCGAAGTAAAACCGGAGCATGAGATGGAAAAAGTGCTTTTTGCGGCAGACGAGCTGACGGGTCTTATCGGTGCGGCAGCTTTGATGAGACCGTCAAAGAGCTGTACGGATATGGAGCTTAGCAGTTTGAAGAAAAAGTTTAAAGATAAAAAATTTGCTGCCGGATGTTCCAGAGATATCATCAGAACAGGAGCGGAGCAGCTTGGCTGGGAGCTTGACCGTCTGCTTTCCATGACCTTAGACGCTATGAAAGCGACAGAGGATATTGTTAGGAGCCAGAATTAGAGTATTTTGTTTTGACTGAAAAGACACAATAAAAATTGAATATCCATCATTGTCCAGCCCTTGACTATGATTTTTAAATATTGTAAAATAATGTCTAAATAAAAAGTTGTAGATTTAATATAACGAAAAATGGGCAAGGTGGTTATGGTAGATAAATGCTTAAAAGATCCGATATACGGTTACATTGAAATTGAGGAATCAATCATGTATTCCGTTGTCGATACACCTGCCTTTCAACGTTTGCGAAATATTGTGCAGACCAGTTATGCACCTCTCTATTCGGCAGCAGTACATAACCGTTTTATTCATTCACTTGGAGTATATCATTTAGGACAAATAGCTTATCAAGCAGTAGAAAAATCTATTCATGAAAATCAAGAAATTAAAGATATAAAAGATTTAAGCAGATATGGGGAACTATTTCGCCTTGCGTGTCTTTTGCATGATGTGGGGCACGCACCGTTTTCTCATACGGGAGAGGAATATTATTTAAATTTACAGGAAAAAGGTAGCAAAAGATTCAGTGAGCTGCATAATATGCTTATAGAGGCGGTCGGGAATGCTCAGTTTAAGGCGGATGTCAAAGGTATAGAGATGAGATTTGAACCGGCGAAGCCGCATGAGATCATGAGTGCTATCGTGGCATTGAGACAATTTCCAAAATTGTTCAAGAACAGTAAAGAAAAATCTTTTTTTGCCAGGTGTATTACGGGTTATTGCTATACAAAATTGACGCAAAACCAAGATATCTGGAACTGCCTGATAAAGCTTCTGAATGATGACGTTATTGATGTAGACAAATTGGATTATCTGATCAGAGATGCATATATTACGGGATTTGACACGGTAAAGATCGATTATGTCAGATTGCTGGGAGCTTTATGTTTATGGCGGGATGAAGACAAAGGTGTCTGGAAGTTGGTTTTTCATAAGTCGGCTCTTAGTGTCATTCAAAATGTTGTCTTTGCCCATGATGCGGAGAGACACTGGATACAAAATCATCCGGTAGTGCAATATGAAGGATATATCTTAAATCATGCCATTGAGCAGGTGAACCGCCGATTTTCAGCAGCGAATCACAGATTGTTTTCCTATGAAACGCTGACAGAAGAAGGGAACCAGCTGGATGAACATATCCATATTTCTCTATTGGCGGATGATGATCTGGTTTATTTGATGAAAAATGTATGCTCGGATGAAACAACGAAAGAATATTTTAACAGGCAAAATCGAAGACATCCGATTTGGAAGTCGGAGGCAGAATATAAAAGTCTGTTTTATTGCAGATCAGGAGAAGATAGCGATATAACAAACTTTATAGAGAAGGAGATTGATGATCTATCACAATATGTCATTAATATAACAGGAAAAGATACAATAGATGAATCTACGATAGAAGCTTGCAAAAAGCAGATTGAGGAATTGAATCATAAGGTAAATGAAGTCAAAAAAAATAAAAAGAATGAGCTTAATAAGCTATTAAAAGAAGCAAAAAAGCACCTCAAGGTATTGGAATGCATGCATAATATAACGAAAAAAAGTGATGTTATGTTTGATTTGCTGATTCTAAGAGCGAACCAGTTTAATAGCGGATTTTTGAAAGAGGAATTTGCACATATTCCGATCTTATTTCCAGACAGGAACTGTACGAATGATTTTGGAAAGATCGTTAACATAATGAATGCTGAAAAGACTGAAAAAAGAGAATTTTTTTACATATTTTACAGAAGAAAAGCAGGCGGAGGAAAAAAAGATTTGATTGATGCAGAAGCCCTTGTACAAGGGTTTGCAGATATAGCCAACACTAAAGCGAAATGAATTTTGGGCAGTTTTACCTATGTACAAAATGAAGAAGATGGTTATAATAAAATTAAGCCATATTTAATATATTATTTTGAGGTGGAATATGAGCATAAAAATTGGAATAGCGGATCTGGTTGCAAATGCACTTATTGAGTTAGTTGACAATGACGAGAATAATCGAGAGGTGACATACAAACAGCTAAATGAGTATGGCACTCTTGTTATTGAGACACTAAACGCACAGAATGAAGAAGCGGTACTGATCATTTCAAAGGAAAGAACGAAAGCATTCCTTCATGACTATTCTGATTTTTTTGAGGTTAGGGTCAATGCGAAAAAAGAGAAATGTATTGCTTTGAGGGAAGGAAAGAAGACAGACGAGCTGAGAGAGCTATTTAGGGGATATTTATCTTTGGATATGTTGTTGGCATTTATTAGTGAATATTCCTTGCAGGCTCTGGGAATAAAGTAATAATTAATAATCAAATTTTTTGAGGGTCTGGAAAGAACCAGACCCAGAGTATCAGCTTTCTGCTGTTATTCTGTTTTTGCGTCGTGTGTATCCATATTTTCTAATGCGTATTCGCAAGCCTGTAAAACAAAGCTGGAGAAAGTCACTTCTTGATTTTCGATGGCTTTTTCTATTTTATTAATCAATGGTACGGGAAATCGGATTGTTTTATTTTCGGTTTCTTGCTCCGAGGGAACGGCAAATCAAGCGGTAGAAGAATTCGCATATATCAGCTATAACTATGCGTGTCCCCATAGTTTTAACGGATACCGTACACCTCATCAGGCACGTATAGCATCGTAAAAAGAAAATGATATTTTTAGCCACAAGTGTTACAAAAACGCTTGACCACAACACAATTAAAAAATAACGAGAGCAAAAGAAAGCCTTTGAAAGCATATATTCTTTCAAGGCTCTCTTTGCTTAATAATATAATCTGGAAATTATTCAAGAATCCTTTTAATGCAATCCCATATCATCCATATATTCAATCCATTCCATCGCATTTGCTAAGCCTAAATCGGCAGCTTTTTCAAACCATTCATAGGCTAGTGCATAATCCTGTTTTACGCCAATTCCATTATAATACATAGAGCCAATATTATTCATTGCCTCTGCACTGCCTAAATCGGCGGCCTTCTCATACCATTCCATTGCAAGTGCATAATNCTGTTCTACGCCAACTCCATACTCATACATAGCGCCAATAATAAATATTGCCTCTGCACTGCCTAAATCGGCGGCNTTCNCANACCATTCCATTGCAAGTGCATAATTCTGTTCTACGCCAACTCCATACTCATACATAGCGCCAATANTAAATATTGCNTCTGCATNGCCTAAATCGGCNGCTTTCTCAAACCATTCCATTGCAAGTGCATAATCCTGTTCTACGNCATCTCCATTATAATACATAACGCCAATATTAAATATTGCATCTGCATCGCCTAAATCGGCGGCTTTCTCANACCATTCCATTGCAAGTGCATAATCCTGTTCTACGCCAATTCTATCATAATACATATGGCCAATTTCAGCCATTGCACTTGCAATATATAATTGCTCGTCACCTTCTAATACCTTATTAAAGCAATCTAATGCGGCATCATAATCCTCATTATGCACCGCTATACGTGCACTGCCCAGATATCCCTCAACACAGCCTGACGCAATAACTGCATCAAATAGTTCCTGTCCTATTTCGGTATCTTCTTCCACACCTTGTCCATNATAATACAGAAATCCTAATGATAACTGTGCATAAGGATTATCTGAATCCGCTTCATAATATTCGATTGCTTTCTCGTAATTTTTTTCAGGATAGCCGTACCAATCGTATAATGCCCCTAAGTAGAAGTTGGATTCTGTCTTACCAAGTTCCAATGCCTTTTCAAAGTTCATGTAAGCTTCTGCATAACTGATTTCCTGTCCGTCAAGACCATATAAGCACGCACGTCCGGCTTCATAATATATATTGGCTTCTTCNTGTCTTGCAGCTTCTTCCGCAATTCTNGCAGNTTCCGCAGCGGCTTCTTCCTCTGCAATTCTGTCCGCTTCCTCCNCAGCAGCTTCTTCCTCTGACTGTNCCGTTGTTTNTGTGCTTTCTTGTGATGTGTTTCCGCAGCCACATAATACACCGATTACCAAGGNACTAATNANNAGTTTTACAATTTGTTTTTTCACTGTTTTATCTCCTTATAAATTATTTGCATAGTATGGAATATCTACTAGCCAATATAATAATATCAGTAGACTATCTTTTCTCTGAAAATGTCATTTCCGCTGTGTTGTTAATTTCCTGTACCATAATCATTTCTCCTTTGCCTAAATTTATATTTGTCGCATATTGTCCGNCNTATGTTGGACAATAAGGTGATTGTACATCATTTGTTGTACACTGTCAAGTGTGAGCAAATTGAGAAAGAGGTGTGGCTTATGGGTTATTATCCTCGATTAAGAGATTTACGGGAAGATAGAGATTTGTCTATCCGAAAACTTGCAGAGATACTTTATATGCAGCGGACAACTTATCATAATTATGAAACGGGAAAAAGAGAATTGCCTTTTGAATTAGCAATAACATTAGCTAAATTTTATAATGTATCATTGGATTATATCGGAGGATTAACTAATGATCCTACCCCACATTTTAAAGATAACCACAAAAATTAAGCCTGTATTCTCCAAATGGAGATACAGGTTTTTATTCTTTATCATATCAGATGCAGAGCTTGCGAAGTGTTCATCAATATTAATTCGAATCGCATCTTCAACTTCTCCGATTGCTTTCCACTTTTTAAACCATCATGTAATTTGGCCTTTGATAATAGGATACTAAGGAAAAAATATATTTACAAAGATTTAGGCGTTTTGCCATATTTCACAGTTTTAAAGTAACCCGTTGGCGTTTGCAGTGATTTAAGCGTTGCAGGAAAAGATTGCAATAACTTCAGCATTGCAGCAAAAGAGAAGACGAAAGGATGATGTATGTCAGAGAAAACACTGATGTAACAAACCGCCTGGCTCAACATTCATGGATATCGCGCTTTTGGTAGGCGGTACGGATTATTATCATCTGGAATGTTAGATGAAAAATGAAGATCACGGAAAAAGAATTGACAGGGTATCTGGAGAAAGTTATATTAATTTTAGGGGAAGAAATATTTGCAGGCGGTCTTACTGAGCTACTGTATCACGACTATGTAAGATTGATCCGCCATGCGGCGGAGAAGNTATTCGCAAAACACAGGGAACTGTGGAAGGAGGCAGATTGAAAAATCGAAGATTTTCCAATCACGAATTTGCGTCTGCGGCACAAATTCGCAGGTTATGGAAGGGGAAGGATAATATAAGATGACCAAACCATTAATATAATTACCCAGCGTGGAGATTAGCGGATTGGGGGAAGAGCTTGCCAAACAGAAGGCGGAGATCCAACATTTACAGGAAAAGCGTTGGCTGGTAGAAACGAATTGATCTTAAGTGGAAACGGAAGGTTGTTTCAGGCGTTGTGGTGCATTCTGTTTGTAGTCGCAGCATTTAATATTTTTGTTCCAAATGCAGATAACGAAGTTTTACGGAGGAATTTTATTTTATGGAAGAAAATACAGGGACGATGAAGGTAACAGAAATCATGCCGGAAATGGCGGAGCGGAAAGATAAAGTTTCCGTCACCGGACAGTTTTCGACAAGCATCAATTTTTCGATGCAGCAGAATTATGTACCGGTCATTAGAAGCCTGATCATTCAGAATATTTCTGAAGAAACATTACATGAACTGGTGGTTAAGATCAGTTTCCATCCGGCGTTTGCGAAAGAATATTCTTATGCCATCACCAGACTGGAAAGCGGCGCATCCGTAGAAATCAGTCCGGTGCAGATCCTGTTATCTGCGGAGTATCTGTTCTCGCTGACAGAGCGGATCGTGGGAAGTATGGAGATCTTGGTTTTGTCCAAGGAAACAGATATGGCAGATGCTTCCAGCAGAAATATTATTGGAACTTTTCA
>WFLX010046304.1_pt1 | contig 19187 bp, 18 predicted proteins | sample 4967041 | NCBI WGS metagenome assembly WFLX01 (sample SAMN12857096, study PRJNA449069) | gut metagenome | isolation source: stool from male and female vole | host: Microtus ochrogaster | place: USA:Florida | collected 2017
TTTCGATACGACGCACATTGACTTTCTCACCTGGTTTGAGGGTGAGAAACTGAAGTGTGAAGTTTCCACTCTTATCAGAGACAGTGTTATTTGCAGAACGCACGTTGAGTTCCACACCTTCCAGAGGAGTCTTTTTTGCTTTCTCATTATACTCCTTAATAGTTCCAATTTGAGTGGTCTGGGCTACAGTAGATATTGCAAAAAGTATAAAAATTAAAGTAGATGATAGGCGCATGATTTAGAATGAAACTTGAATTAAACTATCAGATTATCTGTTGAGAAGGTGTTGGAGGTGCTTGACACGTACACCGTAATTAAAGTTCAGGGTGCCAGAGAGACCAGCATAGTTTATGGCCACGAGTTCTCCTTTCTTCTGGTTAAATCAATTTTTTATGATACGGACTATTAATTCCGTGGGGAGCCGCAGTTGAAGCAGAATTTGGCTTTGTTTGGGAGATGAGTGCCACAGTGTTTGCAGATAGCATTATTTTGGGCCAATTGATGAGCGGGGATAATGATGATTTGGGGAGCAGGGGCATTCTCTTTGATTACTGATTTTGCTATTTCGAGGGCTTTATCATCGATTTTTGATTGCTTTACGAGACCCCATAACTGTGTAAGAAGTAATGGCCACATGAAGAAACATGATATAATAGCGGGAATGGTTTCTTTTCCGAAGATTCCAATGCCTGCATCGAAAGATATTGCATTATCTTGGGGTTCGAGACGAATTTTTAAGGCAGTATCCATGCCGAGTATAGATTTGAAAAAATCTCCTTTTGTAAGAGATATATCTATGCTCCCATTCCCCACATAATCTCTGTATCCATCATATCCTTCTTCTTTGAATTCCTTGCAGATTCGATCGGCAATAGCTGGCAACAATTTTGGTTCTCCTTTTAGTATGGCTTTTGTATTGAATACTCCCATAGTTATAAAGTTTTATTCTGGTTTTGATAGTTCTGATATACAGCGTAGAGTACTCCTAATTCCGACATTGTATTGAGGATTGCTTCCTGCTGCTCTTCGTTGCAGATGGATTCAAGATAACGAAGCGAAGCTATTGCAGCTTCCGTTTGGTCCTTTAGCTCTACATCTGTAACTATTCCATCCTCCATAATTGCTTTGTATGATGAATGATTGAGTATGACATCGGAAATATTTAGTAAGCCGTTTTCGTCAAAGATGGTTTTCATGATGCTATTTATTAATATACTTGTTTCTGCAAAGGTACGCTAATTTTTTGAAATATGAAAGCCTTTGCTTAAAATAAATTTCAAAGTTTCTTGAGAAGTGGCACGGTCGTAGTCTTTTTCACTTTCCGGAAGATCTTCGTAAGGAATCATAGTGGGGTTCTCCTTTTTTTCATCATCTCGGACAGGACCGTATTTCCACCCTTCTTTCATGCGGTTTTGCACAAAGACTTCGTGCACATTCTTGGCTAAGTCTTCTACGAGTGGAAGTAGTTCTTCCGGTATAGATACGCTTGACGTGTCAAGTGGTTTAGGGATATATTCTTTCATTTTCTGATTTTTGTTTTTTAATAGAGAGGAAAATAGTATTGGGATTCTATCAGACTGATTAAATATTGAAATAAATATCGAGTTTTAGGAGGGAGAAGGTTTGGGATTAAAGAATGATTGAACAGGATGCTTGAAAGCGATCAGCATGATAGTCATCAGAAACGGACAGCATCTGACTTATAAGAACTGAAACGGAATGCGGTCATTACGGTCAATCAATTCTTGTATTATCTGACTCTCAGTCATCATTTTTCTGAATTGTTTTCAAGTCTTCTTTAGAGATAGCTATAGTTGTATCTATCACACAAAAATCGTAAGCTTTGTAGTCATATCCGGTAGCATCAGATTCCGAATCAAGAGCTTGCCAGCTTTTTAAACAGTTATGATGCTGCGTTTTCTCATCGCATCCATGATTATCTGAACTATTGTTTTGATACCCAAGTAAAATATGGGCAGCATTCCATCTTGCATGCTCAAGCATTGCAAGATTATGTATTATCATATTTTCCTCAGAAGAAAGTCGCGGATAATAAATGTCTTCTTGCGCCCCTCTCATAGTTGAGGCTCCGTTATAATCAAAGTATCGGCGTAAAAATCCATTCCAGTCAAAATTCTTTCCCAGTGACTTCTGCAGAAGCCACATTTTTGTTGCAGCATGAAGAGCATTTGCCATATCCTGACTCTCCTGTCGTCGGAGTTTGCGAAGACTATCAATATTTGGATAGCCAACTTCGCCATTTTTCAATATCTCAACGGCAGCCAATTTTTCATGACGCGATTTCCAGTCGTTGTCTCCTTTCTGAAGTCTTACGTAATTTGAGAAAAATGTTTTCCCTTTATTGGTTAAATCATCGCAAATTATAGTATTATATGAATATATTTCCTTTGGATTGCCGAAAAGACGGATAATATCATGCTTTACACCACTCCCTCTGTTATAATGAGCGGCAACTTTCTGCATCAACTCATATTTTTCTTCCTTGATACATCTTACCATAATAATAAGGTGTGTCATCTCATTACGATAACGACGAATACGGTTGAAAATATTAGAAGCGAGAGCAATATTCTGGTCGTCATCGCCGAGGGCAAGCACTATATAATTGAGGGTATTACATTGACGCTCAGAAAGACACTTTGTATAAAAATATTGATTGCGGTAGTCAAGTTTCTTAAGAGCAAGAGGACCTTTATGCTTATCAAAACCTAATGCAGGAGTATTTGCCATGAATAATCCGGATAATTCATCCATCTTTGAATCAATCACAGTAATTTTGGGATTGGCTTCCATAGGATAGCCATCTTTCATCTGCATGAATGTACCGAATTCATAAAGAAACCGGAATGCATCACGACCAACCTCGCCGAATCCGACAATCAAGCAATCCAATGGTTTATCTACCATTGTTGGATAATGCTCTGATAAATGAGCAACCCTAACGGGTTGGTCAGCAGGTTTAGACTTAAGAAGTTCAACAGCAATGTGAGAAGAGTCAATAATTTCAACATTCATTTGCTTTCGTAACGCGAGATCCTCCACTACCCTATTAGGCCCATTGTAGCGAGCATGACAATAAATCTTGTGCTCTATTTCTTTATCTGATGCTATGTTACGAATAGTGATGTCTTTAGCTAAGTTTATCAATCCTCGTATGTTATTGTCTTCGTTGTCTGAAAGGAAGAAAATATGGAGTTGAGATTTCCCGGGGAAATTAATGAGTGACCTTATCAGATCGCGAATCTTTCCCAATCCAACCATATTTAATATATCGAGGTTGTCAGATTTAAGTTTGTCATCGTCAATATCACATAACTGTTTAGATGCTATGGCCACCAATGCATTGGAATCATCAGCTAAGTCAAATGTTTTTTGTCGATGAGCGAAAAGGCTTACAATATTATCCCAACTGTCATTCTCATCTTCTTTTACATTAGCTTCGTCAATAAAGAGTATTATAGATCCCTTATCTTTCTGACGTATATCAGTAGACAGTAACCTGGAATTATCATTTACTCCGAAAAAAAGGTACAAGTGGTTTTTATCGATTGAAATTTTTGTACCCCGATGGAGCCTATAATATGCTTTTGCTCTTGAAAAAACCAAACTGACAAGAAGAGTAATGGTGCAAATAAATGATGCTGCTGCCTGCGTGATGAGAAAACCTTTGCGTATGGGATGGGAGTCCATGCGGTCGAGGATATTACTGTCTACGTCGAGCATAAACATATCNAGAGAACATATCATCGACCTGATAATCAGTTCGGCATTGTTGATCTTAACGTCATGATCCTTCGCTATGATTGGAAACGTAATTATATATAGTATGGTGCCCGTAATAAAAAAGATACCCATGAAGCATGCTGTCATCTTAAGCATACTCTCTCTTTTTGATAATCCTTTATTCTTTACGTATCCATGTAATGATTTTATGACATATATCACAAGGCGACATGCAATATAAGATACGACTCCAATAAAAGTCCATAAGCCAATCGTCCCGGCATTGAAAACAAATGCCGTGAGAATAATCACAACAGCAATATTTACTATTGCTCTCTTACTCATCATCTTTCCTGCTTAAATTCAAAGATTTCTTTTCAATTTTCAAAATCTCTCTATCTTTCTCAATTTCAAGTTTATCTTTTTCTTTAGTAAGGTTCCAGAATGCCTCGTCTTTATCTTTAGTAAGTTTCCAGAGTTCCTTAGTCTTTTCAAATATCCACTCATTCTTTTCTAAAGAATGATTTCTCTCCAGATCTTCTAACTTTTTCTGAAGTTCCCGAATCCTGTCTTTTTCTTCTATGGACTCCTTTTCTAATTTGAAATTTTTATGTTTTGTATACATTTTTAAAATTACGACCAAAAGAAAGCATACTACCACTGCTAAACATATGTATATGCTTACGGAGATAACAGTAGTACAAATATGATAAGAGATTGCTTCATCATATTGGTTTGTTTGTGCAAGTTTAGAGATATCTAATTCCTGCACTTTATTGATAGCAGTGTCAGCAGCTTCTGACACTTTTACAGAAAGATCTACCGGAAATTCCATAATTATTTTAATGTTTGGTTAATAAAGTGTAAAGTTAATCATTTTTTTTGACATTTGAACTAATTCTTGCGTTTTTTGTAAAAATATGGTTGGTTAGGATGTATTCAAGTACGGAAGGAGAAAGGGAGATTAAAGACGGGTCGAGTGTCGAGGGGGATGAATTGAGGAGGTTGCGGATTTGGGTGGAGGAGATGGGCATTTGGGGGGCGTTTTTTAAGAATTGAGAATTGAGAATTGAGACTTGCTTTAGCTTGGGCGCAGCCAATTGAGAATTGGGATTTGATAATTGGGAATTTAAGTCCTCGCCGGGGCGGGGGTAGACTATTATGCCGAATTCTTTTAGGATTTCTTCGGGGTTGCGCCAGCGGTCGAAGGTTGCCCAGTTGTCGCCTCCTATTATTAGGCGGAAGTCGTGGTCTGGATAGTTTTTTTTGAGTTCGGTTAGGGTTTTGTAGGTGTAGGATGGGATGGGAAGGTGGAATTCAAAGTCGCTTACTTTTATACCTGGGATTCCTTCTACGGCGAGACGTGCCATTTCGAGCCGCTGCTCGTTGGAGGCGACGTAGCCTTGGGGCTTGAGGGGATTGAGGGGTGAGACCATTAGCCAGACTTCGTCTAAGTCTGTATGGTCTAATACGTATTTTGCAAGATTGACGTGTCCTTGGTGGATGGGATCGAAGGAGCCGCCGAAAATTCCTATGTTCATTTTTTTTTGCGGACGGAGAAGCCGAAGTGGCCGAGGAGGTCNCCAAGGGCGAAGTATTGGCCGTGGCTGTAGACGAGCATGCCGGCTTTCTCTAATTCGAGTTTTCCGGTTTCTTGATTGATATAGCGNGAATCAGCTCGGACATTGATTACNTCGGCAATAAACATGTCGTGGCTTCCGAGGTGAGTGACGCTTTTTACGCGGCATTCGATGCTGACGGGAGACTCTTCAATTGTAGGGGATTTCACCATTTCTCCGGGAATTGGATGCAGGGCGGTTTCTTTCCATTTGTCATGGTCGCGGCCAGATCNGACTCCAGCCCAGTCGGTGGCACGCGCCATGTCTGCGGTGGTGAGATTGATGGTGAATTCCATATTCTTTATAAGAAGCGGATAAGAGTGCCGCTCCGGACGGACCGATATATAACACATAGCGGGGTCGGAACAAATAGTTCCAACCCACGCTATAGTTATCATATTCCATTCTTCCGGAGTCGCGCCACAAGTGACGAGAACTGCCGGAAGAGGATAAATCATGGTCCCTGGTCGCCAGGAAAGTTTCATACGTTGAGGTCTTTTAGAACTTGGTCGATGTGAGCGTCTGCTTTCTTGACCACTTCTTCATACTGGTCTTTGTCTTTAAGATCCTCGCGAACTTCTACATAGAACTTGATCTTTGGTTCTGTTCCGGAAGGACGGATTGAAACTTTATCGCCGGCTTCTGTGAAGAACTGAAGTACGTTGCTTGTCACAGGCATATCCATCTTTGTGATTTCTCCTGTCTTGAGATTCTTGCAGTTTAGGTCGATATAGTCTTTTACCATAACTACGTCGCTTCCGGCAAGCTGCTTTGGAGGATTCTCACGGAAATTCTTCATCATTGCCACAATCTCCTCTGCCCCACTCTTTCCGGGACGAACTACACTCACGCCACGTTCGCGGCTGAAACCGATCTCGAAGTAGATTTGCTTAAGGAGTTCATAGAGGTCCATTCCCTTGTCGGCTGCCCATGCTGCGATTTCGCACATTAGAGGCACAGCAGAGATGGAGTCTTTATCGCGCACGAATGTTTCGGCAAGGAAGCCATAGCTTTCTTCACCACCACCGATGTAGCGACCGGTGCCTTCCTGCTCACGCATGATGTTTGCAATCCATTTGAAGCCTGTGAATACGTCGAACATACGGACATTGTTCTTGTCAGCGATACGCTTAACAGCTTCAGTAGATACGATAGTCTTCACTACATACTCGTTGCCCTTCATAAGACCAAGTTCGTTGTTACGGGTCATGAGATAGTAGAGGAAGATCATAAGGATCTGGTTGCCGTTGACGAGTTGGTATTCTCCCTTGCTGTCGCGAACCACAAGACCTACACGGTCGGCATCCGGGTCNGAAGCGAGGACGAGGCTTGCGCCCACTTCCTTAGCCTTTGCGATACCCATAGCCATTGCTTCAGGGTTCTCGGGATTTGGAGATACTACGGTCGGGAAGTCGCCAGACTGAACGTCTTGCTCGGGAACGTGGATTACATTCTCGAATCCCCACATCTTGAGGGCATCAAACATGAGCATAGAGCCTGTTCCATGGATTGGAGTATAGACAATCTTCATGTCGGCATGACGCTTGTCAGCCTCCGGAGAGAGNGAAAGCGCGTGGATTTCCTTCAGGTATGGTTCATCNACGTCTTTGCCGATAATCTGGATAAGGTCTTTGTTGGGAGTGAATTTAATCTGATCTACGGAAGTGATCTTATTCACATATGCGATAGTCTCCACATCGTGGGGAGCGATCATCTGAGCGCCATCGCTCCAGTATGCCTTATATCCGTTATATTCCTTAGGGTTATGGCTGGCAGTGACCATTACGCCGCTCTGGCAACCAAGGTGACGAATGGCGTAGCTTACTTCGGGAGTAGGACGGCAAGCGTCAAAAAGATATACCTTAATTCCATTTGCTGAGAAAATGTCGGCAGCGAGTTCGGCAAATTTACGTGAGTTGTTGCGGACATCATGACCGATGGCAACAGAAATCTGAGGAAGATCTTTGAAGCAATCTTTAAGATAGTTGGCGAGGCCTTGTGTAGCCATACCGACAGTATAGATATTCATGCGGTTGGTGCCAGGACCCATAATTCCACGGAGTCCACCTGTACCAAATTCGAGGTCTTTGTAGAAAGCCTCTATGAGGTCTGTCTTGTCTTCTGCATCGAGAAGCTGCTTTACAGCAGCGCGAGTTTCTTCATCGTACTGAGGACCGAGCCATTGTTCGGCTTTGGCCTTGACTTGTTTCAACAATTCTTCGTTGTTCATATTGGGGTTATATTAAAGTTAATTCAAATAAAGTATTTAATAAAGCCACGAAAAGGAGCTCTACATAAATTCAAACGCAAATGTAGTGAAAAATGATGATATAAACAAGACATTTTTAAATAATATTTGCCTTTATGCCAAGAATTCGTTAACTTTGCATAATGAAACAATAAAGAATAGCCATGATATACTCTATGACTGGCTTCGGCCGCGGCACAGCGACATCGCCAACAAAGAAAATAACGATCGAAATAAAGAGCTTGAATTCCAAGCAACTTGACTTGAATATGCGAGTNCCAGGATATTTCAGGGAGCTCGAAGTAGAAGTGCGCAACTCACTGCTTAAGAAATTGGAACGAGGCAAGGTAGATCTGTCGGTAATGGTGGAAAATACCGCTCCNGAGGCACCGGCAAGTGTCAATACGGAAGTGCTGAGTGCCTACAAAAGCCAAATTGAAGACGCTGCGAAGCATTTAGGAGTAAATGTTCCCAATGATTGGTTTTCAATTTTGATGAGAATGCCGGAATCAATGAAAACCCAGCTTCAGACACTTGATGATGCAGATGTGAACGCTTTCAGAAATGCCTGTGACGAAGCCGTAAGAAACATAAGCGAATTCCGTGCTTGTGAGGGAAGAAAGCTCTATGGCTTCTTTATTGAAAAGACAAGCAATATAACGCATCTGCTTGAAAAAGTAGAACCTTTTGAAAAAGAGCGGGTGGTGAAGATCAAGGAAAGGCTTGAGACTCAATTATCTCGTCTCAATACTATAGAATATGACAAGGGAAGGCTTGAGCAGGAACTTATATTCTATATTGAGAAACTCGATGTGACAGAGGAAAAACTTCGCTTAAGAAGCCACATCAACTATTTCTTGGAGACAATGGGAGGAGAAGATGAAAAGCCCGATTGTGGACAAGGGAAAAAGTTAGGATTCATCGCCCAAGAAATGGGACGCGAAATCAACACACTTGGATCTAAGGCCAACGATGCTGAGATGCAGAAGATAGTGGTGATGATGAAGGATGAATTGGAGCAGATTAAGGAGCAAGTGCTGAACGTTTTGTAATTGAGAATTGAGAATTGAGAATTGAGAATTAATTTTTNNCTTAATTCTCATTTAGAATTTAGAATTGATGAAGAAAGGGAAGATTATCGTGCTTTCTGCGCCAAGCGGCACAGGGAAGTCGTCTATAATTAGGAAACTCTTGGAATATCCTGAGCTAAACCTTGGCTTTTCAGTTTCGGCGACGTCGCGCGCGCCACGAGGAACTGAACAGCATGGTGTGGAATATTATTTCATCAGCCATGAGGAATTTAAAAGTAAAGCTGATGCTGGAGAGTTTGTAGAGTGGGAAGAAGTCTATCCTGGCACTTGCTACGGCACCCTTAAAAGCGAGGTTAACAGAGTGACAGATGAAGGGCGCAACCTGATAATGGATATTGATGTGAAAGGGGGCATCAATGTAAAGAAATGTTATGGAGATCAAGCTATCACAATCTTTATTCTTCCACCCAGCAAGGAAGAATTGGAGAGGCGGCTTCGAGGCAGGGGAACCGATGCTGAAGATGTAATTAAGAAACGGCTTGACAAGGCAGATTTTGAGTTGAGTTTCGCTTCGCAGTTTGATGTCAGAGTGGTGAACGACGATTTGGACAGGGCTGTGGAGGAAGTAAGAAAAATAATCATCGNAGCTTAAAGCTTCGATGATTATTTTTTATTTTTGAATGTCGGCGTCCTTACACAAAAAGGCGGGATATGGGGGATCTACTCAATTTTAGGGCTAAACCGAAGGTTAAGGCACCTAAACAAACAGTTTCTTTTTGCAGGATTGCTTTGGGTAGGCGCAGGCAGGAATGCCTGCTTTCCATGGGCTGACGCTCGCGCAGTTGGAATTCCTTAGTCTTTTTGCGCATAGTAGTTTTTGCCGGCTGCGTAGCCGCCATAACTGCCGGAAGATTCAGTACCGTTGAGGAGGAGGCACATATTATGGTATTCTTTACTGCGGTAGACAGTCTCAAGCTCTGTGAGCAATCCTCTTTCGAAAAGACCAACTCGCATTACGAATATTGTGTTTGTGCACACAGTGCTAAAGATACGTCCGTCAGCAATCATCTGTATTGGAGCNCTNTNGATAAAAATAAGATCATATTCTGCNTNCAACNCATCAATCAAACNTGCAAGTCGACCATTTTCAAGCAACTCCGTAGGANTTGGCGGGGTCTTGCCTCCAGGAAGGATNTCAAGATTCTCCTGAAGTTTGCCTCTAATGATCACATCCTTTACATCTGCTTTGCCAAGTAAGCATTGCGCCAAACCCTTATCGGGATTGCCAATGAATGAAGAGGACGAGTTGCGACGCATATCACCATCAATCACAAGCACCTTCTTGCCTCTAATGGCAAGCGACATAGCNAGATTTATCGTAATAAAACTCTTGCCTGAACCTGGATTGAAACTTGTCACCATTACCACGGGACATTTATCTTCACCATCAAGCATGAAGTTAAGGTTGGTGCGTACGACACGGTAGGCTTCATTAACCACATTTCTATTGCCCGGACTTACTACCACCATATGNTCNTTATCNNNNTATTTCNTNGTNTTGACCTTCGGNATCTCNCCAAGNTAAGGAATNCTNAGGCCNTTNAGATCNTTNTTNCCACGAACNTTNGTNTTGGAAACCTCACGCACGTAGATAGTACCGATTGGGAATGCGAGACCTAACAACACAGCAAGAAAAAGAATAGTTGAAGCTTTGGGAGAAGTAGGCTCAGCATCGCCATTAGGACGCGAAATAATTCGAGTATTATAAGGAGTGAAAGCCTGATTCAATTGATTTTCCTCCTTCTTCTGCAGGAGATAGAGATAAAGACTTTCCTTTACTTTCTGCTGGCGCTCTACGCTAAGAAGGAAGCGGGCTTGCTCCGGATTGGAAGAAAGATTCTTTTCGAATGACAGTTTTTCCTTATTGATATTGGCCATATCATTCGAAAGAAGTTTAATCTGATTTTCCACAGCTGCTATGATGCCGACACGAGATTCTGCAATCTGGGCATCATACATTTGAACCACGGGGTTTTCCTCAGAGGAATTAGCAAGGATGGAGTTGCGATAAATTATCAAGCTATTGTGACTTGCAATCTGAGACTCAAGAATAGGGCTCTGGACACCAGAATTGACTGGAATCACACGCATGATATTGTCATCTTTCTCAATATAATCTTTGAGATATTTAGCCATCTGCAACTGATTGTTGAGATCAAGAATTGCTTTTCTTGCTTCCTGCTCTTCCTGAAGATTGATGGAGGCACTTGCAATTAGATCAGGAATTTGATTTTCAGATTTGTAATCTGATATGTCTGAATCAACATCACTAAGCTCCTTAGACAATGAGACGAGTCGCTCATCAATAAAATCAGAGGAAGCCAGTGCGACTTCATTTTTGCTCTCAATCCAATTTTCGTTGTATATCTCAATCAGAGTATTAAGCACATCTTCAGCCCTGCGTGGAGACCCGTCGACTATCGACAAATCAACGATAGAGGCTTCCTTTCTGAACTCACTGACCGACAACTTGGAAAGCCAATTCTTTACAGCACCTTTAAGGGAGGAGCGACCGACATTGATTTTATATCCTAAATCATCTCCTTCTTCTTTATCCTGACCATAGAAAGGAGTTTTCTCTATTTTGATTTTTCCGAGGGGAGTCATCACAGACTCACCGAACTTAATAGGCTTTGATTGCTTGAAATCCACTTTCTCGTCTTTGACCACGAACTTTCTCAAGAATATATTTTCATTCTCATCAATTTTGATTTTAAAGGTCCCTCCGATAGTGGCCGGTAGAGTCTCAAAAGTGACTGTAATAGGGAGACTTGAACCATAAAGGATAGTAGAGCGAAGACCTATCTTTTTATTATAACTGGTCTGAAGACCGAGTCGGTCAACCACTTGAGCCATTAAATCGGGAGATTCGAAATATGCCATCTCATTATAGAGATTGTTGGTAGCATTGCCAATTCCTAAATCAGCAAACATAGCAAGAGCCGAAGTGGAACCGGACTCACCGTCTTCTTTAATTTCCACCTGAGCCTCACGCGTATACGAGAATGGTTTCCACGCCAAATAAAGGACTNCAAATNCNATACATACCATCNGAGAAAGAAGAATNCATTTCCACTGNGCAAGAATGGCTGAAATTAACTCTTTAGGAGTTAGTTTTTGCTCTCCTATTTTATTGTTAGGTTTAGATGCAGAATCTACATTAGGTGCCATATAAAATAAAATTCAAATCTAAATAATGTCTTGTAGAATAACGTGAAAATATCTAAATAAGTATGTATGTGTCTACACAACTCAAAGATTTTACAAAATTAGTAAAAAAAAATGGAATGTGCAAGTTAAGAGTTGAGGGTTAGGGGGTGAGTGTTGTGGGTTAGGAGTTTTGGCGGGAGGATAGGTAGTCGTTTAGAATTATTGTGGCTGCTATTTCATCTACGAGTTGCTTATCTCGACGAGCCATCCGGCGTAAGCCGCCGTCGAGCATAGCCTTATGGGCGAGAGTTGAAGTGAATCTTTCATCAAATCTTACCACAGGCATTTGCGGCATCTCTTTACGGAGATGCTTTAGAAAAGGGTCAATATATCGCGTACTTTCAGATGGACTTCCATCCATTTGCTTTGGAAGACCAACAATAATTTTCTCTACAGGCTCTTTGGCACAGTAGTCTTTTAAAAACTGCATCAGATCGCATGCGCGGACAGTAGTGAGCCCATTAGCGCAAATCTGGAGGGTGTCGGTAACTGCTATTCCGCAACGTTTGCGTCCATAGTCGATTGCAAGAAGTCTGCCCAAAATAATAATAAGAATAATAACGGTTATAAAAAAAAAGAATACCCACACTCTCCTTGAGAGGGTGTGGGCGTCTTGAAAATTATCTCTTGATAAATATCATTCAATAATACTCTTGATTACTTCTTATTTCCAAAGAAACGCTGGTATAAGCCATAGAAGCCTTGACCATGGCGAGCCTCATCTTTAGCCATCTCATGAACAGTGTCGTGGATAGCGTCAAGATTAGCAGCCTTAGCATTCTTAGCTATACGCATCTTGTCTTCATTTGCACCAGCCTCAGCGTGCATACGCTTTTCAAGGTTGGTCTTAGTGTCCCATACCATGTCGCCGAGAAGCTCTGCAAACTTAGCAGCGTGTTCAGCCTCTTCAAAAGCATAGCGCTTAAATGCGTCAGCGATTTCAGGATAGCCTTCACGATCAGCCTGACGAGACATAGCGAGATACATACCAACTTCAGTGCATTCGCCCATGAAGTGATTATTGAGATCCTTCTTCATTTCGTCGTCAACGTCTTTAGCAACGCCAACTACATGTTCGGTGACGAACTTAAGAAGTTCATTTTGATCGAGTTCTTTGAATTTTGACTGAGGAGCGCCACACTGCGGGCATTTTTCAGGTGCATTTTCGCCTTCTGCTACATAACCGCAGATGGTGCATATCCATTCTTTTGCCATAATTATTAATAATTTATTTGATTTTAAATTTGGGTTTTCTATCGTCCTATCCTTGTTAGGGCAAAAGATAAACAAAGATAGTAGGGATAAAGTTTATTTTTTTTATAAAAAAGTTTTATCGCGATAACTCGTAGAAGGCTATAGCGGAGGCTGCCGCCACATTCAGAGAGTCAACCCCATGGTGCATGGGTATTTTTACGACATAGTCGGCGTTTTCAATTGTAGATATCGGAAGGCCCTCCCCTTCTGTGCCCATAATTATTGCGAGCTTTGGCTCCCGCTTAAGAATCGGATCAGAAATATCTACGGAATTATGGCGAAGCGCCATTGCGACAGATTTGAAACCATATTTCTTCAATTCTTCCAAACCTCCATGGAGCCTTGTCCAAGGAATTAGGAAAACCGACCCCATTGAGACGCGGACCGACCTCCGGTTGAGTGGATCGCAAGCCGTCGGAGTAAGTAAGACTGCATCCATTCCCAAAGCGGCGGCAGACCGAAAAATAGAACCAATGTTTGTAGTGTCGCTTACATCATCGATCACCACTACCCTCTTAGATGATCCGCATAATTCAGCAACAGAAGGAAGCTTTGGCCTACGCATGGCACAAAGGACTCCACGCGTCAAGGTATATCCGGTAATATTAGAAAGAATTTCACGGTTTCCAGTAAAAACAGGGACATCAGGAATACGAGCAATAATATCTGCAGCATCTCCGACTATATGCCTGCGCTCACAAAGAAGAGCGACCGGGACCATTCCTGCATCAAGAGCCACATGGATAACCTTGGGGCTCTCAGCAATGAAAAGAGCCTCTTCAGGATGAAGTGAATTGCGGAGCTGAGCTTCAGTCAGCCCCGCAAACACCTTTATTCTTGCATCATCGACCGCACTTATTTCAATGGGGGTCATCACATAAGTTTCTTATAACGGATACGATGAGGAGTCTCAGCATCAATGCCATCACGTTTCTTTCGGAATTCCTCGTAATCGGAATAACTGCCCTCATAGAAAGTGATTTTGGAATCCCCTTCGAAAGCCAGAATATGAGTGGCGATACGGTCGAGAAACCATCGGTCGTGGCTAATCACCACTGCACAACCTGCGAAATTCTCCAGACCTTCCTCTAATGCACGAAGCGTATTTACATCTATGTCATTTGTTGGCTCGTCGAGCAAAAGCACATTACCTTCTTCTTTAAGAGCCATTGCAAGATGCAAGCGATTGCGCTCACCACCGGAAAGAACACCAATTTTCTTTTCCTGATCTGCCCCGGTGAAATTAAACTTTGAAAGATAAGCCCGGGCATTCATATCGCGACCACCCATACGGAACGACTCTACTCCTTGGGAAATGACCTCGTAGACGCTCTTCTCCGGATCAAGATCTTTATGAGACTGGTCGACATAAGCAATCTTCACGGTCTCTCCAACTTCGAAATCGCCACCATCCTGCTTCTCAAGTCCCATAATGAGACGGAAAAGTGTGGTCTTACCGGCGCCATTAGGCCCAATGACACCCACAATGCCATTAGGAGGGAGCATGAAATTGAGATCATCAAACAGATTCTTCTCGCCAAAAGCCTTAGCGACATGATTAGCAAGAATCACCTTATTTCCAAGGCGAGGGCCATTTGGAATAAAGATTTCGAGCTTCTCTTCGCGTTGCTTCTGGTCTTCATTAAGGAGTCTGTCATAGCTGGCAAGACGAGCCTTCCCTTTCGCCTGGCGAGCCTTAGGGGCCATCCTGACCCATTCAAGCTCACGCTCGAGAGTTTTACGGCGTTTGCTTGCCTGCTTTTCTTCCTGAGCCATACGCTTAGTCTTCTGATCAAGCCAAGAAGAATAATTTCCTTTCCATGGGATACCTTCACCACGGTCGAGTTCGAGAATCCAACCAGCAACATGATCGAGGAAATAGCGGTCGTGAGTAACTGCAATAACAGTGCCGGGATACTGTTGTAGATGCTGTTCGAGCCAGTCGATCGACTCTGCATCGAGGTGGTTGGTAGGTTCGTCGAGTAGAAGCACATCGGGTTGTTGGAGAAGGAGTCGGCAAAGAGCCACTCGGCGACGTTCACCACCGGAAAGTTGACTTACAGGTTGATCATCCGGAGGACAACGGAGAGCATCCATAGCTCTCTCAAGTTTATTATCAATGTTCCAAGCATCGGCAGCATCAAGTTTATCTTGAAGCTGAGCCTGCCGCTCCATGAGCTTATCCATTTTTTCGGGGTCTTCGAGCACCTCGGGATCGCAGAAAGCATTGTTGACCTCTTCGTATTCGGCAAGAAGATCCATAATTGGTTTCACACCCTCTTCCACTACTTGGCGCACCGTCTTATCAGGGTCAAGTTTTGGATCTTGCTCCAGATATCCTACAGAATAACCTGGAGAGAAAACCACTTCACCTTGGAAATTCTTATCAATACCGGCAATGATCTTCATCAGTGTGGACTTACCGCTACCGTTAAGNCCAATGATGCCGATTTTAGNANCATAGNAGAAAGAGAGGTNGATATTTTTTAATATCTGACGCTGCGGTGGGATGACTTTGGAGACACCCACCATAGAGAAAATTATCTTTTTATCGTCGGCCATAGTTAATCTAATTCATAATTCATAATGCATAATTCATAATGCATAATTCATAATGCATAATTCATAATGCAAAATCAATTATTATATTAAGTATTAAGTATTAAGTATTACTTTTAATAGATGAGCTTTTATTTTGAGGCGGATTTAGTGCGATAGTCGCAGCGCACTTTTCCCTTAACTATATTGTTGAGTTTAGATTTTATGAGCTGCTTACGTATAGGAGCAATATGGTCGGTATATACTTCTCCTTCAAGGTGGTCGCATTCATGCTGAATGATTCTGCTCAGGAATCCGGTGAATNCTTTTTCANGCNCCACAAAATTCTCATCANGCCAGTTGANGCGCACATGCTCCANCCTCTTCACATTTTCAGNAAGTCCGGGTATAGAAAGACATCCTTCAGAACGGCTCANTGGCTCCATATCTTCAATCACATCGAGTTCAGGATTAATCAGCACCATTTTAGAGTCTTTACATTCAGGAAAATCTTCAGCCAGGACACTTCCATCAAGAACTATCAAGCGTATTGATCGACCGATTTGTGGAGCAGCAAGCCCAACTCCTTCAGAATTATACATAGTCTCCCACATGTCTGCAATTAGTTTTTGCAGATCAGGATAATCGGGAGTAATTTCTTCGGTCTCCGCCCTAAGAACCGGATGACCATATAAATAAATTGGTAGTAACATATTTTATTTGTATTTCAGTTTTCAGTTGTATGAGAGTTTAGGAATTCCGATACATTTTTGGTGAGAGTCCAACATTCTTCTTGAAATATTTACCAAAGAATGATTGAGTAGGGAAGTTAAGTGTGTCGCTGATCTGCTGAATTGTAAGGTTGGTAGATTTCAANAGNATCTTAGATTCAAGAATCAGAAATCTTTCAATCCAAGAAGCGGCAGAATAACCAGTCTGCGCCTTTACAGTGCGAGACAGGTGTTTGGGTGTCACCCCAAGTTCTATTGCATAATAATCGAGGAAACGCTCAGTACGGAACTTGTCTTTTACAAGTTTAATGAAACGGTCGCTCAATCTGGCAGCGCTATCTTGAGAAGCATTTAGAAGATCATAGCAACGATAGGCATACCTATAATAGAATGCAATGATAGAGTGCTGAAGAGCCTTAAGAAGCTGGGGATTGCCAGTATCTGATGAGACAAAACGAAGAGAATCGTAGAGGCTCTCGAATTTGGGGAGAATATCTTGGGGAATTTNGGTGACAGGANGCCGCGACATAGCCGCGAGATTCTGCATATCATTAATATGAAGAAAAATATCTTCCACAAAGAATTTCGACATCACAATGAAAGAAGCAGAAAAATCAGATGATCTTTCAAGAAGCTGGAGTGTCTCTCCATTGCGGATATTGACGATGGCCGGAGCATCAAAATCATAGACAATAAGATTATTACTAAACTTAAAATGTCCAGTTCTTACGAAAATAGAAATGCTTGCTGTGAGTTTTACAGGCTCTGTAAATGGAGGAAGCATAGCCGCCGTGATATTATCGAAAATCCAAAAATCCTTACCCAGGATTTCATCGACATTCATGGGAAGGTTGACATAACCATAGTNAAGTTTGCTGCTTTCGTCGCTNATAACTTCATTNTTTTTTTACTTTATCTGCAATCACCAATCCAAGGAGAACGAGTACGCACCCCACATAANCGANGGNATATATTGTCTCTCCAAGAAGCAGACAACCTACTATCANTGTGACGGGTGGCTGGAAATATAAGTAGTTGTTAGTAGCAAGCGGTCCGATAATCTTTATAGATTCATTCCACAGAAGATATGCCATAGTCGAGCACATCACTGCAAGAAACAGCATATTGAGCAAATATACCGGTTGAGAGAAATCAAATAAGACATGGAGATGAAGAGGTTCTTTTTGAATCATAAGAAGCGGCAGAGATGTAACAAGGCCATAGAAAAAGAGTTTTCTTGTGATGAAGAGAGTGCTATAAATAGGAATCAATCTTTTGATAGCAATTGAGTATACAGCCCATGATAAAGCACAAGATAAGGAAAGAATATCACCAATAGGATGAAATTCCATACCCAATCCCATAGCAATTGGCTCGCTCATAATAACAAGGGCTACTCCGATGAAAGCCACTATTGAGCCAATTATTTCCCCTCGTCGCATCTTCGTCTTATAAATGACAGCAAGAAGAATTGCCGTGAAAATAGGCGATATGGAAGAAAGGAGTGAGACATTCCCGGTAGTGGTATATATGAGTGCATAGTTTTCCATAAGGAAATAAAGGGTACCGGAANAAATANCACAAAGAGCAAGCTGGANNTCATCAGCCCAANACTTAGATTTTATTTCCTTAAAAGTGATGGAGAGCATAATAAGATAGGCCAGNGTAAAACGATAGACGTATACTTCGACAGGGNTCATTTTAGCTCCATCTATAAGAACTTTGGATGCAATTAAACTGCACCCCCAGCAGATGACTGTGATAAGTGCGCCAATATGTCCGGTTATCTTATTATTTTTCCAACTGTTTTTCTTCTCGCGAAATATATCAGATGTAGGGTTTGTGCCAGAATAAAACCAAGGCTTGCAATAATCAAGGTAAAAATTTTATTAAAAAATGGCGATATTTAAAATAATTTTGAAATTTGAATGATGAATTTATTTATTATGATTAAATTTGCAATGGAATATCATAATTAAATAAGGTAAACATGGGATTTTATACGAGTGAGATAATGACAGGGGCTCCGCTTGAGTTTAAGACGGAAACCCAGAAGATGATATATGAAGCACTTGAAAAAGCGGGAATAAATTACACAAGGATAGAAAGTGACCCCGGGATTTCAATGGACGATTGCCTGAATATTGACAAGGCTTTCGGAATTGACACAGTCAAGACCATTCTACTCACCAACAGACAGAAAAACAAATTCTGGCTGTATGTGACACACGCCAGAAAACCTTTTATCACAAAGGAGTTCGGAGCATCACTTCAGATACCCCGCGTCTCTTTTGCCGACGAGGAGCTGATGATGCATATACTTGGCACTCCACATGGCGCCGCGACTCCTTTCGGACTGCTTAGAGACGAAGCGAAAGAAGTGACATTCGTAATGGACAGTGATGTTGCGGATCGCGAAAGCATTGTGATTACTGACGGCGATCCATGCGGATTCATTGCGATACGCAATGCGGATCTTTTCCGAGTGCTCGGCAANGACCCAGTGCTGATTGATAATCCGGCGGAATTAGGTTAAGAGTCAAGAGTNAAGAGTTAAGAGTAAAGAGTCAAGAGTTGAGGGCTTAGGGTTAAGTGCCAAGNGGCAAGGACCAAGGAGCAAAAGATNGTAAAAATTTGAGAACAATGCTGATAAGTTTTGCAGAATGAAATATTTTTAGTAATTTTGCAAACTAAAAGNAANACGCAGGTAAAATATTAATAAATGAAGGTAAAAAAATTTGGAGGGACTTCA
>WFLX010079369.1_pt1 | contig 19168 bp, 19 predicted proteins | sample 4967041 | NCBI WGS metagenome assembly WFLX01 (sample SAMN12857096, study PRJNA449069) | gut metagenome | isolation source: stool from male and female vole | host: Microtus ochrogaster | place: USA:Florida | collected 2017
CACCGCGCAGTCGCAGTGGATGCTCTATCTTGCCATCGCTCTCATGGGCTTCGGCAACGGCAATCCTTTCAGCATTGTGTTCAGTCGTGCTTTGGCTGCTGTGCCGGGACAGAAGAATGAGGTGTCCGGCTTGCTCATCATGGGTCTTTTCGGCGGCACGGTTTTCCCGCTCGCCATGGGTCTCATGAGCGATGCCTTTGGCCAAATAGGGGCCGTGTCGGTTATGGCATTGGGAGTCCTCTACATGTTGGCCTTCTGGTTTGTTGGCCGGAAAGGCTGACTCCTCCCGTTCCGTCGTCTTCCGCCTCACAAAGGCGCGGGGCGCCCAGACCGTCCGATTGCTTTACGGAACGGGGCAGACCGTTTTCTGTAAAACAGAGAGACAAGGAGGCTAAAAGCCGCTTTCCCTCTTTCCTCCGGAGGAGTTTTCCCGATGCAGCATGCCGCGCAGCCCCGCACAGCATGCTGTATCGGGCTGTGCGACATGCTGCGTCGGCCCTTTCCGAAGGGTGCGTTTGACATCAATGCGGGCTGTTTTATGCCGGAACGCGGGAGGNNAGGGGCTTTGCAGGTATGCAAGTCGCTGATATTCATGAGTCTGTTGTGCACTGCGGAAATTCACTCATATGGAAGAAAGCCCGTTGGCAACTGAAAACCGATGCGTTGTGGAGGGTGAAGTTGTTCGTTTTCGTTGCAAGAAAGAGCGGCTGACATCTGCTGTGGTCGGTTTGTGGCATAGCGGTGCGCCCTGTGGTGCCGGTATGGCAGGGGAAAAAGAAAAGGGGCAGCCTCACGGTTGCCCCTTTTTGGTTGTTAGTTTGTTTTGAGAGAAAAGCAGTGCTTCACAGCACGAATTGATTGTTTTTTCGAATAGATGTTATGTTGTAAAAAGCAATAGTTGTTTCATGGCGCATATGCCTTAGTCGAGTCGCACCCATTGGCAGTGAGCGCCGCCTCATGCTGTTCGGGTGTGCCGAGTTTGACGCGTTGCAGGCTGTCGTCGTCAGTTATTTCCGCTGTCTGCGGAGTGTCTCCGTTGTTCGTCATGCTGTGCTGTGCAGCATCGCCGATGGTGAGGAGCAGTGCCACGAGGCCTGCGGCCTGATAGAGCGGCCGGATGCGGCGTGCGAAAGTCAGCCGTTTTGCATGGAACACCTGTCTCGGCGGCTCTTCCGCTTCCACCAAGCGTAACATCTTCTCGGCGAAGTCGTCCGGCAGTTGTTCGTGTGCCATCGCTTCTTCTTCGAGGAAGAACCGCTTGTAGGGGAGCAGGCTGGCAGGGATGTCTTCCTGACGGAAGAAGCTGCGCAGGATGGTTTCCTCCTCCAATGTGGTCAGGCATTCCCAGTAGCGCTCCAGAAGCTGTTCGATGTATTTATAGTCCATAACGTTCGGTCAGGTCTATTTGTTGTCTTATTTTGGTGCGTGCACGGTGCAGATAGACTTTCACTTGCGTTTCGCTGATGGCCATTGTCTGTGCTATTTCCTGATAGGACAGCCCTTCTATGTCGCGCAGATGTATGATGGTGCGCTGGTTTTCCGGCAGTTCCTGCATGAACTGTCCTACGAGGGAGAGCCGCTCGCGTGCTTCCATCTGCAGGTGTGGCGCTTGTCCGGCTAAGGGTGCTGCTTCCTTGAGCTGTGCATTGACGCGTCCCGCACGTTTCACCGTGTCCAGTGCGCGGTTGCGGCAGACAGTAGTGGCAAAAGCCTCCAGATTGGCTATCTGTTCCCACCCGTCGCGCTTTTCCCAGATGGCGAGCAGCGTGTCTTGCACCACGTCCTGNGCTTCTGCCCTGTTCATCGTNATGCTGAGGGCCAAACGGAAGAGCCTGTCACCCATGGGCAGAACATTTGTCCGGAAGCTGGCTTTTTGCATGGCTCTATTATGTTGACGATTGAGAACAGTGTTTGTTACAGCAGTGAAGCATTTTTTTTGGAAGATGTATGGCGGGAACTGCGCCGTTGAAGTCTTGCGGCGGTTCGAGCCATGCAAATCATCGCTTCGTGTGGCTTTGGCAGTTGGCCTGCGGATTGCCGAATCCCCGACGCCGTGTGGCTCTATGCTCTGATGGTAGTGCCGCGTGTGCCGTCGATGTTGTCGGCGCGTGTGATGACGACTTGTGTCACGCCCCGGTGAATGGAGAGGAAGGCGTTCTCCAATTTGGGAATCATGCCGCCGGCAATGATGCCTTGCGCTTTCAGCTGCTGGAACTCGTCCTCGTTGATGTCGGGAATGACGCTGTTGTCATCGTTGGCATCACGGAGCACGCCGGGTTTCTCGAAACAGAAGGTGAGCGTGACATCGTAATGTGCAGCCAAAGCTGTTGCCACGGCGCCGGCAATGGTGTCGGCATTGGTGTTGAGAATATGCCCTTCGCCATCGTGTGTGAGCGGTGCTATCACGGGCACAGTCCCTCCTTCTATCAGTCGTGCGAGCTGCTGTCCGTCCACGCAATCTACGTCGCCAACGAAGCCGAAGTCCACCGTCTGCTCGGAACCATCGTCCATCTTGACGCGTTTAGGGGGACGTATGTGGCTTCGGATGATGTCGCCGTCAGCGCCGGTCAGGCCGATGGCACTGATGCCTTTGGCTTGCAGACCGGCCACGATGCCTTTGTTCACCAGTCCGCCATACACCATAGTGACTACGCGCAGCATCTCTTGGTCCGTGATGCGGCGGCCGCCCACCATCCTGCTTTCTATGCCGAGCTTCGCGGCGATGGCGGTGGCAGAGCGTCCGCCGCCGTGTACTAGAGCCTTGCGGCCCGGCATGGCCGCGAACTGACAAAGCAACATGTGGAGCGAAGCCGGGTTCTCGACCACGCCGCCGCCCACCTTTATTATGTTGAGTGTTTCTTTCATTCTTGTTTTGTTTGGGGAGACAGACCGTTTGCAGCCTGACTGTTTACTGACTGTTGTTTGCCGGACCATGACGGTCGGACTGTTCTGTCCGCATGCGGGACATGGGCATTGCCTGCCGTTCGTGTGCCACTGTGCGCTTAGCGCCCCGGCCCTTGCCGGTAGCGGTTTTCGTCCTTATCCTCAAGCATCGAGAGGTAGCTGGTGAAGCGACTCTCTGCAATGTCGCCCTGTGCCACGGCTTGCAGCNCGGCGCATCCCGGCTCGTGGGTGTGGGTGCAGTTGCCGAAGCGGCAGGTTTCGGAGGTGCGGAATATCTCGCGGAAATAGTGCGACACCTCCTCTCGCTCGATGTCGAACGTGCCGAAGCCCTTGATGCCCGGCGTGTCGATGAGTGCTCCGCCGCCCGGCAGGAAGTGCATCTGCGAGAATGTGGTGGTGTGCATGCCCGCATCGTGTGCCTGGCTGATTTCCGCTGTTTTGGCCCCTGCGCCGGGGACGAGCAGGTTGAGCAACGTGCTTTTGCCCACTCCGCTGTGGCCGCTGAGCAACGAGGTGCGGTGGGCTAAAGCCTTACGGACCGCTTCCATGCCGGTGCCCTCTTCCGCCGAGCAGGCCAGGCAGTCGTAGCCGATGGCGCGATAGAGCGCAATGAGTTCGTGCAACCTTTCCTGCTCTTGGCAGTCGTAGAGGTCGGTCTTGTTGAAAATCAACAGCACTGGCACACGGTATGCTTCCGCGCTGGCCAGAAANCGGTCNATGAAGGTNGTGCTCGTCTCGGGGTGTGCCACNGTGACTACCAGCGCAGCCATATCGACGTTNGCAGCAATGATGTGACTCTGNTTGGANAGGTTAGAGGCGCGCCGTATGATGTAGTTGCGGCGGTCCTCAATGCTGTCGATGAGCGCCGTTTTCCCGTCGGTGCAAGGCGTGACGCTCACGAAGTCACCCACAGCCACAGGGTTTGTGCTGCGAATGCCCTTGAGACGGAAGTTCCCTTTTACCTTACATTCAAACAGCCGGCCACAGTCTGTACGGACCGTGTACCAGCTGCCTGTGCTGCTGATGATAAGTCCGCGCATCAAACGGTCATGATTTCTTTCTCTTTGGCGGCCAGCAACTCATCGACCTTCTTGATGTACTTGTCGTGCATCTTCTGCATGTCGGCCTCTGCATCCTTCTCCAGGTCTTCCGACAAACCGTCCTTGATGCCTTTTTTTAGCTTGTCGATGGTGTCGCGACGGGCATTGCGCACGCTTACCTTTGCCTGCTCTGCATCTGCGCTGCACTGTTTGACCAGCTGTTTGCGGCGTTCCTCAGTCAGTGGGGGTATGCCGAGGCGGATTATTTCACCGTTGTTTTCTGGCGTGATGCCCACGTTGCTGTCCATAATGGCCTTCTCGATGGGGCGGAACATACTCTTGTCCCAAGGCTTTATGGTAATAGTGCGTGCATCGGGAGTATTAATGGCAGCTACGTTGTTCAAGGGAACGAGACTTCCGTAGCTGTCAACGCGGATGCCGTCCAAAATCTTGATGTTAGCCTTGCCGGCACGAATGTGAGCCAATGACTCTTCGAGGTACAACACGGCTTCTTCCATTTTCTCCTCGGCGCGTGCGAGGGTTTCTTTTACGTCAATCATGTTATTTCTGCTGTTTGAGTGAGTGTCTGTTGTTAAAAAGCGGTAAATGTTTAGCAAAAGTATCGTTTTTTGCGTAAAAAAACAAGGCTTGGCGTGATTATTGCAAAAAAACATATACATTTGTAGCGAGAAAGCCGAAAAACAGATGGAAACAGACGCTCAGATCAATGATTTGCTGGCCAAACTGGAGCCTATAACGCTGGAGGAGATGTCGAGCATCAGACTCATGAACCGTACAGACACCAAGTTCGTGACCAACAAGGAGCATCTGGTGCTCCTGCTCGAACAGGCTCAGGGCAAGTATTATGCCCAGTATCACAACGGCAGCAAGATAGCCGACTACATGACAACGTACTGGGACACGGATGCCCACCGCTTTTTTATGGACCACCATAACGGCCGCTCGCCGCGCCAGAAAGTGCGTGTCAGGACGTACATGGACAGCGATGACACCTATTTAGAAATAAAGACCAAGAACAATCACGGCCGCACGAAGAAGAAGCGTGTTCAGGTGCCCNGCCAGCAGATAACAGGTGAAGGGGGCAACGAGGAGTTCCTCAGGGAGCGCGTACACCTNGGCATGGCTGACATCCATCCCACTGTGCGCAACCGTTTTCACCGNATCACCCTTGTCAACTTTGCCAAGACCGAACGCCTGACCATCGACTACGACGTTCGCTTCCACAACATGGAGACTAACGTCAATGCCCATGTCGGTCCGCTTGTCATCATTGAACTCAAACGCGATGGCAATGTATTCTCCCCCGTCCTCGGCATACTTCGGCAACTGCGTATCAAGCCCAGCGGCTTCAGCAAGTACTGCATAGGGTCGGTGATGACCAACAAAGGACTCAAGCAGAACCTCTTCAAACAAAAGCTGGTGAAACTTCGGAAAATAGCAAATTCGTGAACCTTAAAACAAGATACAGAAACAGAAACTAAACATTATGGACGCCTTTAACGACATTAACTACCAGCTGGGTAATTTGATAGGCCTAACGCTTTTTGACCCTCAGCACTTCACCTCGCTGCTGATGCGCTTTCTCATCAANCTGGCTGCGGTAACCATCATCGCACGTTGCTTCTATTATCCTCGNGGACGCAGGCGTGACTACATGTTCATCTATATCCTTATGTCCATGAGCATCTTCCTGTTGGTGAGCCTCATGGAAGGCGACGGCATGAACATCGGAGCCGCGATGGGGCTCTTTGCAATCTTTGGCATCATGCGTTTCCGCACCGAAGCTGTGCCAATTCGCGAAATGACTTATCTCTTCATGCTTATCGCTTTAAGCGTAGTGAATGCTCTCTGCCGCGCGGAATATCATCCGAAGGCAGACTATTGGGACGGCTTTGGCGTGGTCACTATCCTTTTTGTCAATCTGGTATTTCTGGGTATGGCCTGGCTCTTCGAGAGCGGAAAACTGGTCAGCAACAAGTGCAGCAAGTTTATTAAGTATGACAACATCGACCTCATCGCTCCCGACAAACGTGCCGAACTGATAGCGGATATAGAGAAGCGCACCGGCCTGAAGATAGATCGCATAGAGGTGGGCGCGGTGGACTTCCTGAAGGACTCTTGCCTCATACGCATCTATTATGATGAGCCACTCGACCGTGGTTCGAGCGTTGAGCAGTTAACGAAAATGCCCCGCGTATGAAGTTCCGTTTGTTCATTGCTGCCATTCTCCCGTTACTCTACGCCTTGTCTGCCATGGCACAAGGCATAGACGAGGTTGGGCAGTGGCGTAGCGTCGGCCTTGATAAATCGTTTGGTAAGCGTTGGAAACTNGAGGCTGAGTTGGAGTATCGTGCTCAGAACAAGACGCGCTTCTCTGCCGGTTTGGGTGCAGACTTCAAGGTGAACAAACATCTCAAGCTCGGTGCGGGCTATACCTTCCTCCTCAACCCCAAGCTGAAACCCGAAAGGTTTACCGACAAGAACGAGTTCAGCGCCTGGCCCGGATGCCTTCCGGAGGAGTGCCCCAGCGAGTTTACCAACGGCTATAACTATTTCAAGGCATACCGCCTCCCACCCCGACACCGTGCCTTCGTTGACGTTACCGGCACCGTGAAACTCTGGAAATGGTTTCGCATCTCTTTGCGCGAACGTGTGCAATACACTTGGCGCAAGGCATATTCCACCGATAAACTTTCGCATCGCGAGGTGTACGCCAAACAGTACGACTTTGACTTCGACGAGAACTGGAATATCATCGACATCTGGTCCATTCGTCAAGAAAGCGTGCGCGACGTGTGGTCGCTTAAGACATACGATCCCAGCTGCGACCGCGTACTGCGTTCGCGCATCAAACTCGAAGTGGATAAAAAATCGTGGAACCTTTCCCCATTCATTTCCGCCGAGGCCCACAATAGCATTACGCACGGAGAGAAAATGCTTTTGCAGAAGGTGCGCACCGCCATAGGAACTTCCTATAAGTTCCGAAAACATAACAAGATACAGCTCGCGTACATACTCACTGTGGGCATGTACGACGTGGAGGATGGTGTTGTGGAACGTGAAGACGAGCGCATGCACACCATGAGCCTGGGCTATAGTTACAGTTTTTGACCGATATACATTATATAATATATAGAACATGAAAACAATGAATATCATGGCAGCAATGCTGTTTGCGGCCAGCACTGCGGTAATGGCAGAAGACTACAACTTTCTGACAATAAGTTGCGGCGGCGAGGAGCAGAACATCGCGCTGCCCGTCATCAAGAAAATTTCCTTTGCGGAAGGACGTGCGATAGTAACGACAAGCGAGGGCAGTCATTCCTATCCTATCTCCATCCTCGACAAGATGACCTTTACCTACAAAGATAACGAGACGGGCCTTCAGGTTCTTCCCGAGCAGAGCGAGAACATGTCATTTGCCAATGGCAAACTCAATGTCAAAGGCAACGGCCTGCTGTGTGTTTACAACACNAGTGGCGCGTTGGTCAGCGTGTTCAATGTGGAAGAGGGTGCCAACGTGAATCTTGGCGATTTGCCTGATGGTGTCTATGTGGTCCGCATGGGCAAGCAGGCCATCAAACTGAAGAAGTAAAAGGAGTTCCCGCCTNACACCCTTCCCTCGCAATCGNGGAANGGGAGGGGGAAGAATTTAGCGTTATGAAGAGAATATACTTTAGCTGCATGTTGGTGCTTTGCGCTCTGGCGGCACAGGCGCAAGAGCAGATTCGCATCTGGCAGGCCGGCAATGACACCCGACTGACTGTCCCGGAGATGACATTTGCCGATGGCGGCGCAGCCTTTTCGGCCGGTGGCCACACCTACAGTGTCAATGCTGTGGACAGCATTACCGTGGTGCATACCGTCACCGTAACCTACAGCGAAACTACCGCTTCCGTTGACCTCGGTCATGCTCCAGGGGTTACATACACCATAGATGGCGCTCATGTCAACATACTCAGCACCAATAGTAAGAACGAACTGGAGTTTGTCTTGCAAGGGCAGAGCACACAGGGCTCGCTCACATACGACGGTCCGCTCAAGTGCCGTTTCTACCTCAACGGGCTCAAACTCACCAGCGACCGCGGTGCCGCTATCGACATCCAGTGCGGCAAGCGAGTGGCCCTCATACTCAATCCCGGCACGGAGAATGTGCTCAGCGATGCTGCTACCGGTTTGCAGAAGGCGGCTTTCTATTGTAAGGGACATGTGGAGATTGAGGGCAGTGGCTCTCTGACAGTGACAGGTAACGCACGTCACGCCATTGCCACAAAGGAGTATCTGCAACTGAAGAAAAACACGGGAACCGTCACCGTTAACAAGTCTGTATCCGATGCTTTCCATGTGGGACAGTATTTCCTCATGAACGGCGGCACCGTCAATATCAGCGGTCAGGGTACGGACGGCATTCAGGTAGAGACAATCATGGCCGCAAATGGCGTGACTCCCGAACCAACGAAAGAGGAAAACGGCAATGCCTTCGTCAATGGTGGCCGCATAAACATTACAGCCGTGACCGGCGATGACAGCAAGGGCATCAAGATGTCCGGCAACATGACCGTCACAGGCGGCACGTTTATCATCAATGCTACAGGTGCCGGCACAAAGGGCATTTCCGTGGGAGGCAACATGCTCATCAATCAGGATTCAGGCACCACTCAGATGATGATTCGTGCCGAAGGAGGCCGCTATGTGGACCCTGTAAATCAAGAAGACTCACGCTGCATGGGTATAAAGGTGAAGGGTAACCTTACCATAAACGCAGGCACCGTCCGTGTGTCAAACACGGGCAGCGGTTCACGCGGCATTAAGGTTGACGGCGTATATACGAAGTCGGATGCCGCATCCGTTTCGGCAAACGTCGCAACCGGACAGTAGTCTGCCGGCCGTTGTGCAGGCAAGTCCTTTCTTCGTCCAACGTTAAAGCCTCTGATGCACCGCGGTGCATCAGAGGCTTTAACGTGTTGACAAGGAGCGCATGGCGTGCGACGTCAGGGCTTCCCATGTGCGATGTTCTTCTTACTCGTCAATGTTGCCGAAGCGCTTAACGTCTTCAATCACCTTGAGCAGGTATTGTCCGTATTGATTCTTGAGCATGGGTTGGGCCAGTTCGCGCATGCGTTCTTCATTAATCCAGCCTTTGCGGTAGGCGATGCCTTCCAGGCATGCCACCTTCAGCCCCTGACGCTTTTCGAGCACTTCGATGTAGGTGGATGCTTCCGATAGCGAATCGTGTGTGCCCGTGTCGAGCCACGCAAAACCGCGTCCAAGGGTCTGTACCTTCAGTTCGCCGTCTTCCAGAAAGCGTTGGTTGACGGTTGTAATCTCATATTCGCCGCGTGCGCTGGGTTTGATGCTGGCAGCCACGTCCACCACCTTGTTGGGGTAGAAGTAAAGGCCCACAACGGCGTAGTTGCTCTTGGGGTGTGCCGGCTTTTCCTCGATGGAGAGGCAGTTGCCGTTCATGTCAAATTCTGCTACGCCATAACGCTCAGGGTCGTTCACCCAATAGCCGAAGACTGTGGCCTTCTTGTCCTCCTCGGCTGTGCGGACTGCCTCGCGCAGCATATTGCCGAAACCATTGCCTTGGAAAATGTTGTCGCCCAGCACGAGACAGGCGCAGTCGTTGCCAATGAAGTCGGCACCAATGGTGAAAGCCTGTGCGAGCCCGTCGGGCGATGGTTGTTCGGCGTATGTGAACTGCACGCCATAGTCACTGCCATCGCCCAGCAGACGTTTGAAGCCGGGCAGGTCGTGCGGGGTGGAGATGATGAGAATCTCGCGAATGCCTGCCTGCATCAGCACGCTGAGGGGGTAGTAAATCATCGGCTTGTCATAGATGGGCATGAGCTGTTTGCTGATGCCTTTTGTGATGGGGTAGAGGCGTGTGCCGGATCCGCCGGCCAATACAATTCCTTTCATGATAATGTTGAAATAGAGAAAGTGCCTAATGTGTGATTTCCTCAAATGTAGCAAGCGTGGCTTGCTGCTGTTTCTGCATTGTGCAATTGCACTACACCATATAGTCCATACATGTGCGCAGGCAGGTGTAGGGACGAACCTTTCCGTCGGCCACTGCAACATGTTCGGGGTGAACAGTGTAGGCGAGCAATGCAGCCTCGTCGGTGAAGGTGCTGTCGAGCATCACATCGGCATTGGATGAGTCCAGACGTCCGTCCACGTTTACTTTTATGTCCACCAGCCCCGGGATGCGTCCTTTCAGTCCTTCCAGCCCCGTCTTGATGCCTTGCTTCACTGTTTCCTTCTTTTCTGTAGTGAGTTCTTCCTTTAGACGCCAGAGTATAATGTGCTTGACCATGTTTTTATATTTATGTGATATATTGCCACAAAGATAGTGTGAAAAGCCGATACTGCCAAAGGATTTTACGAAAAAGTGCGTAGTGCGTGCGCGGGATGCCGGTGTGAGACGGGAATCAACTATGCTGNATGTGATGCGATTTGCCANGGGCATAAAGTNATGTCAGCCATGTATATAACGTAATGCACNNTGTTNAAAGCCGGCGATGTTCCTCTCTGTANCAGTAAGTAGCTCCTGTGACCGAGGCCGGACACCGCCCTATAACGCAGANTTCACACACAGGGGGTGGCGGACTATGCGCTATGCTCTGTGTGTGAACGGCATTCAGTTCTCATTTGCCATCCGGGGGCTTAGAACTGTTCAAGGTAAGCGATGCGGCTTTCTATGCTCGGGTGGGTGCTGAAAAGATTGCTCATCATCTGGGTGAACTCGCTGGCAAAGGCTTGTGGACGGACTATGAAGAGTTGTGCCACATCTTCCCGGTCAACGCGTCCGAGACCCGGGTTGCCGCTGATTTTTCGCAGGGCTGAGGCGAGGGCCAACGGGTTGCCGCAGAGTTCTGCACCGCCGGCGTCGGCCANGTACTCACGCTTGCGGCTGATGGCAAAACGTGTCAGCAGAGTGAAGAAGTAGCCGAATGCAGCCAGCACCAAAGCCACCAGCATCACTACAATGACGCCTGCGCCGCCGTTTTTCTCCTCGCGGCTCGAGCGGCGCCCTCCTCCAAAGAGAAATGTGTTCCACAGCAAGCGGATGACGAGGCTGAACAGTGTACTCATGATGCCCACGAAGATGATGCTCACGATGAGCAGTCTCGTGTCGCGGTTGCGGATGTGTGTCAGTTCATGACCGATGACTCCCGCCAGTTCGTCATCGGTCAGACGGTTCAGGATGCCCGTTGTCACAGTCACTGTGTAGCTCTTNNCNTCGATGCCACTTGCGAAGGCGTTGAGTTGCGGANCGTCGATGACATTGATTTTGGGCATTGCCATGCCGCAGGTCATGCAGAGGTTCTCAACGATGTTGTAAACGCGCGGATTCTCCCTGCGTTGCAGCGGACGTGCGCCGGTGGCATTGCGCACCATGTCGGCATTTGCCCAGTAGGCTATCAGAAACCAGACTCCGACGATGCCCACCACCCATGGCAACGCCGTGAGGAAGGCCTCGTTCGTGGCCATGAAGTCCACCTCTGTGTGCGAGGAGTAAGGGGTGTCCTCTACCGCATACATGTTCGTGAAGGCCAGAAAGGCATACACTATGCCGAGGATGATGCAGGGGAAGAGCAGAAGCAACAAGATGCTTTTCATGTTGTTGCGTGCCTGCTGCGTGTATAGACCAACGTACTGCATGGGCTTAGAAACTGATTTCGGGTGCTTTGTCCAATGTGGCACGCTCCGTCACTCCTACGTCGAAGAGCGGCTCTCTGTGGAATCCGAACAGGCCGGCAAACAGTACGGCGGGGAAGGTTTGCACGCCGTTGTTCAGTTCCTTGGTGGTGCTGTTGAAGAATCGACGGGCGGCCGCCAGCTTGTTTTCAATGTCGCTGATTTCTGCCTGTAGTTGCATGAAGTTCTGGTTCGCCTTCAGTTCGGGATAGGCTTCGGCTACGGCGCGCAGGTTCATCATGGCGTGTGTCAGGGCATTCTCGGCTTCGATTTTGTCGTTGATGCCGGTTGCTCCCATCGCGTTGGCACGGGCTGCCACCACCTTGTCGAGCGTCTCCGACTCGTGTCGGGCGTAGCCTTTTACGGTTGCCACCAGCTGAGGGATGATGTCGTGGCGCATTTTCAGCTGCACATCGATGTTGGCAAACGCATTTTCGCGGTTGTTGCGAAGATGCACCAGCCCGTTATAGGTGCTGATGAGCCAAAGGGCGATTACTGCGATNACAGCTATTACAATGATGGTTGTTGTGGTCATATCAGATATCTTTTAGTGGTTAGTAATTGTTGGCAAAGGTAAGAAAAATAGCGTTATAAAGGTCAGNCGAGCGCTCTGTTTTAGGATATCTTGTTGCTTTTCTGCTTTTTTTTGACTTTTTTTNTTACAAGGACGATGGTATTTTGTCAAGAATATACTACCTTTGCGCCCTAAAATTGCACTCTAAACGATATAGTAAGGTATATGAGACAACTAAAAATCACAAAGAGTATCACCAGCCGTGACAGTGCGTCGCTTGACAAGTATCTACAGGAAATAGGCCGTGAGGCGTTGCTTTCCGTCGAGGAGGAAGTGGAGCTTTCGCAGAAGATACGCAAGGGCGACCGCAGGGCTCTTGACAAGTTGGTGCGTGCCAATCTTCGTTTCGTGGTCAGTGTGGCCAAGCAGTATCAGAATCAAGGACTCTCCTTGCCTGACCTTATCAACGAAGGCAACGTAGGCTTGATTAAGGCTGCTGAAAAGTTCGATGAGACGAGAGGCTTTAAGTTCATCTCCTATGCCGTATGGTGGATTCGTCAGACCATCCTTCAGGCTTTGGCCGAGCAGAGCCGCATCGTGCGTCTGCCTCTGAATCAGGTCAGTGCCGTGAACAAGATAACGAAGGCTATGACGAAGTTTGAACAGGAGTTCGAGCGCAAGCCCAGCGCCGATGAACTGGCAGAGCTTGTCAACGAACTGCCTGAGAAAATCAACGATTCGCTGCGTGCCAGCGGTCGCCACGTCAGTGTGGATGCTCCTTTTGTGGAAGGTGAGGAGAACAGCCTGTTGGACGTGATGACCAATCCCGATTCGCCTATGGCCGACTGCGAACTGGTCAGTGAGAGTCTCTCCACGGAAATAGATCGTGCGCTCGGCGTGCTGAACGAACGCGAGAAGCAGATTGTAGAGCGCAGTTTCGGCATCAACGGACAGCCCGAGATGACGCTTGAAGAAATCGGCGAGACCTTCGGCCTGACCCGAGAGCGTGTGCGCCAGATTCGCGAGAAGGCCATCCGCAAGTTGCGTGTAGGCAGCCGCAACAGTCTGCTTCGTTCTTATCTCGGTTAAGGAGGCAGCATCTTATTTTCCGGAGAAAGTAAGCATTGAAGGCCTTCCTGCCCGCGGGCAGGAAGGCCTTCAATGCTTTACGGAGGTGTCCTGTTGGTGAGTCTTTGTCTTCTTGGCACGCTGTCTCTTCTCGCACAGCCTGTTACATCTCCTCCTGCAGACTGCTGCATCGGAGATTGTCGCATGCCGACTTATAGAACACTCCCTGCGTTTGTCAACGCCTTGATGGCGTGGTTCATGCGACGGAGCGTCTCTTCTTTTCCGAGGAAGGCTGCCAGCTCGTACATGTCCGGTCCCTGACCTTCGCCCACAAGGCAGATGCGCCATGCGTTCCAGGGCTTGATGCCTGTGGAGGCGGCCCAGGCATCCACGGCAGTCTTCTGCCCCTCTACGCTGAAGTCCTCTATGCCGGCCAGCACCTCTGCCAGCTGACGCATTTCCTGTGCGCTGTTTTCCTTCCAATTCTTGCGAATGAACTTGTCCTCGGGGTCGAACGTCTCGGGTGCGATGAAGAAGAAGCGGGTCAGGGGCCAGAGGTCGCTGGCGAAACTGATGTTACGCTTCTTTTTGTTGCCCTGCCCGTCGGAGTATTCAATCACCTTGAGCTTCATCATGCGCACCACCTCCGACATCTGCTTCTCGGTTGCGCTGATGCCCTGCGCGGCAAGGACTTTACTGAAAGCAGGAACCCAGGCCTCGTCGGGCTGCCGGATGAGGTACTGGTGGTTGAACCATGCCGCCTTGATGTAGTCAAACTTTGCACCGTTTTTGGAGCATTTGCTCAGGTCGAAGAGCTTCACCATTTCGTCGAGCGACATAATCTCTTGGTCGTTGCCGGGGTTCCAGCCGAGAAGGGCCAGGAAGTTCACGACGGCCTGAGGCAGATAACCCTTTTCGCGGTAGCCGCTACTGGTCTCTCCGCTCTTTGGGTCGTGCCATTCGAGCGGGAAGACGGGGAAGCCTAACTTGTCGCCGTCGCGCTTGCTGAGCTTGCCGTTGCCGATGGGCTTGAGCAGTAGGGGCAGGTGGGCAAAACGCGGCATGGTGTCTGNCCATCCGAAGGCTTCGTAGAGCAGGACGTGAAGGGGCGCACTGGGNAGCCACTCCTCGCCGCGGATGACGTGTGTCACTTCCATGAGGTGGTCATCNACGATGTTGGCCAGATGATAGGTAGGCAGTTCGTCGGCACTTTTGTAAAGCACCNTGTCGTCAAGGATACTGCTATCCACGCGCACCTCGCCGCGGATGATGTCGTCAACCAGCACCTCTCTGCCGGGTTCGATAAGGAAGCGCACCACATACTGCTTGCCTTCGGCTATGAGGGCATCCACTTCTTCCTTCGGCATCGTCAGCGAGTTGCGCATCTGCAAACGGGTGCCGGCATCATACTGGAAGTTTTCCACTTCGGCACGCTTTGCGTTGAGTTCCTCGGGGGTGTCAAAGGCGATGTAGGCGTGGCCGCTGTCGAGCAACTCGTTCACATACTTCTTGTATATCTCGCGACGCTCGCTCTGCCGGTACGGNNCATGCTCGNCGCCGAAGCTGACNCCTTCGTCAAACNGGATGCCGAGCCAGCGGAACGACTCGATGATGTACTCCTCGGCTCCCGGCACAAAGCGTCCGGAGTCGGTGTCCTCGATGCGGAATATGAANTCGCCGCCCGTCTGACGGGCAAAGAGGTAATTGTAGAGTGCGGTACGTACGCCGCCGATATGAAGGGGTCCGGTAGGGCTGGGAGCGAAGCGCACCCTTACTTTTTTGTCTGTAGCCATCGTCTTTTCGTATTATTTCGTGCAAAAGTACATGTTTTTTTTCATATAACGGCAAAAATTTCGTACTTTCGCAAAGCGATTCTCNCTTTTCCGCATAAACCAATCACTTCACAGACTATGAGCAGATACAATCACAAGCATAAACTCACGGCAAGGGCTTATCTCTTCCGCGTCTTCTTTTCAGTGGTCTCCATCGTTATTCTGGTGGCTTTCATGCCGAACACGGGCAGCTCGCAGTTGAGATATCAGAGAGGCGAACCATGGGATGACGAACCCCTCATAGCACAGGACAGCTTCCCTATACTCAAGTCGCCGGAGCGCGTGGCACGCGAGCAGGACAGCATCCGCCGGTACTATGAACCGTATTTTCGCATGGACGCCGGGATGCTGGCTCTCCAGCAAAAGGCGCTCCGGCAGGACTTCAATTCGCGCATGGTGCAAGGCATTCCGTACTATTTTCTGCCACATTTGCTGGAAAAACTGCGACACATCTATAGCCGCGGCGTTCTTGGCGAGATGCCGGAAACCCTGAAAAAAGAGCCGCCGCGCATGGCGCGCATCTATTTCGACAACCAGTCTTCCGTGCGTCCCTTCTCTCAGGCCTTCACCGAAAAGACAGCATACGAATACATCACGACGGAGCAGGACAGCAACCGCTACAACCACAGCCGGTTGCATGGGCTCGACCTGATGAAGTACATCACCCCCAATCTCTTCTACGATGCCGAGAAGAGCCTACAGCAACGGCAGGAGGTGGATGCCCGTCTGGTGCGAACGAAAGGTGTTGTCCTGCAGGGACAGAAGATAGTTGACAAGGGGCAGATAGTGGATGAAGAGATAGAGGGCATACTCCTCTCGCTGGAACGGCATGCGCAGGACCATAAGCTTTCCACCTCCGAACGCCTTTTGCGTTTGGGCGGACGTGTGGCATACGCCACCATTCTGGTCGTGCTTTTGCTCATGTACTTCCAGCAGTTTCGCAGTGATTATCTGGAGAAGTTGCGTTTTGTGTTGTTCATCATGTGCTTGTGCCTGTTCTTTCCCATCGTTACTTATGCGGTGTATCCTCTTTCGCAAATGGCGGTCTATCTCATTCCCTATTGCATGTTGCCTATTTTCATCCGCATATTCATGGACTCGCGCACTGCCTTTGTGACGCATATCCTCACAGTTCTGCTCTCTTCTGTCGTGCAGGTCCAGCCTTTCCCCTTCATCGTTACGCAAATTGTGGCAGGCCTTGTGGCCACCTTCTCCTTGCGGGAACTCTCGCAACGCTCCCAGCTGTTCCGGGCCGCCGTGTTGGTGGCGCTGGCCACCTTCCTGACTTACGGATGTATGGAACTCGTGACGGGCACCTTTGACTATCGCCAAGTCTTCGTCAACAACTCGCCCTACATATACCTCATGGCGGCGGGCGTGCTCTCCATGCTGGCATATCTGCTGCTCATTCCCATAGAGCGTGCCTTCGGCTTTACGTCCATCGTGACACTCGTTGAACTGCAAAATGTCAACAATCCCTTGCTCCGCCGCCTGTCGGAGGAAGCAACGGGCACCTTCAATCACAGCATGCAGGTGGCCAACCTTGCTGCCGATGTGGCCAACAAACTTGGCGCTAAGGTGCAACTTGTGCGCACGGGCGCTCTCTATCACGATATTGGTAAATTGGAGAACACCGTTTTCTTTACGGAGAACCAAAACGGCAAAAATCCGCATGAAGAACTCCCCAGCGAACAGAGCGCACAGATTATCATCCGTCATGTCAGCAGCGGACTCCGTCTGGCCGAGAAGTACAAACTGCCGGCCGACGTGCGCGACTTCATTGCCACCCACCATGCACGCAGCAAGGCCCGCTATTTCTATGTCACATACAAGAATGCCCATCCCGATGCACCCATTGATGAGCGGCTCTTTACCTATCAGGGTCCTAAGCCTCAAACACAGGAGCAGGCCATCCTGATGATGGCGGATGCCGTCGAGGCTGCTTCGCGCAGTTTGCCGGAATATACAGAGGAAAACATCAACGCCATGGTGGAGAAAATCGTGGGAGGACAGATGGACGAGGGCAGTTTCAGCGAATGTGCCATCACGCTACGCGAGATAGCGGACGCAAAGGAAGCACTGAAGACCCGACTCCGCACCGTTTATCACACTCGCATACAGTATCCGGAGATGACTCTGCTGAGAAAAATATAATCATTCGCACAGTAGGAATTTGAATCGGCAGAGATGTCATAAAGAGATAATTGGCTTTTTCTCTCCGTTGCGGTAATTCGTTATATGTATGCCGATAGCTAATAATAATATGTGTGCTGATAACGACAAGAAAAGCCGGGACAGCTCGGTCGTGACACAACTTTATTGCTTGTCCTTGGCTCTGCAACATGCTATCATGAAAACTATTTGATGCTTAAGTTTGGCCGGCATGTCTTTTTTTCGCGTTTTCCCTTTGCCGTTTGGCAGAAAAACCGTACCTTTGCCCCCGTCAATTTGCGCTTGTGGTGGAATTGGTAGACACGCCAGACTTAGGATCTGGTGCCGCGAGGCGTGTAAGTTCGAGTCTTATCAGGCGTACAATAGGAATTGCGTATTCATGCAGTTGCCATGCTGTTGTTGTCATCTCACTGCGGTCGATGGGCCGGTGGCGTGATTGTAATTCTGTTGCATGAGCTTTATCAACATGGCTTACCTGAAGAAGTCCGACCTCCGAAACGGTTATGTCATCTGTCGTCGGTGTAAGATCCGGCAGCAACTCACCATTGAATGGACCGGCGATATGCAGTCCGTTGGGCGACACTCCACATCTTTGCATCGGGATTCGGGCGACGGCTCTGCACCGGCTCTCTGCCACGGCGATACCTGCCGCACCCCATTTGCCGGGCAAACACCTTGCCCCGGGGATGTTTATACGATTTGACGAAAAGGCCGGCCGATAATGTCCTGTTATTCGGAAATAATCCTTATCTTTGCACGCGTCATGCGTTTGCCCGCATCGGTTGGCATGGGCCGAAGCAGAATGCAAAGAGGGGTTCCCGCTCTCCTCGGGTGGTGCCTTTGCCCGCGTGCCGTGCTGTAATGGCCTGCGCGGCCTGCTGTGTCGGGCGGCATAGCGTATCGTGTCGTGCTGCGCAACACGTTGTGCCNGCATNTCTCTGCCNGAGCCGGAATGACTGTACGGAAGGNCGTCGTCGGCCGGAGGCTTCATTCCTCATCCGNTAAGACGTCCGGACGTATTGATTTGGTTGTGTANCATTGCAACCCCAANGGCAGTATCGGCAGTGCGATGTTGCATGGGGCAGATGAAAGCCGTTGGTGTCCGAAGCGAGGCCTCTGAACGGACACGGGGCGGCACGATAGGCGCAGGAGCTGCCCAAACCTTTCGCGGAGCCCGAGCAGGTGGAGACAAGAGAAAATAACAACATGAGACAGAATGATATGAAAAAGGCAATTATCTATTTACTGGCCACGCTTGGGCTGGCTGCATGCGCTCACCTCAAGCGTGAGAATGCCGACGTGGCGGAATTTGCGAAACTGCTGGACGAACCGGACATCGTAGTGCTGGATGTGCGTACTCCGGCCGAGTATTCGGAAGGTCACCTTGCCGGAGCGATGAACATCGACCAGGGGCTGAGCGACTTCACCGAGAATGCCAAGGCCAAACTGCCGGCAGACAAGACGATTGCCCTCTATTGCAAGGGCGGGCGGCGCTCGGCTGACGCTGCTGACAGACTGACCAAAGAGGGCTACAGGTGCGTCAACATGAAGGGCGGCATCACGGCGTGGAAGGAAGCCGGGATGGCTGTGACGACCGACACCTATGAGGTGGATGTGTTCAAGACGAAAAGCGGAAAGACCGTGAAGCTGCATGCCATGGGCCATGCCAGCATTCGCATAGAATATGCCGGCAAGGAAATTGAAATCGACCCGGTGGCGAAACAGACCGGCCGCACCATCGACTATACGACGATACCCAAGGCCGACTATATCTTCGTGACGCACGAACATGGCGACCACTTCGACAGAGCGGTCCTCAATGAGCTGTCTGACATGAAGACCCGGCTTGTTGCCAACAAGCACTGCGCTGAGAAGTACGGAAGCGGTGAAGTGATGGCAAATGGCGACAGAAA
>WFLX010374049.1_pt1 | contig 19165 bp, 30 predicted proteins | sample 4967041 | NCBI WGS metagenome assembly WFLX01 (sample SAMN12857096, study PRJNA449069) | gut metagenome | isolation source: stool from male and female vole | host: Microtus ochrogaster | place: USA:Florida | collected 2017
ATCTGAGCAGCGTAGGGGGTGTTCTTTTTGGAGCCACGGAAGCCCATTTTGCCGGCGGATGACCAGGAAATGACCTGACCTTCGCTGTTGGCAAGGCAAACGATGATGTTATTGAAAGAGGAATGCACGTGGAGCTGGCCTTCTGCGCCAACTTTGACGTTGCGTTTCTTTGCTGCGACTGTTTTCTTTGCCATGTTGTTTTATTATTTAGTAGCTTTCTTCTTGTTAGCAACGGTTTTCTTGCGGCCCTTGCGGGTGCGGGCGTTGTTCTTGGTTGACTGGCCGCGAACGGGGAGTCCGTTGCGGTGGCGGATGCCGCGGTAGCAGCCGATGTCCATCAGGCGCTTGATGTTGAGCTGGATTTCGCTGCGGAGGTCGCCTTCTACTTTATAGTCGGAGCCGATGACTTCACGAACTTTGGCGGCCTGGTCGTCGGTCCAGTCCTTTACTTTGATGTTAACATCGATGCCGGCCTTTTCAAGAATGCTCTTGGCTGCGGAACGACCGATGCCGAAGATGTAGGTCAAGGCGATTTCACNTCTTTTGTTCTGGGGGAGGTCAACTNCCACGATTCTNACTGCCANAATTTTTTNGCTTGTTATTATCCTTGACGTTGTTTGTACTTAGGGTTCTTTTTGTTGATGACGTACAGACGTCCTTTGCGGCGGACGATCTTGCTGTCGGGAGTGCGTTTCTTGACGGNAGCTCTTACTTTCATATCTTTTAGTTTATTGTCTGTTTTTACTTATAGCGGAAANCAATACGTCCCTTGGNCAGGNCNTAGGGCGACATTTCAACGCGGACTTTGTCGNCGGNGAGAATCTTGATGTAGTGCATGCGCATCTTGCCGGAAATGTGGGCAGTGATTTCATGACCGTTTTCAAGTTCGACGCGGAACATTGCGTTAGAAAGTGCTTCGACGATTGTGCCGTCCTGTTCGATTGCTGATTGTTTTGCCATTCTGATCTTGTGTTTAAATAAATCTGTCTCCGAGGGCTGCCTCGATGTAGTCGAAAGTGGTGAGAATCTGAGCTTTGTCGTCGATGATGGCGATTGTGTGCTCGAAGTGTGCGCTGGGTTTGCCGTCCTTGGTGACGCATTGCCAGCCGTCGGCGAGGAAGCGTACGTTGCGGCTTCCCATGTTTACCATGGGTTCGATGCAGAACACCATTCCGTTCTGGATCCGGGGGCCGATCCCGCGGCGTCCGTAGTTGGGCACCTGGGGGTCTTCGTGCATGCTTTTGCCGATGCCGTGGCCGGTCATTTCGCGGACCAGGGTGTAGCCCCGGCGTTCGCAATATGTCTGGACGGCGTTGGAGATGTCGCCGATGCGGGCTCCGATGCGGGCTGCTTCGATTCCGACGTAGAGGGCTTCTTTGGTGGTGCGCAGCAGGCGCATCTTTTCGTCGGATATTGTTCCGACGGGGAATGTGTAGCACATGTCGCCCATGAAGCCGNCCTTCTGGACTACTGTGTCGATGCCGATGATGTCGNCGTCGCGCAGGATGTAGTCGGAGGGNAAGCCGTGCACANTCANCTCGTTCACTTNGATNCAAAGTGTACCGGNGAATCCNNGGTAGCCCAGGCATGCAGGCTTTCCGCCATTGTCACGGATGAATTCCGTGGCAATGGTGTCGAGCTTGCGTGTGGTTACGCCGGGTTGAATCCATTTTGCCACCTCGCCCATGGTCTGGGAAATGAGCAGGGATGAGGAGCGCATGGTTTCGATTTCGTCCGGTGTCTTGAGATAGATCATTCAGTTGTTGTTATTAACGATCAATAGGCCTGGCCGGTTGTACGGCCTTTGATTTTGCCTTCCTTCATGAGGCCGTCGTAGTGGTGCATCATGAGGTGGGACTCAACCTGCTGGAGGGTGTCGAGTACGACGCCGACCATGATCAGGAGGGACGTTCCGCCGAAGAACTGTGCGAAGTTCTGGCTGATGCCGAAGAAACGGGCGAATGCGGGAAGGATTGCTACGATTCCGAGGAAGATGGAGCCGGGCAGGGTTATACGCGACATGATGGTGTCGAGGTACTCAGCGGTCTTCTTGCCGGGTTTGACGCCGGGGATGAATCCGTTGTTGCGCTTGAGGTCTTCGGCCATCTGGGTGGGGCGCACGGTGATGGCGGTGTAGAAGTAGGTGAAGGCAACGATGAGGATGAAGAAGGTGAAGTTGTACCAGAATCCGTTGATGTCGGTGAAGGCGTGCATGAATCCTGATTCGCCGCCGCGGAATCCTGCCAGGGTCATGGGGATGAACATGATTGCCTGGGCGAAGATGATGGGCATTACGCCNGCGGCNTTGACCTTCAGGGGGATGTACTGGCGTGCGCCGCCGTACTGGCGGTTGCCGACGATACGCTTGGCGTACTGTACGGGTACTTTGCGGGTGCCCTGTACGAGCAGTACNGCTCCNACGGTAACGGCGAACAGGAGGNTGATTTCAACGATGAACATCACCAGACCACCTGCGTTGCCGGATGCACCGGGCAGACGGCTGAGGAATTCGTAGCTGAGGGCTCCCGGGAGACGGGCAATGATACCTACGAGGATGATGAAGGAGATACCATTGCCGATACCGCGGTCGGTTATGCGCTCGCCCAGCCACATGATGAACATGGAGCCGGCGGCCAGGATGATGGTCAGGTAGACGACGGTCCAGAAGCCCAGGTGGAGGGCATGGCCGTTGGCTGCGCTGTTGACCTGTACCTGAAGGTTAATCAGATAGGCGGGTGCCTGCAGAATGAGAATGAGTACGGTAAGATAGCGTGTGTACTGATTCAGTTTCTGACGGCCGCTTTCGCCTTCGCGCTGCATCTTCTGGAAGGAGGGAAGAATCATGCCGCAGAGCTGGATCACGATTGATGCCGTGATGTAGGGCATGATACCCAGGGCGAAGATGGAAGCTTGGGAGAAAGCACCACCGGAGAACATATCCAGCAACTGCATCAGGCCGCTCTTGTTGGTGAACTTTGAGAGGGCGTCGATGTCGTCGGGGGAAATTCCGGGGAGCACGACGTAGCAACCCAGGCGGTAGATTGCTACCAGCAGCAGGGTTACCAGGAGGCGCTGACGGAGTTCCTGGATTGTCCAGATGTTTTTTAATGTNTGAACAAATCTCATAATCAGATGGTGTNGGCAGAACCANCGGCAGCCTCGATAGCGGNCTTGGCGGCAGCTGAGAATGCGTGTGCTTCTACATTAATGGCAGACTTGAGGGCACCGTTGGCGAGGATTTTCNCCAGCTGGTTGCGACGGATAAAGCCTGCTTCGCGAAGCTCTTCCAGGCCGATTTTGGTCAGGTTCTTGGCTTCTGCCAGGGCTGCGAGGAGCTCGAGGTTGATTGCCTTGTACTCAACGCGGTTGATGTTCTTGAAGCCGAACTTGGGGAGACGACGCTGAAGGGGCATCTGACCACCTTCAAAACCGATCTTGCGGCTGTAGCCGGAACGAGATTTGGCACCCTTGTGACCGCGGGTAGATGTTCCGCCTTTACCGGAACCGGGACCGCGACCGATGCGCTTGCCGCTCTTTACGGAGCCGACGGCGGGCTGAATATTACTTAAGTCCATTGTAGTAGTCATTAAGCGTTGGTCACTTCGACGAGGTGACGAACTTTGTTTACCATACCCATCACCGAGGGAGTGTTCTCCTTAACCACGGTGTGGTTCATTTTCTTGAGGCCGAGCGCGTCGAGGGTGCGCTTCTGAACTGCGGGGCAGTTGATGCGGCTCTTTATCTGTTTGATTTTGATCTGTGCCATTGTCTTTGAGCTTGTTTTTAGCCTTTGAAGACTTGTTCAACGGAAATACCACGGTTCTGGGCTACCTGAGCGGGTGAGCGCATTTCGTCGAGGGCGGCGATGGTGGCCTTTACGAGGTTGTGGGGGTTGGAAGAGCCCTTGGACTTGGCCAGCACGTCGGTGATACCGACGCTTTCGAGGACGGCACGCATAGCACCACCGGCTTTTACGCCGGTACCGTGGGAGGCGGGTTTGAGGATTACGCGGGAGCCGCCGAATTTGGCCACCTGTTCGTGGGGGATTGTTCCTTTGTGGACGGGAACGCGGATGAGGTTCTTCTTGGCGGATTCAACGCCTTTTGCGATGGCGGCCTGAACTTCGTTTGCTTTGCCGAGGCCCCAGCCAACGACGCCGTCTTCGTTACCTACCACTACGATTGCAGCGAAGGTGAAGGTACGGCCGCCCTTGGTTACTTTTGTAACGCGGTTGATGGCTACAAGACGGTCCTTGAGCTCGAGATCACCGGTGGATTTAACTCTGTTGTTTCTTTTAGCCATAACTTTTAGAATTTGAGGCCGGCGCCGCGAGCGGCGTCAGCGAGGGATTTAACACGGCCGTGGAAGAGGTAGCCGTTGCGGTCGAATACTACTTCGGTGATGCCGGCTTCGAGTGCTTTTGCTGCGACAGCGGCACCTACCATGGCTGCGATTTCGGTTTTGGTGGCTTTTTCGTCGATGCCTTTGGAGGAGGCAGCTACGAGGGTTTTGCCGGCCTGGTCGTCGATGAGCTGAACGTAGATCTGCTTGTTGCTGCGGAAGACGGTCATGCGGGGACGCTCTGCGGTGCCGGAGATTTTACCGCGGATGCGGGTTTTGATTTTATTTCGTCTTGAAATCTTGGAAATCATGATAGTCAGCGGTTTAATTATTTGGCACCGGCCTTCTTACCGGACTTGCGGCGGATAACTTCGCCTACGAACTTGATACCTTTGCCTTTGTAGGGTTCGGGCTTGCGGAGGCTGCGGATTTTGGCGCAGACCTGGCCCAGGAGCTGCTTGTCCTGGCTTTCGAGGATGATGAGCGGGTTTTTGTTACGTTCGCTCTTGGCCTCTACGGCGATTTCGGCGGGCATCTTGATGAATATGGCGTGTGAGTAGCCGAGGGAGAGTTCGAGCACCTGGCCCTGAGCTGCGGCACGGTAGCCTACGCCGACGAGTTCCATTTCCTTGCGGTAGCGCTTGTGGACGCCTTCGACCATGTTGTGGATCAGGGCGCGGAAGAGGCCGTGCTGTGCGCGGTGTTCGCGGTCGTCGGAGGGACGGGTGATATGAACGTGTCCGTCTTCTACGGTCACTTTGAGATCGGGATGTACTTTCTGGGTGAGTTCGCCGTATTTGCCTTTTACGGTGACTACGTTGGTGGCGTCATCAACGGTCACGGTTACGCCGGCAGGGATAGCGATGGGTGCTTTACCAATTCTTGACATAATTGTAACTTTTGATGAGATTAATAAACGTAGCAGAGTACTTCGCCGCCGATTTTGAGGTCGGCTGCTTTTTTGTTGGTCATCACGCCCTGAGAGGTTGAGAGGATTGCGATGCCGAGGCCGTTGAGGACGCGGGGCATATCCTTGTAGCCGGTGTACTGGCGGAGACCGGGACGGGAAACTCGCTTGAGACCCTTGATGGCGTTGACGCGGTCAACGGGGTCGTATTTGAGGGCGATTTTGATGGTGCCCTGGTTGTTATCACCTTCGATGAACTTGTAGTTCAGGATGTAACCCTGTTCGAACAGGATTTTGGTGATCTCTTTTTTCAAGTTTGAGGCAGGCACCTCGACCACGCGGTGGTTGGCCTTGATTGCGTTCCTCAATCTTGTGAGAAAATCTGCTATGGGATCAGTCATTTTGATGATGTTTAAATTGATTGGGTCGGATTACCCAACAATATTTAATGCTCACTTTGGCGGGGCGCCGAATATCCGGCTTTGGATTGCGGCGAGCCCGGTATATTTAAGGGGCAGCGGCGTGGGCGATTACCAGCTTGCCTTCTTTACGCCGGGGATGAGGCCGGCGGAAGCCATTTCGCGGAATTGAATACGGGAAATGCCGAACTGACGCATATATCCTTTGGGACGGCCGGTGATTGAGCAGCGGTTGTGCTTGCGGATATATGAGGCGTTCTTGGGGAGGGTCTGCAGCTTCTGAGCAGCTTCGTAAGCAGCCTGACGAGCTTCGTCGGTGCCGCTGTTGCCGGCGTTGACGATTTTCTTGAGCTCGGCTTTGCGCTGGGCGTACTTGTTTACGAGCTTTGCGCGCTTGACCTCGCGGGCTTTCATTGATTCTTTAGCCATAGANGGGTNTTANTTATTTTTTTNCGTTNTTGAAGGGGAGNCCGAAGTTCTTTCAGNAGNNNATANCCTTCTTCNTCGGTGGGNGCNNNGGTNACGAANGTGATGTTCATACCNNTGAGNTTGTTGATGTTGTCGATGTTGATTTCGGGGAAGATGATCTGCTCGGTGATGCCGAGGGTGTAGTTGCCGCGGCCGTCGAGCTTGCCTTCGATGCCCTTGAAGTCGCGGATACGGGGAAGGGCGACGCGGATGAGGCGTTCGAGGAATTCGTACATCTTTTCGCGGCGGAGGGTCACGCGTACGCCGACGGGCATTTTCTTACGGAGCTTGAAGTTGGAGATGTCCTTCTTCGAGAGGGTTGCTACGGCTTTCTGACCGGTGATTGCGGTGAGCTCGTTGATTGCGGTTTCGATGAGCTTCTTATCCTGGGTGGCAGCGCCGAGGCCCTGGTTGATAACAATCTTTTCGAGACGGGGCACCTGCATGACGGAGGAGTATTTGAACTCCTTCTCCAGCGCGGGAACGATGCGTTCCTTATAGTCCTTTTGCAGTGTAGTTGCCATTATTTAATTACCTGGTTGGATTTTTTAGCGATTCGAACAACCTTGCCGTCTTCGCGCTTGATGGCGATGCGGGTGGGTTTGCCGGTTTTGGGGTCGACGAGGTTGACGTTAGAGATAGCGATGGGTGCTTCTTTTTTTACGAGGCCACCCTGGGGGTACTTGGCGGAGGGCTTTGTAGCCTTGGTTACGATATTGACGCCTTCGACGATTACGCGCCCCTTGTCGCGGAGCACTTCGAGGACGCGGCCGGTTTTGCCTTTGTCCTCGCCGGCGAGTACGTAAACATCGTCGCCCTTCTTGATATAAATCTTGCTCATAATAGGGATAGTTTAAAGAACCTCGGGAGCGAGGGAGACGATTTTCNTATTNTTGGCGCGGNGTTCGCGGGCGANGGGGCNGAANATACGGGTTCCGCGGNGTTCGCCGNCGNTTTTGAGGAGGACGCAAGNGTTGTCNTNGAAGCGGATGTAAGAACCGTCNGGACNACGTACTTCTTTTTTAGTGCGTACCACCATTGCGCGGGAAACGGTGCCTTTCTTGACATCGGCGCCAGGGATAGCGCTTTTGACGGTAACGACGATGATATCGCCGACCGAAGCGTAGCGACGACCCGTGCCGCCAAGGACGTGGATGCAGAGAGCTTCCTTGGCGCCGGAGTTGTCGGCTACGGTAAGACGTGATTCAGTCTGGATCATTATTACTTAACTTTTTCGATGATTTCTACTAATCTCCAGCGTTTGGTCTTGCTGAGGGGACGAGTCTCCATCAGGCGNACGGTGTCGCCGACGGAGCATTCATTGTTCTGGTCGTGAGCGTGGAATTTCTTTGTCTTGTTCACAAACTTGCCGTAGATGGGGTGTTTTTCCTTCCATTTTACGGTAACGGTGATTGTCTTGTCACCTTTGTTGCTGGAAACGACGCCGATGCGCTCTTTGCGAAGGTTACGTTTTTCTTCCATTTTCTTAGAGGTTGTTGAGTTCGCGACGACGGAGCTCAGTTTTAACGCGGGCAATCATGCGACGGTCGGCAGTGATTTTGGCGGTGTTGTCCAGGGGAGTCACTGCGTGGTTGATTCGCATCTGGAGGTATTCCTTCTCCATGGTCTTGAGGCGGTCACGGAGGTCGGCGGTGCTCATTTCGCGGATTTCTTCTTTCTTCATAGCTTACTTACACGTTTTGGGTGGGATCGTAGTCGCGACGTACGATGAACTTGGTAACCACGGGGAGCTTCTGGGCGGCCAGGCGCAGGGCTTCCTTGGCGATGTCATAGCTTACGCCCTCCACTTCGATGATTACGCGGCCGGGAGTAACGGGAGCCACGAAACCTTCGGGGGAACCTTTACCTTTACCCATGCGGACTTCGGCAGGTTTCTTGGTGATGGGCTTGTCGGGGAAAATACGGATCCAGATTTGACCCTGGCGCTGCATGTAACGGGTAACGGCGATACGGGCAGCTTCGATTTGGCGACCGGTAATCCACTTGGACTCGAGGGTCTTGATGCCAAAGGAGCCGAACGCGAGCTGATTGCCGCGCTGGGCGTTGCCCTTCATGCGGCCTTTCTGCTGGCGGCGGAATTTGGTTTTCTTAGGCTGTAACATGATATACAGAAGGATTAACGGTTGTTTTTAGCGGAACGGAAGCCACCGCGGCGTTCGCGGCTTTTGCCGGCTGCTGCGGGGCGACCTTCTTTCTGAGAGGACGTGAACTGGGGAGCGAGGTCGCGCTTACCGTACACTTCGCCGCGGCAGATCCATACTTTTACGCCGATTACGCCGACCTTGGTGTGAGCTTCCACCAGGGCGTAGTCGATGTCGGCACGGAGGGTGTGGAGGGGTGTGCGGCCTTCCTTGAACATTTCGGAGCGAGCCATTTCAGCGCCGTTGAGACGGCCGGAGATCTGGATCTTTACGCCTTCGGCACCGGCGCGCATGGTGGCGGCGATGGCCATCTTGACGGCGCGGCGGTAAGCTACCTTGCCTTCGATCTGACGGGCGATGTTGGCCGCTACGATCTGGGCGTCGAGTTCGGGGCGCTTAACTTCGAAGATGTTGATCTGCACGTCCTTGTCGGTGAGTTTCTTGAGCTCGTCCTTGAGCTTTTCCACTTCCTGACCGCCCTTGCCGATGATCAGGCCGGGACGGGAGGTGCAGACGGTTACGGTAATGAGTTTGAGCGTGCGCTCGATAACAATACGAGAGACACTGCTTTTGGCCAGGCGTACGTTGAGATATTCGCGGAGCTTGTAGTCTTCGAGGATGTTGTCGGGGTATTTGCCTTTTTCCGACCAGTTGGAATCCCAGCCGCGGATAACGCCCAGGCGGTTGCTTATAGGATTAACTTTCTGTCCCATATTTATGCCTCTTGGGGTTTTACGAGGTTTTTAGAATCGATGGTGTCAACAATCACGGTTACGTGGTTAGCGCGTTTGCGGATGCGGTAGCCGCGGCCCTGGGGGGCTGTGCGGAGGCGCTTGAGCATGGGGGCGCAGTTTACGTAGATGGTGCTGATGTAGAGTTCGCCTTCCTGGGCCTTGCGGTCGTTCTTCTCTTCCCAGTTAGCGACTGCCGAGCGCAGGAGCTTGCCCAGGCGAGCGGCGGCTTCTTTGTTGGAGAATTTGAGGATACCGAGGGCGCGGAAGACTTCCTTGCCGCGCACCATGTCGGCAACGAGGCGCATCTTGCGCGGGGAGGTGGGGATGTTGGTCAGCTTTGCGAATGCTACCGACTTAAGTTCCTCCTTGCGTCGGTCGGCTGATAATCTTTTTCTTTCACCCATTGTATTTAACTTCTTTTTAGTCGATGGTTAGTAATTATCAGTCCCTGTTATTTTTTCTTGTTGCCTGCATGGCCACGGAATGTGCGGGTGGGGGCGAATTCGCCGAGCTTGTGTCCTACCATGTTTTCGGTTACGTACACGGGGATGAATNTATTCCCGTTGTGNACTCCGAAGGTATGGCCAACAAATTCNGGTGCGATCATAGAGGCGCGGCTCCAGGTCTTNATGATGTTTTTTTTGCCTGAAGCGTNCATGTCAGCGACTTTCTTTTCGAGCTTTACGCTGNTGAAGGGNCCTTTTTNTAANGAACGGCTCATAATGNTATTGTCTTATTACTTCTTTTTNCNTCTTTCAATGATGTACTTCGAAGAATGCTTCTTGGGCGAGCGGGTCTTCAGGCCCTTGCTGTACAGACCCTTGCGCGAGCGGGGATGACCACCTGAAGCGCGGCCTTCACCACCACCCATGGGGTGGTCGACAGGGTTCATTACAACGCCGCGGTTGCGGGGGCGACGGCCGAGCCAGCGGGAGCGGCCGGCTTTGCCGGAGCGTTCGAGTGAGTGCTCGCTGTTGCCGACGGTACCGACGGTAGCCTTGCAGTCGGCGAGTACTTTGCGGGTTTCGCCTGAAGGAAGTTTGATAATAGCATAGTTACCCTCGCGGGAAACGAGCTGGGCGAAAGTACCGGCGCTGCGTGCCATGAAGGCACCCTGGCCGGGTCGGAGTTCGATACAGTGGATGACGGTACCGACGGGGATTTTGCTCAGGGGGAGTGCGTTGCCCACTTCGGGGGCTGCATCGGGACCACTGAGGAGGGTTGCGCCTACTTCGAGGCCGTTGGGGGCGATGATGTAGGTTTTAACGCCGTCAACGTAGTAAAGGAGGGCGATGCGGGCCGAGCGGTTGGGATCGTACTCGATGCTCTTTACTACTGCGGGGATACCGTCGCGGTTTCTCTTAAAGTCAATGATACGGTATTTNCGTTTGTGTCCACCACCAAGGTAGCGAGTGGTGAGNTGGCCTTCGTTGTTACGACCNCCGGAGGCACGNTTNCCGACNGTAAGAGATTTTTCCGGTGTTGTAGCAGTGATGGTACCTTTGAAAACACCGATAACTTTGTGACGTTGNCCNGGGGTNGTGGGCTTGAATTTTCTTACTGCCATTTTATTTAGATGTTGCTGAAGAATTCGATGGTCTGGCCGTCGGCAACGCTGACGTATGCCTTTTTCCATCGTGCGGTCTTACCTTTGAGGAGGCCGCTCTTGGTCCAACGAGATTTGTTTTTACCGCGTACGACAGCCGTGTTCACTCTGTCGACCTTAACGCCGTAGATGTCTTCTACGAGGGCTTTGATCTGAGCCTTGGTGGCGTCGGGGGAGACGCGGAAGGTGTAGCAATTAAGCTTTTCGGAGAGCTTAGTTGCACGTTCGGTGATGATAGGCTTGATTGAGATTTCCATATCTATGTCCTTCCGTTTTAGAGTTTGTTGATTACGTCGACGGATTCTTCGGTGAGAATCATGACGTTGTTGTTCAGTACGGCATACGTATTGATGTCCGAAGCGCTCATCAGGCGAGCGTTCGGAACATTACGCATCGACAAATATACGTTATTATTCTGAGATGCCAAAACGACGAGCATCTTTTTGCCCTCAACTTCAAGATTTTTAGCAAATTTTACGAAATCTTTAGTCTTGGGAGCCTCGAAATTGAGTGCTTCCACTACTTTGATTTCGCCGGCCTGAGCCTTGAGGGAGAGTGCGGAGCGACGGGCCAGGTCCTTGAGCTTCTTGTTGAGCTTGAAGCGGTAGTCGCGGGGACGGGGGCCGAATACGCGGCCACCACCTACGAGGACGGGGGAGTTGATGTCGCCGATACGGCTTCCGCCGCCACCTTTCTGCTTGTGGAGCTTGCGGGTTGAGCCGCTGACTTCGGAGCGCTCTTTCGACTTGTGTGTGCCCTGGCGCTGGTTGGCAAGGTACTGCTTCACGTCGAGATAAAGAGCGTGCTCATTGGGAACGATGCCGAATACTTCGTCGTTGAGGACAACGGTGCGGCCGGTCTGCTGGCCTTGCTGGTTATATACTGCGAGTTCCATGATTACTTCTCAATTAAGACGATTGAACCTTNGGCGCNGGNGATGGAGCCTTNGATNATGATGNGNTTGTGCTGCGGGGATGACCTTGATTACCTTGAGGTTCTGAACGGTTACGCGTTCGTTGCCTGTCTGGCCGGCCATGCGCATGCCTTTGAACACCTTAGCGGGGTATGAGCAGGCGCCTACGGAACCGGGAGCGCGAAGACGGTTGTGCTGGCCGTGGGTTGACTGACCAACGCCGCCGAAGCCGTGACGCTTCACGACGCCCTGGAAACCTTTACCTTTGCTGATTCCGACAACGTCGACGAAATCGGCTTCGGTGAAGAGGTCGGCACCGATGGTGTCGCCCAGGTTGTACTGATCATCAAATCCTTTGAACTCGGCCAAGTGGCGCTTGGGGGTTACGCCGGCTTTGCGGAAGTGACCGAGCTCGGGCTGGGTGAGGTGCTTTTCTTTCTGCTCCTCGAAGCCGAGCTGAAGGGCTGCGTAGCCGTCGGTCTCTTCTTTCTTAACCTGAGTAACAACACAAGGACCTACTTCGATAACAGTGCACGGCACGTTGCGGCCGTCGGCACTGAAAACGGATGTCATTCCGATTTTCTTTCCAATTAATCCTGGCATTTCTCTGTTAATTTGATTGGGTTGTTATTGTTTCTAATGCTATCAGCATTTGATTTCTACTTCCACACCGGAGGGGAGTTCGAGCTTCATCAGGGCGTCTACAATCTTGGGGGTAGCGTTGTAGATGTCGATCAGGCGCTTGTAGGAGCTGAGCTGGAACTGTTCGCGGCTCTTCTTGTTTACGAAGGTTGAGCGGTTGACGGTGAAGATGCGCTTGTGGGTGGGCAGGGGGATGGGACCGCTGATAACCGCACCGATGGACTTCACAGTCTTTACGATCTTTTCGGCGGATTTATCCACCAGGTTGTGATCGTAAGATTTAAGTTTAATACGAATAACGGGGTTCATATAGTTGATTCTGTTTTTACTTATTTGAGAAGGTCGGCGCGGCCGTTGCATTCTGCGAGCACTTCCTTGGCGATGGAGTTGGACACTTCAGCGTAGTGGGAGAAGGACATCGTGGATGTTGCACGACCGGAGGTGATTGTACGGAGGGCGGTCACATAGCCGAACATTTCGGCCANAGGAGCCTTTGCTTTTACGACGCGTGCGCCGGAGCGGCTGGTTTCCATGCCTTCAACCTGGCCACGACGCTTGTTGAGGTCGGAGATAACGTCGCCCATGGATTCCTCGGGGGTAACGACTTCAATCTTCATGATGGGTTCCATCAGCACGGGACCTGCCTTTTCGGAGGCTTTCTTGAAGGCCTGGATTGCGCAGAGTTCGAAGGAGAGCTGGTCGGAGTCCACGGGGTGGAACGAACCGTCGAGCACGGTTACCTTGAGCTGCTCTACTGGGAAGCCTGCGAGCACACCGTTCTTCATTGCGTTGGTGAAGCCCTTCTGGATGGCGGGGATGAATTCCTTGGGAATGTTACCGCCCTTAACTTCGTCGACGAACTGGAGGTTTCCTTCGAAGCCTTCGTCAACGGGCTCTACGCGAACGATGATGTCGGCGAACTTACCGCGGCCACCGGTCTGCTTCTTGAATACTTCGCGAAGTTCGACGGGCTTGGTGATTGCTTCCTTGTAGGTTACCTGGGGACGACCCTGGTTGCACTCAACCTTGAATTCGCGGCGGAGACGGTCGATGATGATGTCGAGGTGGAGCTCACCCATACCGGAGATGACGGTCTGGCCGGTTTCTTCGTTGGTTTCAACTCGGAAGGTGGGGTCCTCTTCGGCGAGCTTCTGGAGGCCTACGCCGAGCTTGTCGAGGTCNTTCTGGGTCTTGGGCTCAACGGCGATACCGATCACGGGGTCGGGGAATTCCATTGCTTCGAGCACGATGGGGTGGTTCTCGTCGCAGAGGGTGTCGCCGGTGCGGATATCCTTGAAGCCTACGCCTGCGCCGATATCGCCGCAACCGATTTTCTCCATGGGGTTCTGCTTGTTGGAGTGCATCTGGAAGAGGCGGCTCACGCGCTCCTTCTTGTCGGAGCGTGCATTGAGCACGTAGCTGCCGGCAACGACGTCGCCGGAGTAGACGCGGAAGAAGGTCAGACGGCCTACATAGGGGTCGGTTGCGATCTTGAACGCCAGGGCGCACATGGGAGCGTCGGAGGAGGGCTCGCGGGTCTCGATCTGGTCGGGGTTATCGACGGCATGACCTTCAACGGCGCCGGAATCGAGCGGGCTGGGCAGGTAAGCGCAAACGGCATCGAGGAGGCACTGCACACCTTTATTCTTAAAGGACGAACCGCAAATCATGGGCACCAGGTCCATGCTCAGGGTTGCCTTGCGGAGGGCGCGCTTGATTTCGTCGATGGTGATGGTGGAGGGGTCGTCGAAGTACTTGGCCATCAGGTCGTCGTCGTACTCGGCGATCTTCTCGAGCATCTTGTCGCGGTAGCTCTCGGCTTCGTCCTGCAGNGGAGCGGGGATGTCCTCAACGGAGTATTCAGCNCCCATGGTTTCGTCGTGCCAGAAGAGGGCCTTCATGGTGATGAGGTCAACGACGCCTTTGAAGGTTTCTTCAGCGCCGATGGGAATCTGAATGGGGCAGGGGTTTGCGCCGAGNACNTCCTNGAGCTGNCGCACTACTTCGAAGAAGTTAGCACCCGAGCGGTCCATTTTGTTAACGTAACCGATACGGGGCACATTGTATTTGTCGGCCTGACGCCAGACGGTTTCGGACTGGGGTTCAACGCCACCTACGGCGCAGAAAGTAGCTACGGCGCCGTCGAGCACGCGCAGGGAGCGTTCAACTTCGACGGTGAAGTCAACGTGTCCCGGGGTGTCGATGAGGTTGATTTTGTACTTCTCGTTGTTGTACTTCCAGAAGGTGGTAGTAGCGGCGGAAGTGATGGTGATACCGCGCTCCTGCTCCTGTTCCATCCAGTCCATTGTGGCAGCGCCATCGTGCACCTCACCGATTTTGTGGGTAAGGCCGGTGTAGAAGAGGATGCGTTCGGAGGTGGTTGTCTTACCGGCATCGATGTGAGCCATAATGCCGATGTTGCGGGTATATTTTAAGAGTTCGTCAGATTTAGCCATTTGTGAGTTATCCTTTCAAATAATTTCAACAAAAAACCGATTAGAAACGGAAGTGGGCGAAGGCGCGGTTAGCCTCGGCCATCTTATGCATATCTTCCTTGCGTTTGAAAGCGCCGCCCTGGTTGTTGAAGGCGTCAACGATTTCAGCTGCGAGCTTGTCGGCCATGGTCTTTCCGCCACGACGACGTGCATATGCGATTAAGTTTTTCATTGAAATAGATTCCTTGCGGTCGGCACGGATTTCGGTAGGTACCTGGAAAGTAGCACCGCCGACGCGGCGGCTCTTTACTTCTACCTGGGGAGTAACGTTCTCGAGGGCTTTTTTCCAGATTTCGAGAGCGCTCATTTCCTCGTTGGGCATTTTAGCCTTAACGGTGTCGAGGGCGGAATAGAAGATGGTGAATGCGGTATTCTTCTTACCGTCGTACATGAGGTGATTTACGAATTTGGTCACTCTCACGTCATCGAAAACGGGATCAGGGAGTACGACCCGTTTCTTAGGCTTTGACTTTCTCATTGNGTGTCTTNNAATGTGTTTTTNATGCTTNGTTGCTTGTTNCTNCGTCTTCAGCNGCCTCGGCGGCGGCTTACTCAACCGTGGTTACTGCTTTTNAAGAACAAAAACGAGTTTAAAAAATTGATTAAATCTCGCGGTGCGTTTAGATTACTTCACCAGAAAACGGTTCTGATTACTTCTTGGCTGCACCGGCCTTGGGACGCTTGGCACCATATTTGGAGCGACGCTGGGTGCGGTCCTTCACGCCTGCGGTATCGAGTGTGCCGCGAACGATGTGGTAACGTACACCGGGGAGGTCCTTCACACGGCCGCCACGTACGAGTACGATGGAGTGCTCCTGCAGGTTGTGACCTTCACCGGGGATGTAGGAGTTGACTTCCTTACCGTTGGTGAGGCGCACACGAGCAACCTTACGCATAGCCGAGTTAGGCTTCTTGGGGGTGGTGGTGTACACACGCACACAAACGCCACGACGCTGGGGGCAGCTGTCAAGAGCGGGGCTCTTGCTCTTATCCTCCATTGCCACGCGTCCTTTTCTTACTAATTGCTGAATAGTAGGCATCTTAGTTTTTTTGGGTTATACTTCTTTTTCTTATGTTCTGTNTCAAAAATNGGGTNTCAAACCGGGGCTTCAGCGCTTTTGCCGGATGNTGACTATACATCCGCAAAAACCGCCCATTNCNCTGATCCTCAAAGGATTAGNAACGGANCGACGCTTGAGCGCACNTTTTGACTTTGCAAAGTTACTNNTAATTAGCCGAAAAACCAAANATTTATGCGTTTNTCCTCAAAAAACTTTTCCTGCCACTCCGNCNCCAGACCTGTCCGACCCGTCCGGGCCTTAAGGTCGGGTGGCGCACAAGGAGTTAAGTCCTCTCTTCGCTCTGTTTTCAACATTACCAAAAAGAGTTGTACAATTCCCCTCTAAAATCACTATCATGAGTGAATTCTATTTCGCCAACATATATCTTATCATCTCTCAATGAAAACGGGATGCCTATAGCGGCGCAATAGGTCAGGAAGTCGGGGAACCAGGTTACGAGCGTGTCATATACCTCCTTCGGACCGGACATTTTTTCAAATGGAATTTTTGAATAAAAGAAGATATAATCAAACAATGCTGCACTTGTACTTATGTATAACCGCTTTCGCTCCTCCCATGGAAGCTTTCTCACCACAAATTCCAAAAACACCAAATCTTCAGGATGAACATAAAAGTATTTGCCTAAAGCATATTGAAAGTTCGAGGATAAAATCCCGTCCACGCAATCGTAAGCTGCAAGGGCAGAGGCATAGGCATTGACATCTGCCTGCTCGGAGGTGTATGCTTTATCCATCCAGGCAAAAAACATAATCCACTGAATGGATGAGTCGTTCTCGACCGAACGCTCGCCAACCCTGATTTCCGCTTCCTTGGAGTAATGTTTTCTAAAATATTCAGCGGTGTCGAAAATCTTGTCGCGCAATTTCGAGGGTGTAATTTTCCCAAGCCCGCTTTCCCGCGCAACCCTATCGGCAACGACGGCCAAATCCTCGGAAAAAGCCGGGGTTTGGGCGCGAACTGTGGAAATAGATGAAACCATCAGGCTGAACAAAATGAAGAAGAGGCGAATTTTCATAATTCTATTGCGTCTGAATGTTAATTTTCCGCAAGTTACGCATTTTTCCCGTAATAAGCAACACGCCACGGCACAAAGCAGCGCGGGCGGGCCCGGTGAGGGTCCACCCGCGGGTGTGTGTTGTGTGATTAGAGGTTGAGTACACTCTGGGCTGAGGTTACGCCGTTGCGCACGACGATGGCGCGCAGCTGCTTGGCGTCGGCCACGGGATATTTCTCACCGGGCACAGCCACCGTTGAAGCCGCCGTGGGCACGGTGCCGTCGGTGGTGACGTAGATGGTGCCGTCGGGGTAAACGCTGTTGACCATGAAACTACCCTCCTCTACCATGATGCCGGGACGGCGCAGGCGGTGGGTTATGTTGTTCTGCTCAAATTTGGGCAGTTCGTTCAGCAGCACGGCCTGGAACTGGGCGTCGGTGTAAGTGGTGTCGGCGTTCCACGCGCGTTCGGCAAGACCGAGAATCTTGGGGAAGAGGCGGCTCTCGAAGTCCTCGGCCGAGCGTATGGTTTCGCTCCAGAGCTGGCCCGACACACCCTTCACATTGCCCTTATGCTCATCGCTGACGGGGCAGATTGCCCAAGGATAGCCGTTGAGGGCACGGAACTCGTCGACTGTTCCGCCCCAGGTCAGGCCCCGGTCGTAGGGGTCGTAGCCGTCGGACATGTCCAGATAATAGCGGTCGACGTTCGACAGCACCACCGGATAGCCTGCTTCGGCGCGGTCCTGGGCGAGTTTATAGTTGGTCCAGCTGTTGATGGAGTACATGTGGGGGAGCACAACCTGGTTGAACTCGTCGGTACTGCCCAGGGCGATGTCCTGCCAGCCGGAAACGGGTATGCCCATCTTGGCATAGTCCTCTACGACCTTGCGCACGAAGTAGGCATGCACCTCACGCTGGTTCTTGAGGCCTTCGCGCTCCATGAGAGCCTGCACGGCCGGGGAACCGTCCCAACCGCCGCGGGGGACCTCGTCGCCGCCGATGTGGATGGCCACCAGGGGCACCCCGGCGCGCTCGTAGATGCGTTTGATTTCGGCGCCCACGGTGTGCATGAACGCGTAGGGACCCTCAAGGGCCGGGTTCATGATGTTGTCGTGGTAGTCCTGGGCGGAGCGGTAGAAGGAAGTGTCGGCAGCCTCGTGGAGGACATAGGAAGAGTCGCCGCGGGCTGCACGCTTGGCCATTGCATAACGTGCGGCGCGGGCATGGCCGGGCGCCTCGACTTCGGTCAGCACGGTGATGTTGAGCGAGTCGGCATGCTGCAGCAGGGCCACGAACTCGTCCTCGGTGATGTAGCCGTTGGCCGTGGTGGAGTGGCTGTCCGGGTTACCGTCGCCGTTGTAGGTCTGAGGCAGGAAGTCGGCTGTATAGTCGGCGGTATAACCGCGACGCGATCCGATCTCGGTCAGTTCGGGCAAGGCCTTGATTTCCAGGCGCCATGCCTCATCCTCCATGCCGTGGAAGTGGAACACATTCAGGCCATAGGCAGCCATGATGTCGAGCATCTTGTGGAGCTCGTCGATGGTCTGATAGTTGCGGGCCACGTCGATCATCATGCCGCGGTAGGGGAAGTCGGGGGCGTCGGTGATGACGGCGTTGGGGAGCTCGCGCACGCCTGTGCCGAAGTTGTAGGCCAGACGTTTGCGCAGGGCCGGGAACATGCGCGCGGCCGCACGGACGGTCATCTTGTCGGCGGCCACGGTGATTTCGTAGGCCTCGGGGTTTTCGAACGCGGTTTCTACGAACTCAACGTCGGCCATGTTGACCTTGGAATTTCCGCCGGTGAGGTTCACGCTCTTGAACGAGGGCACAAGGTCGTAGACCCCGGCCTCGGCGCCGGAAAGTTCGGCATTGCGGCGATAGATGGCGTCGGCATAGTCCATGCGGTCGGAGCCGGGCACGCTGTAGCGGTTGGGGTTGGCCAGAATGTCGGCCACCACCAGACGAACGGGCGCCGTGGTGCCGTCGGCATTGACGGTGTGCACGCCGTCGGGGCCGTAGCTCACGTTGGCCAGCGTACCGTAGCCCTTGATTTCGAATACTATGGTGTCGTTACCTGTGGCGGCGTCGAACTTGGGCGAGCCGATGGCATAGTAGCCGGGCAGGAGCTCGATGAGGGTGTCGGCTGGGTCAACCATCTCGAAGCCACGCTTGAACTGGTTGAAAGCCACACGCTTAACGCCGCGGAGGTCGCCCGTGAGGGTGAAGGTCTGCACGAAGGTGCGCTTGTTGCCTACGGTGTCGAGGCTATTGACATTGTCCCACGTCAGCGTTACTTTAGGCTCTGCGTCGCCGGTATGCCCGGCACATGCCCCGACTACCATCAGCAGGGCAATCGGTGCAAGTTTCTTGAGGGTCTTGTTCATGATATAGATAATAGG
>WFLX010026503.1_pt1 | contig 19158 bp, 18 predicted proteins | sample 4967041 | NCBI WGS metagenome assembly WFLX01 (sample SAMN12857096, study PRJNA449069) | gut metagenome | isolation source: stool from male and female vole | host: Microtus ochrogaster | place: USA:Florida | collected 2017
TTTAATGCATAATTCATAATTCATAATGCATAATTTTATAAATGCATAATTCATAATTTATAATGCAAAATGATTTTTAATTCTAAATTCTAAAATAATTAATCTGATTTTTCGCATACTTTCATAAATACATTTCCAATTGAATGACAGCGTCCCTAATTATGCATTATGCATTATGAATTATGCATTTTCAATATAGGGTTATTCGGATTTCATGGCGGCGGCTGGGGAGATGGCCATTGCTCTGCGCGCCGGGAAGTAGATCCCTACGGCAATCATCAGGGCCATCAGGATCCAGGCAACAAGGAAGCTTGTGCAGAAGTGCTTTATCTCGAAGTAGCCGTCATACCATGAGGTGAACTCGAAGATAGTCAGCAGATAGTCGATGACTATTGCGATTGGGGTGACGAGCAATAGAAGCACTTCTCCCTCTCCGACTATACGGCGGAAGATATCTATCCGTGTAGCTCCGCTGACCATGCGAAGTGCAATCTCGCGGTTGCGCTGCTGGGTACGGAACCAGAAAGTTCCCAAGATGCCCAAGAAGATATTGACAAGCAGAAACAATGCACAGATGATGACATTGCGGGTTTCCGTCACAGAACCGCGGTTGAAATCTTCCTTGATGAAATCGAAAGATTCTACAGATGCTACATACCAATTGCCTATTCGGAGTTCGTTGTCGGCATCAGCCATCAGTTTTTCAATGAAGTCTTTGTCCATATTGTCGTTGACTCTCACGGAGAGACCCTCCATAAATCCCAGCATGCTTGGATGAAAAAGTTCGAACATCGATGCTCCTGCCCATCCATAAACGGTGCCGTAATCGTTATATTTCATCGGTTTGAACGATGCTCTCAAAGTCAGTGTGTCACTGCCGCTAAGCACNATTTGCTTTCCGTAGAGATCCCTTAAAGAGCGTATTCCGGNTTTGCGGNGAAGGGCATTGTCGCTTGGAATGATTCGTTCACGTTGCAGGATCTCTCCCAGTTGGTCGGCGGTCTCTCCGTTGGCACCCTCTATCATGAACACTTTGAAGAAGTCAGGATCTACACGGCGAACGAGGAGAGGAGCATCTGCCATACTGAATGTGTCAATGTCAATCTGGATTGATGAGTTGTTGGGATTATAGGGATGGGCATTTGAACTCATGGTCACGGCTGCGATTTCCGGACGAGCTAAGACACGCTCTTTCAGTGTCAGCAAATCCCTATACCTATCATCATTTGATTCGTAGTGTACATAATCTGGAGATGCTTCCGACAATTCTCTTACTCTTAAGATATAGCAGTGTTCGGTATTGAAACCGAGAGGTTCGTTGAGAGTGGCGATCACGGTGTAGATCTNGTCAGCNAGCACAAAGAGCACTACCNAAACGAGCAGCAGCTCTATCGCNATCCATNNATTGGCNCGCCATTCGGCACGCATTTGGGTCAATAGTTTACGTTTCATATTGGTAGGTGTTTATTTTTTGTCGCCGGTAAGTGAGTTGACAATGTTGGACCGTGATGCCTGCCATGATGGGACGGTAGCGGAGATGAGGTTCATCAGGAAGCAGAAGAGAAGGGCCATGCCGAAAACTCCAGCATTGAATACCATTCCTATAGAGAGTCCGGTCACGTCTGAGCCTCCTGCAAGGACGCTCTTTCCTCCCAAGAAGAGGAATGCGATACTCATTACAAAACCTATAAGGCCTGCNATGATGGTGATGATAAGGCTTTCTATNAATATTTCGCTCATNATNGNTATTNGGGTNGCTNNAAAANCACGGCGCACACCTATTTCNTCACGACGGTGGCGAAGACGGCTCTNAGTCATGCTGCTGAGGTTGATGGCAGGAATAAGAAGCAGGATAGTATAGACGAGAAGATTGTGACGTCTGACTCCATCCATGTCCGGCTCCATGTTGGCACCACGGGTATTGACAGCCGTAAATTGGTCGTATGGACGTTGACGACGGTAGAATTCCCATCCGGATTCGCTGATCTCAGACTCGAATTTATCCCAGACCCTATTATATTCCTCTCTGATAGCAGGGAAATCGGCTTTGCTCGGTGCCACAATGATGCAACATAGGGCGCCCATGTACCCGCACCAAGTGAACTTGTCGGTTCCGTTAGAGGTAAGAGGTACCCACAAGTCGGCATCGGCATGAGAAGTCAGGTTGGTGACATCGCGAACCACACCTGATACACGATAAGGAACGTGGTCGATAGAAAATTCGCGTCCTTCGCAGTCTGTAGTATCGAAAAGCTTGCGGGCAAGAGTCTCGTTGATTACGGCCACTTGTCGGCCCGACTCCACGTCAGCCTCCTCGAAAGGATGACCGGAGATGAAAGTGAAGTCCATCACTTTCCAGAATCCATGGTCGATGTCTTTCCTTCTTGCTCCGAAAGATGTCTTGCCAGGGACTGAAAGATGGCTTTCTGTATTGCCCCAAGTGAAAGTACCGGCAGCGATAGGAAGTTTCATCTCGTAGAAAGTGCGACGGATAGTCTCGTAAGACATTCCTCCGTTGGAAGAATTATTGTCGGGGGTAGAGCCCCAGTCTTTATTGCCTATGGAGGCGCTTGTCTGCACGAGCCAACGGTCGCGGTTGCTCTCAGGCGCGAAGGGAGCTACCTTCACCTCATCGATCATCACGATGACCATGATGAGGAAGATGGCAAGCGCGGTGCCCGCTATGCTGACGNTGCTCAGCAGCGGCNGCTTCTTCAGTGATCCCCAGGCTTGCTNGAAATATCTTTTTATTTGCATCTTGCTTGANTTTANAATATTAGTCTAATTAGTCCAATTAGTCTAATTAGCCTAATTGGGCTAATTTTTCTTACATGACTTGGCGGCCGTCGAAGAAGCGGATGATGCGGTCGGTCTGGTGGGCTTGCTCTTCGTTGTGGGTCACCATCATGATGGTGCGTCCATCTTCGCGGTTGAGGGTGTGGAGGAGATCCATTACTTCTGCACCCATCTTGGAATCGAGGTTTCCGGTAGGTTCGTCGGCGAGGATTATCTCAGGGTTACCTACTATGGCTCTGGCTATTGCGACGCGCTGGCATTGACCTCCGGAGAGCTGCGAGGGACGATGGCGCATACGGTGGCTGAGACCTACGCGCTCAAGCACTTCCTTGGCGAGTTTCTCACGCTCTGATGCGCTCGACTTGCGATAGAGAAGCGGGAGCATAACATTGTCAATGACATTAAGTGAGTCGATGAGGTGGAAACTCTGGAAGACGAAACCGAGTTCTTTGTTTCGGAATGCAGCGAGATGGGAGTCGTTCATACCCTCTACGTTTGTTCCGGCGATAGTCACGGTGCCGGATGTAGGAGTGTCGAGGAGGCCTACGATGTTGAGCAGTGTTGACTTACCGCAACCGGAAGGACCCATTACGGATACGAATTCTCCTTTGTCGATGTGGATGTTAACGTTTTCGAGAGCCTGAGTCTCGATTTCATCTGTACGATAGATTTTGTTGATGTCTTTTAGCGTAATCATATTCCTTATTTTAATGCATAATTCATAATGCATAATTCATAATTAATGATGTCCTATGCAATCTGAAAGATGCGTGGTTATTATTTTTGTGAATTAATTTTCGTATTGTCTGATAATTATGCATTATGCATTGTGCATTGTGCATTATACATTAGAGGAGTTATTCTTCGCCNGAGGGAGTCGACGATGNGCACTCTGCCTANTCGTCGGGCGGGGAGATAGGCTCCGAGAGNGGAGGTGGCGAGGAGCAGAAGGAGGAGGATCCCCCCGATGATGGAGTAGCGTCCGAGTTTGGTGTCGTGCCAAATAGGGCGCAGTGCGCGGATTACTGGCTCTGCATCGGTATCCATCGGGAATCCTTGAGTATAGAGATATATCATATAGAGCGCACTGCCTATCAACCATCCTAAAAAAGCAGTCAGTAGTGCTTCCCCGATGATATTTCGTCGTATCACCCATTTTGATGCTCCGAATGCCCTCATTACTCCTGCATCAGGAATTCTGGTCTTGCATTGCACATAGANTGTACCGGCCACACCCAGCAGAACATTGATCATAAAGAACGCAAGTATTATCCATTTCTGGGTAAGAACCCTTTTTTGATCTGCGAATCTGGTTGCCCTTTGGTCGCTCATATAGACCGGATGGGTGAGATATGAGTTGCCCGACTGGAAATCCGACAAATCGGTTTTCAACTTTTCAATGAATTTTCTGGGATTAACACCTTCGCCCAAACGAAGGGTTATCCCTGCCGGNTAGAACCATTCATTATACTCCACANGTTCAANGTAGATTGCGNCTCTCNCGTCTCCNTNCTTGTANGNCAAATCAGANGTNANTCCCAGCTANCNTCGAACTTGGATANCATTCTGATTCTTNAAATAAGTTATATCCAACAGGACTCGAATTCGGGAATTGAGCTTTTGCTGTAGTATTGCATACGATATATGATCTGCCGTCATTTTCCGGCTCTTGAAATGGTTTGCCATTTACATCTTTGATGCCGAAAGTTGAGAAGAAATCCGAATTAGGCAAGAATCGTATGCCGGTCATGTGAGTTTCTATATCTTCAATTCCATAATCTTTGAAGATCGAGTCGACCCGGATCCTATTGTTAGATCGCCCTCTCATCTCAAAAGACATCCAGAATGAATATGTGGCTTTCTCTACTCCAGGGCGCTCCCTGATCATATTGAGCAGGTGTTCGTAGTCTTTCCTTTTGTCTTCGGATTCAGACGAAGCGTCGTATTTAGAAGATTTCTTATCATACGAGCTGAAAGTCAGCATCACAAGGCGGTCGTAGTCATATCCTGGGGAAGAGAGTAGACGGGTGGTTTCTAACGCTACGGGTTCTATAATAAGCCAACCGATTACAGTGACTATCACAATTTCGAGAAAAAGGGCCAAAAAGCGAGTTTTTCTCCCGATTATCGATTTGAATATCTGCATCATAGTAGTGATTATAGTTTTGAGTTGAGGGAATCTGTAATCTGATTGTGAAGTGCGTTATGTGCGGGAATCCAAGCCGAAATTAGGTTCAGGACCACACACACAAACAATGTGAATATGAAAATGAGGGGAGCGAAAGCCGTTTCTCCAGTTATGAATGATGCATTGCTTGAAGATTCAAATCCGTTTTCATAAGTGATGGGGGTGAATTGGAGAAGGAAGTTGCCTGCAAAAGCGCAGATAAGCCATGCTACAATAAGGCCCAGTATGCCCCCTATAAGGGTAAGAACAAGGTTTTCGGTCAATACCATCCCCATCAATTTCCGTCGAGTCGCTCCAAAGCTTCTTCGTATGCCCAATTCGACAGCCATACGGTCCATGCGTGAGCCTATTAGTCCGCTGACATTCAATGCCGGAATGACCAGCACAACCAATAGGGCGATGAAGAAGGGTTTCCAAATCTGAGGGATTGGAGAGGCTTCTTTAAGCTGAAATATATCTTCTCCTTCCTGATTTATATCCACTTCTGTGTCTGTCAGAATATGTTCGGCGTGAGTCACGACACCGGGAATATACAAAGTCCATTCGGTAGTGTCCATGGCGTTGATACGGCGACAGATGTCGCGAAGCTCCTCTCGGAATTGAGCGTCTTTCCCGGGTTTCAGTTTGAAGGCAGGGCGCAATGATCCCAAAAACTTGCGCATTCCCTCTCCTTTCCTACCATCATACAGAAACAGGCTGTAGGGTGTGAAGATCTCGCCGTAAGAGTCAACATTGAGGGCACTTCCCTCGCGAAATACTCCCCGTATCCGATAGTCGATATGGTCGATCGATATTTCTTTGCCGACAGCTTCCTCAGCCGAACCGAAAAGGCGGCTGGCTATGCCGCCACTGATGTCAACGACGGGTATGCGAGACTCGAAATCGTCTTTGGAGAAGGGTTTCCCTGCAAGAAATTCATATTTGTAGAAATCAAAGAAAGAAGGCTCCACATATCTCATTTCAGCATGGAATTCCGGACCATGTCCATCTGTCTGTACCATTGGATAGCCCATATCATAAGCGATCGAAACAGTCATCTCCTCAACTGATTTCAAGTCTCTCAGATAATCGTTGATGAAGTCTTTGTCTATAGACCCACTCGAAGTGCTTCGATCGCTTTTGGCCACGAGAGTATTGAGATAGACCGTCGAATTGCGGTCGTATTCAGGATATACCGGTCCAAGCTGGCTATAGAGCAGCATACTGTAGATTATCGTAAAGGTGATGGTCAAAGCCACTCCTACGATATAGAGGAATGCGAACCCCGGAGTCTTCCGCGTTTCTTTTAGTGTACGTATTATTAATTTCATAGTTCGAAGTTTTCGAGTTGTCGGGTTNTCNGGTTNTCNGGTTGTCANGTTGTCGGGTTGNCGGGTNGTCGNNNNGTCGGACNGGTCGGACAAATAATTCAAAATTCAAAATTCAAAATTCAAAATTATTAGGGAATTATTCGTCCCGGAGGGAGTCGACGATGGGGACTTTGCCTACTTTGCGGGCTGGGAGCCAGGCGCCGAGGGCTGAGGTGGCGAGGAGCAGCAGTAGGATTATGCCGCCGATTATGGAGTAGCGTCCGAGTTTAGTGTCGTGCCAGACGGGACGTAGGTATTGTATGACCGGAGCTGCATCCGTTTCCATCGGGAAGCCTTGGTATTTCAGATAAATCAAGTAGATTATGCTGCCTATCAGCCANCCNATNAATGTNGTGANTAGAGCTTCCCCTACGATATCCCATATAATCTTGCGTCTTGGGGCTCCGAATGCGCGCATCACTCCAGCATCAGGAATACGGGTTTTGCACTGCACGTAGAAAGTGCCCGCTACTCCCAAAAGCACGTTGACAAGGAAGAACGCGACTATAATCCATTTTTGCGTTAGTTCTCTTTGTTTGGGAGCGAAGATTTCATCTCGCTGGTCGCTCATATAAACGGGGCGAGTTAGATAGTAGTTTCCGGAGCGATATTGAGACAGGTCTGCTGTCAGTTTTTCGATAAATCGTCGTGGATTTACTCCTTCTCCGAGTCGCATTGTAATGGTGTGAGGGGTACTCCAACTGTCCCAATCATTTGCTATATAATATGTGCCGATTCTTCCGTCTCCTTTTTTGTATGGCATATCGGCAGTGACACCTACTACGTTGATTGAGTAGGACCGCCATGGCGATGCAGGAAATATCTCTTTCCCAATAGGGCTTTGATCAGGATATTTAGCCTTTGCCACGCTATTGCTGATAATGTAGGAACTTTCATTCATTACAGGCTCTTCAAATATCTTGCCGTCTACTNCTTTTATTCCAAAAGTTGAGAAGAAGTCGGTGTTGGGCATAAACTCAATGCAGCTCATGCTAAACCCTAAATCTTCAATCCCTTTTTCTTTATAGATGGAGTCAGCCCCCATGCCGTTTGATGACCTGCCATCCATATCAAGTGACTGATAATAGGTGTAAGTGGCTTTTTCTACCCCTTCACGGTCTCTCATCATTCGGAGCAGATTGCCATATAAAGATTCTTTACTATCATTTTCAGCTGTTTTGTCATAGAGGGGAGAGTCTTCATCAAGCATTTCAATCGTCACCATTACGAGCCGATCATAGTCGTATCCTGCAGGAATCAGGGCAGTGGTTGTGTTGACAGCCACCGGTTCGATTATCAGCCATCCAATGATGGTGACTATCACTATCTCGATGAAAAGAGCCGTAGAACGAGTCTTCTTTCCTATGATTGATTTGAGTATCATGACTTTTATTTAAGTTTCGCAGGCTCAACTTAAGGGTTAAAGGGTTATGGGGTTATAGGGTTATGTTGGGCTTGCAGAAGTGGTTTATTATCGTTTCGTGTTGATTGATTCTGTTATTTGATTGTGGAGAGCGCGATGAGCCGGGATCCAAGCAGAAATTAAGTTAAGGATTATGCATAATACTAAGGTAAAAAGGAACAGGAGTGGGGCGAATGCGGTTTCTCCGGTAATGAATGAGGCATTGTTTCCAATAGCCGAACTTGAGTCGTAGGCCAATGGAGTAAACTGCAATAGGAATTTGCCTGCAAAGACTGAGATCACCCACGCTGCGATTAATCCCAAGATGCCCCCGACAAGTGTAAGGATGAGATTTTCAGACAAAACCATACTCATCAGTTTACGTCGGTTTGCTCCGAAGCATCTGCGCACTCCCAATTCGGATGCCATTCGGTCCATTCTGGCACCAATCAGACCGCTTATATTTAATGCAGGAATTACGAGCACTACGAGCAGAGCTATCAAAAAGGGTTTCCACATTTGAGCAGGGGAACTTGCTTCCTTGATTTGAAATCTCTCGTCGTCGTCGCCATCCCAACCCCATTCTACCTCTGTGTCGGTGAGAATGTGTTCGGCATGGTTATATACTTCCGGAAGATAGAATGTCCATTCCGTTGTATCCATAGTATTTATACGTCGGCAGATGTCGCGCAACTCATCGCGGAGAGCTTTTTCCTTGCCCGGCTTTACCTTGATGGCTGCTCTAAGTGAACCCATATATCCCTTGATTCCCTCTTGGTATCCATTATTCGACATAATCAGACTATATGGGAGAAACACTTCTCCGTAGGAATCAATGTTAAGAGCGCTTCCTTCTGTGAAGACGCCACGGATCTTATAGTTGACATGGTCGATGGATATTTCTTTCCCTACAGCATCATCAGCTGACCCGAAGAGTCTTTTAGCCACACTTTCACTTATGTCGGCAACCTTTAGAGCTGAGTCGAAGTCTTCCTGGGAGAATGGTTTGCCTGCTTTAAATTCATATTTATAAAACTTAAAGAAACTTGGCTCAACTAAACGGGTCTCAACATGAAACTCGGGACCATGACCGTCGGTTTGCACCATAGGATAGCCAAAAGTTGATTTAGAAGTTGCAGTCACCATTTCAGCTGATTTAAGATTATCGCGTAAGAATCCATCGATAAATGGACGACCAAGATAACCACTGCTTCTATTGTGTTCCTTACACAATATTACTTTATTGACATAGACAGTTGAATTGCGGTCGTATTCCGGATATACGGGACCGAGCTGGCTATATAGGAGCATCCCGTAGATGATGGTGAAGGCGACAGTGAAGGCTACGCCTGCCATATATAGAAGCGAGAAGCCGGGTGTCTTCATCGCTTCTTGGAGCGTCTTTTTTATTAATTTCATAGTTTTATTAATTCATAATGCATAATTCATAATGCATAATTGGTCATACAGGGATTTTTATTTTTTTTGGGTTGAGTGTCAAAAAAATTATGCATTGTGCATTGTGCATTATGCATTAAATGGAATTAGCGGACGCGGAGTGAAGATGTATCCTTGAAGCGGCTCATGTCAGAGAGGACGATGCGTTCGCCGGGGCGGATGCCGCTTTGGACTTCTACGAATTCGTAGTTGGAGTTGCCGAGTTTCACTTCATGCTTCTCAAGTTTCTTGCCGTCTTCGCTGAGGAAGAATAGGCTGTAGGTGCCGGGACCGGTGTAGAAAGAGCCGTTCGGGATTCGGATTGCATCGTCTACTACGTCGCAAGCTACAAAGATGTCGGTCTTCAATCCTGAGCGCAGGCGTGGATGAGCATCATCTTCAAGGCGGACTGTGAACTTGATCACTCCGTTTTGAGACTGGGGAGTGAGATTGGAAACCACTCCTTTGAGACGTTCTTTTCCGATTCTTACAATTGCAGGGCTTCCTACGCTTACTTTACTTGCATAGCTATCGGAGATCTCTCCATCTACGCGGAAGTGCCCGAGGTCGGAAATGACAGCAATCTTCTGTCCTTCGCTTACTTTTTCGCCTATCTGGTCTTGGATAAAAGTGAGGGTTGCGTCGCGGGGTGATGAGACGCGTGCATCGTTGAGGGTTCGGCTTTTCTCGTCGAGGTTGNGNCGTGCAATGTNGATGNCGAGATNCTTGACGTTTTCGGATGCNTNTGCCACACGCTTCNCGTNGGCGNGTTGCTGCTTCATTTGCTCCAGTTCAAGGCGTCCGGTGCTTACTGCGAGTTCTGCCTGACGAACTCGATCGCCGGTTCCTGAGCCGATGCTGTCGAGATACCTCTCATTGCGAAGTTCAGCCTCAAGACGACTGAGTGTCATTTCCTTTACCTTCACTTGCATAGCCAGGTCGGTAAGGCGCGTGTCGGAGTTGACACGCTGTTGGTCGAGCTCATGGTTTTTCATTGCAATTTGGTCGCTGAGCTGATTCACTTCGTTTTCAGTGCTCTGGAGGTCAAGACGAAGGAGTGGAGTTCCAGCCTTCACGGAGTCGCCGGCGCGGCAATAGACTTCTACTATACGGCTATTGATTGGGGAGGTGATGATCTCCTCGAAGGCGGCGGCGACTGTACCGGTGCCGGTCACTGTGACATCGATAGTGCCGGTATCGGCAGTGCCTATTACCAGATCGGAAGATGCTACTGAAGCTCGCATCATAGATCCGAGACCGATTGCTCCGGCTATCACGGCTATTGCGATGCCTCCGATCTTAAGTATTTTATTGCGCTTTGCTTTGCGGCGCTCTGAGTTAGGAATTTCTCTATCCATATTTAGTCTTTAGTCTTTAGTCTTGAGTCTTGAGTCTTGAGTCTTGAGTTTTCAGTTGTCTGTTGTCGTTAAGGGCTTTAAAGGCTTTAGGGGCTTTAGGGGCTTTAAGGGCTTTAAAGACGCTTGCCAATTGCTATGCAATATGCGTGCCAAAAACATAACTATTTAATCTTTAATATTTAGTCTTTTCAAGTGGTGTCCGATTCCGTACACTTCTGTCCGAAATTGTATGAACTGTCACACACACAGGGCACACAGAGGAAGTCTCAGGACTCAGCTCGGAGAGCTGATAAATCTCGCAGAGTGGCAGAGGGCTCGCTGAGAAGTCTCAGGACTCAGCTCGGAGAGCTGATATTGTGTCGAAACCCCAGGCTTTAGCCTGGGGTATGAATAACGGGCTCAGTAGCCTCGGAGAGGCGATTCGTGATATTATTAACATAAATTACACATTATCCAATATTTTTTATTAACTTTGCAAAAGAATCTTTGAACTTATTAAAAATTTGAAGTAATATCAATTATGAGTAAAGTTGCTGCATACTATCATATAGTTTTCTGCACGAAAGCTCGGGAGATGACTATCCCTGAGGAACGTAAAGAAGATATGTATCGTTTTATGTGGAAAGAAATAGTCGATTTTAAATGCCGGCTTTTACGTATTGGTGGAATAGCCAATCATGTTCATATTCTTCTTGATCTCCATCCATCAGTTGCTTTGGCTGATTTGATGAAGAATGTTAAAGGAAAGTCAAGTACTTGGATGGGAATTACTTCGGGATTTCTTGGATTTAAGGGTTGGGCTTCAGAGTATTTTGCTTCAACGGTGTCACCAGAAGCTCGATTTTATGTAATTGATTACATAAAGAATCAAGAGCAGCATCATTATGGCGTTGCATTTGATGATGAAATCAAAGGAATGTATAGAATTGCGGATCTTCCGTATCATGAAAACGATCTTATATGAGAACTTTTTTCATAAATCGCCTCTCCGAGGCTACTGGAGGATGCCCTCCTACCCCAGGCTGAAGCCTGGGGTTTCGACACAATATCAGCTCTCCGAGCTGAGGAGTCTCCCATAAAAGTCTGAGGTTGACTCAATAACTCAGAGCTAAGAAGTGTTTTTCAGTAGTAAAATCAGGTCGGAGACCTGATGATTATGCTGAAACCCCAGACTTCAGTCTGGGGTAACTTGAGAGAAAACTCAGTAGCCTCGGAGAGGCGATTTGTGGTAAAGGTATTTTCAAAACATTATACTCAATAACAATATAAATAACTAATTCAAAAATCTAACAAATGAAACTAATGAAAACCCTCTTGGCTGCAATTACCTTCAGTTTCGTAGTGGTGTCAGCTTNTGCGGCTGATTACAGTAAGTATTATGATGGTCTTCCTTTGAAGATCAATCAGGTGAGGGAATTTACTGTCCCTTCATATAGTGTGAAAATCTCTGACTTCGGAGGTGTCAGTGATGGCGTTACGCTCAATACCAAGGCATTTGAGGATGCGATCGCACATCTTTCGCAGAAAGGCGGTGGCCATCTGATCGTTCCGGAGGGAATCTGGTATACAGGACCGATTGTTTTCGATCATAACATTGATTTGCATCTGGATCGAGGAGCATTGCTTCTATTCAGCGAAAACCTCAATGATTATCCCGTGGTTAAATCAGATTGGGAGGGGCTTAATACCTATCGTGCGATATCTCCTCTTACGGCNCGTGGCAAAAAGAACATCTCAATTACAGGNGAAGGCACCATCAACGGAAATGGTCAGTGCTGGCGACCTGTTAAAAAGTCGAAGATGACCGATCCACAATGGAAGAAACTCATACAGTCTGGAGTTGTCAACGATAAGGGTGACATCTGGTTTCCTAATGAAAAGGCAATGAAGGCATACTATGATAAAGATATGCAAGAGAAAGTACATATCGGGGATCCTAATGCTTTGGAAGCTGCACATGATTTCCTTCGTCCCGTGCTTGTTTCATTCATTGGTTGCACTAATGTATTGCTTCAGGGTGTGACTTTTGAAAATTCTCCGGCATGGAACGTGCATCCTTTGATGTGTGAGAATCTTATCGTAGACAATGTTAACATCCGCAATCCTTGGTATGCCCAGAATGGTGATGGTATTGACGTTGAGTCATGCACTAATGTGCTTCTTGTCAATAGCAGTTTCGATGTGGGAGACGATGCAATCTGCATGAAGAGCGGTAAGGACAAGGATGGACGTGATCGTGGAGTGCCATCTTCTAATGTGCTGATAGATGGATGCACAGTGTATCATGGACATGGCGGCTTTGTAATTGGTAGCGAGATGTCAGGTGGATGTAAGGATATAGTTGCTAAAAATTGTGTATTCATTGGTACAGATGTTGGTCTTCGCTTCAAGTCAACACGTGGACGTGGAGGCGTTGTTGAGAATATCTATGTCGATAATATCAAGATGACNGANATNCCTGGNGANGCNTTGATTTTCGACATGTATTATGGAATNAAGCCNGGAGCACCNGTTCCNCCNGTCACAGAAGAGACTCCATCTTTCCGCAATATATTCATCAAAGATGTGGTATGTCGTTCCGCTGGCAGAGCTGCCCTATTTAATGGACTCCCGGAAATGCCGATGAAGAATGTAGTCCTTGAGGATTGCCGATTCCGTGCCGACAAAGGTTTTGCACTCAATCATGTCGACGGCCTGACACTGAAAAATGTCACAGTAGATGTCCCCGGCGAAACCATCACATACGGCGAAGGAGTCGAGAATGTGAAGATCGATTGATTATGTTGAGACGCACGGCTCGTGCGTCCGCATATATTAACATAATATTTAAATGACACTTCTAAGATATCCAATCGGCATACAGACTTTCTCGGAAATCATAGAGAAAGGATATGTCTATATAGATAAGACTCAATATATTCCCGAACTAATATCTCATGGGAAATATATCTTCCTGAGCCGTCCACGTCGGTTTGGTAAGAGCTTATTGTTGTCTACCCTAAAGGCATACTTTGAGGGAAGACGTGATTTGTTCAAAGGTTTGGCCCTCGACAGTATGACTGTCGATTGGTTGTCTTCTCCCGTGCTTCATTTTGATTTTACTTCTGAAGATTATAGTAGAGAAGGAGGGTTGGAGAATAGGCTGAATTTGATATTAAAGAGATTGGAAGATGTTTATGGGCGAGATCCAGAGTTGGTGACTCCATCCCAGCGTTTCAACTCCCTGATTTATGAAGCGTATAAGAAAACTGGTAAGCAGGTCGTCATANTTGTAGATGAATATGACAAACCTCTATTGGATATAGAAGACCATCCTGAATTGTTTGAGAANAATCAAAGGACGTTAAAAAGTTTCTATGGTAATCTCAAGTCGATGGATGAAATGATCCGGTATACATTNATTACTGGAGTGGCACGTTTCAGCAGAGTCAGCATTTTTAGTGACCTCAAAAATCTTGACGACATATCCATGGAGGATACTTTTGCTGACCTTTGTGGTTGGACAGAGAAAGAACTGCTTGAATCATTCCTCCCAGGGATCGAGGAACTTTCTAAAAAGCGCAAAGAAACATTCGACAAGACTTTGTGGACTCTTCGAGATTATTATGACGGGTATCTTTTTACTCCCGAGGGCTCACGTTTATATAACCCTTACAGTGTGCTCCGCTCGTTAAAAGCTAAGAAAATATCACCTTTCTGGTTTGATACAGCCTCCCCTTCTTTTTTAGTACGCCGTATAAAAGCGCGCGGCACCTATCCCCCATCGCTTAACGGACAGAAATGTCGAGAAGTAGATTTAATGGCAGTCGGACTTCATGACCGTAATCCAATACCCCTTATGTTTCAGACCGGTTATCTGACAATAGCATCAGTTGACGAGGCAACTAAGCGATACGAGCTTCGATTTCCTAATAGGGAGGTAGAAATAGGATTCTATCAGCAACTCCTNCCNATNTATGTNCCNGANGTAGATAATCCTGATAGCTCTTTTGATTTCTTCAAATTTCAAGACGATTTATTAGAAGGGCGACCGGACGATTTCATGAAGCGCTTAGCCACATTGCTAAAAGATCTTCCCGGAGAGGATCATTGTGAATCTGCATATAGGGCAATAACATATCTTTTGGCTGTTCTTTGTTCTCCGCAATCCATTGCAGAGCATCATGGANATAAGGGAAGAAGTGATATAGAAGTTATCACTAACGATTATATCTATATTTTTGAATTCAAATACAATAAAAGTGTCGTCGAGGCGATTGATCAGATTCATTCACGCGACTATGCAGGGCGCTATGGAATGGATTCTCGAAAGATCTTCCTAATCGGCGCAAATTTCAATGAAAAGAAAGAAAATCGAGGATTGGAATATGAGATAGAGCTCATCAACCCTTGACTTTATATCTCCGATGTTTCCATGTACAGGCCTTGGTAACATTTTATTTGATTAGAGATACCTTTTGCCGGCGTTGGACGCATGCGGAGCATGCTCTATTACTTAGTTTGCCATTGGCTCTGTTTCCGATGCATAATTAGTAATAGAGCATGCTCCGCATGCGTCCCACCGCGTCAATTAGTAACTTTTTTATTCTAAATTCTCAATTCTCAATTACTCCCAGTATCTGATTAGCCGCATCCTTTGTATTGACCTTTGAGATGATCTTCTCGACGGTCCCGTCGGGCGAGAGCAGGAAGGTAGTCCTGACAATCCCCATATACTCCCGTCCTGCCATTTTCTTCTTTTGCCATACCCCGGCGAGTTGACAGAGTGTTGTGTCTGTATCTGCTACAAGTGGGAATTTCAGACCGAATTTGTCGGCAAACTTTGTATGGCTTGCAGCTGAGTCTTTGCTCACTCCAATCACTTGATATCCTTTTGCTGCCAATTCATCCAGACCGTCGTTAAGGCTGCATGCCTCAGCTGAACAACCTGGAGTATTGTCTTTCGGATAGAAATACAATACGAATTTCTTACCCGGATAATCACTAAGTTTTACTTCTTTCCCCTGAGCGTCTACGCCGAGCACATCTGGGAATTTATCTCCTATTTCCATAATCAATTACAAAATTTTACTATCTAAAAATTCTTGTGCAGACATTACAGGAATGTCTGAAAATGAGAAGTCTTTTTGATTTCTTGTTATTATGCAGTCGCAATTTTCTGCTTTTGCACTGAAATATTGCAGACCGTCTTCAAAATCTTTGGTTCTCAATAATATAGAATTAGTTAGTTGAGACTTATTATTTTCTATAATATTGAAAAGTTCAGATATTGTAGCAAGATAATTATAAAGTTCATCTAAGGGAATTTTTCGAGCAATGTATGCAAAATTTGCAACTGATAAATAACTTATATAGAAACTCCTCCCTTTCTCAGTCCCATCTTCCAAAAAATCCTCACACAAAGTTTTGTATTCTGATCTTAAGATATAGTCAATTAAAAAATTTGTATCAAGAAATATTTTTTTCATTTTGACATTATGTATCTTGTTCTCTCATCGGTCATATCTATATAGGAGGGATCAATACTGCCGCTGAGTTGCTTCATCTTTCTTATCCATTCTTCACGCTGTTTTTCTGTTTTATTTTCCTTCCGAACGGACGCTTTCAAGACTCCCTTGATATTTTCAATTATGTTGCTGATCATATTGCTGTCAGCACCTGATTCTAATGTAACTATAATTTCGGTATTCATATATTTTGTTTTTTATATTATAACAATTTTTACGACTGTTTTGTCAGCTATTGGGAGTGATTCCTTCCAAATTTTTACTGCATTATTCAATAATAGGCAGCTATCGTAGTGTCCAATGATGACATCCACTCCTCTCCATGCTTTGAGTAAAGCCTCGGTTTCTTTTCGAATTGCTTTTTCATCAGTCAAATCGACGTGGTGGAAGCGTATGCCATTTTCGTATGCCATCCTTTTGCCTTCTTTTTCATCGGAATCAAAGACAGCTATGCGGTAGCCCTTTTTCCGCATTTCCAATACCTTTTCCTTTGCTTTGCCATGGCATCCTCCGGCTACGATCACACGCTGTGCCCCCGGACGAATCCCTGGAATCCCTCTTTTCACCGTGAGCTTCCCACTCCGAAACTCCTCCATCCTCCTCTCAAGATAATTATCAGCCATAGCGTTCTATTTTACTAAAGGTGTAGCCGTAGCAACCATCTCCATCAGCTTCCCAAACCATGACGCAAGTGGGGCAGGAGCGCTCAAAAGGCCTCCATTATACTGTAGGTTAAGCATTGAGAATTTCACACGGTATTCCGGCTCGTACTTCTTATTATATACCGTTAGACTCTTACTGGAAACATTCTGGTCTGCCTTCACCTCTATAGGAATAATGTAGACATCCCACTGCAAAACGAATTCAACTTCAGCTCTTCCGTCAGAGGTCCAATAATAAGTTTGATCTGTATCCAATAATGGTTTCATACATTCTAAAACAGCATTTTCTGCCATTGCGCCCTTAAATTCCGTAAAGTTAGCAATCGGGCTCATAATAATAGTGGCCGGTAGATTTGCAAGCCTGCGAACCAACCCGCAATCCAAGGCATATACCTTGAAAGCATCAGACTCCTGATATGCTGAAAGGGGAAAACCAGGTTTGCTGATATCATATACCCTATAAATCATTCCAGCTTCTTCCAACCACATCAACGCATCTTCATAATCTTTCGAACGGGCGCCGCTTTTAATCACTTTATATATGAATTTTCGATTTTCTTTAGCGAGCTGTGCCGGCAAAGAATGCCAGATAGCGCTGATTCTCGGAATTTCTTGGGCACTTGCATATTTTGCAAAGTCAAGTTCATAAAGGTCAAGAATGTCTTGAAGAATTGAGTCGAGTTCTTGAGTCCCTTTGTTCTCCAGAAACGCTACCGTAGCTTCTGGCATTCCGCCGCACACTTGGTATCTTCTGTATTCTGTCTTCAATTTGTTAAGTATTATTTCAGGAAGATGACCTATTTCTGTCAATGATTCGATATAATCATACGTCTTTGGGTCGCTGCTTTTTAAAAATTCCCGGAATGTAATAGGGAACATTCTCATTATATTGACTTTTCCGACCGGAACTTTTATATTCTTTTTTCTTACTGCCACACCAAGAAGCGACCCCGCAGCTATAATATGATATTCAGGAGCATCTTCACAAAAATATTTCAGGCTGTTGAGAGCAGCTTCACATTCCTGAATCTCATCAAATATGATTAAGGTCTTTCCAGCTTCCAAAGGCACGTCGCTGTAGATGGCAAGTTCCTTGATAATTCGGATCGGTTCTTTTGTGACTTCAAAAATGGATTTTAATTCAGGCTGACGGTCAAAATCGAATTTAATTGTATAATCGAAACATCTATGGCCAAATTCTTCCATAGCCCATGTTTTACCGATTTGTCGCGCACCTTTTAGAAGGATGGGTTTCCGGATTTTTCGGTCTTTCCACTCAATAAATCTATCGATTATTTCTCGTTCTATTTTCATAATTTCCATTGTTTGGTGCAGATTTATGTATTTTTTTACATTTTTCTGCACTTACTGATGCAAAATTACGAAATTATTTTTATTAAAACAAATAATCACGGCAAATTATAGAAGCCAAAAATCAAAAAGTAGATATAATAGTATTATGGTGGAATGAAAAAATTTTCTTAATTTTGCCATTAAGTTAGTTAATATGCGCTTGTATGTATGCGGAGCATGCTCTATTACTAATTCCAACTCGGTTAGGACCAAAATAACTAAACCCCTAAACCATTAAACCATTAAACCCCTAAACCAAATGAAATACGGATATTTTGACGATAAGAACCGGGAATATGTGATTACTAATCCCAAGACCCCTTGGCCTTGGATCAACTATCTTGGCAACAAGGACTTTTTCTCNCTAATCTCCAACACTGCCGGCGGATACTCCTTCTATAAAGATGCCAAGTTCCGTCGTCTAACCCGCTATCGCTACAACGGCGTGCCNATGGATGCNGGNGGAAGATATTTCTACATCAAGGATGGCGACACAATCTGGAATCCGGGTTGGAAACCGACCAAGACTCCACTCGACCNNTACGAATGTCGCCACGGCATGAACTATACCAGAATTATNGGGGAGAAAGATGGCGTAGAAGCTAACNTNNTNTTCTTNGTGCCNTTGGATACTCATGCCGAAGTGACCAAACTGACCCTAACAAACAAATCTGACAAGCCTAAAAGTCTCAAACTATTTTCATTCATNGAATGGTGTCTTTGGAATGCCGCAACAGACATGGAGAATTTCCAACGTAATTTCTCTACGGGGGAAGTGGAAGTCGAAGGAAGCACCATTTATCACAAGACTGAATATAAGGAACGCCGCAACCATTACGCCTTCTTCGATGTGAATGTGCCTGTCAAGGGTTTTGACACTGACCGTGAGACTTTCATGGGGCTTTACAATGGTTTTGACGAACCCGAAGCTGTACTTGAAGGAAAACCCCGTAACTCTGTCGCCCACGGATGGTCGCCCATCGCATCCCACTACCTCGAAATCGACTTGGAACCGGGTCAAAGCAAAGATCTGGTCTTCACTCTTGGGTATGTGGAGAATCCTGACGACCAAAAATGGGAGAGCAAAGGAGTCATAAATAAGAAGG